>Ga0163217_1015471_pt1 | contig 22337 bp, 14 predicted proteins | sample SynspAceP_FD_185933 | JGI IMG/M metagenome (GOLD analysis project Ga0163217, IMG submission 185933) | Saline lake microbial communities from Ace Lake in Antarctica - Synechococcus sp. Ace-P (PacBio error correction) | ecosystem: Environmental > Aquatic > Non-marine Saline and Alkaline > Saline ...
CAACTCTGGTGGGGACATCAGATTTCCTGCTACTACCTGCAAAATGGTAGAATATGTTAGTGGCTTAAATCCAAAAAGAAGAAGCTTTAAAGTTTCCTATGCCAATTCAGAAAATTTGGGGGATGAACTACTCAGCGGCAGATTTGATCCAAGATGTAAGAATGTTTCCCTTGATAACTTTGGTGTTCTTAGTCTCTTGGCCTCCTGGCCCATTATCGGTTAAATTTGATAGTCTCGGAGGGATTATCTAATTTTTCCCCCACCTGAAAGCAAAATGAAGAGCTGAGACACTATTTAGCACTAAGTCCGTAAATCCAACTGACCGTTGGTGACTGAGTGCTTCCGTCACGATTCCTGGGGTGCTTGCTTCTGGGTGGCTCGAATGATCATGCGGGGCTATGATCACTACCACGGGCCACACAAAGCGAGTGTTTTAAGAATGGTCTAAAGTCTGACAGGGAGATCGTACGAAGATACAAACTGGGGCCGAAAATGTCACACACTAGGCAACTCTCCAGATCCACTTGACCTGAAATTATACTCAATATGGTGCAAGTGGAGGTCCGTACGTAGGAATGCTTTTCTCCTCCCTGCGGCGGAAAATTGATTGTGGGCCTATGACGACAAGCTGGTCGAAGGCAAGGAAGAAACTTTGCAAATAAAATTCGGGAATGCCTTTCTCTCCGGCTGGTTCAAGGTTGGGAAATCGATCCAAATCTGGACGTTTTTCGCAAATGAGTCCAGCATCGCAATGTGTTTGAAAAGTCCGATTCAACCCAGGCCTTAGCCGAAATCATGCCCTAGAGACCTTCGAGAAATTTTCGAAATTGTCTGATGCTTTGAATCGACTTACTTACAAATTGATTTGGGGGAGACTTTCTGCTCTTGGTATTGAGATGATCAAGCCGGAATATTTCAGCCACGCTGGCAATCGATCTCAAGGCAACTTAATGAATCGCAACAATCAATTCATTCTGGAAGATATCCCTCTTCGAATCTCTCTCATCCATTTTGCCAATTATAATTCTTTCAGAGGAAATCTGGCATTTTGAGTTTCAAGGAAGCGAATCATAGAAGAAAGTCCTTTTGAATTTTGGCTTCCTTTGGGGCCAACGAAGAAAGGGGTTTGATACTAAAACTCTTCGAAGAATGCAAGTCAGGTTTTGAAGGTGGTTTCCGGCAAGTCCCGGAAATTTCCCGGCGCTGTCGAGAGAAGGAATGTGCGTCCCACAAAGGAAACAGCTCTTTGAGACTTTGAGCTATTAAAAACTGCTGTATCAAAGACTGAAGCGCGTTTATATGCGATTCGAATCCGTGTTGCACCAAAGATTTCGGTCAAAACCTTGTCATCTTTCCAGCTTTGAACTGCCGTGTAAAGAAACCTGCGAATGAGCTTCGTGTGAAGGCTGACGAATGCTTTATTCCACGAGGCGCGGTCGGAGATTGGTGAAATCTGGAGAGAGGACAAAAGAAAATCTTAGCAAGGAATATTGGAACAACCATCGATAATTGGCCGTGCCGCCACGAAGAAGGATTCTTGAACTCTTGTAATGAAGAAGCTTAGCAAATGAAGCGATTCGTAGCTTGGTGCCGTCCTCTCACAGGTCAATCGAAATGGAACGGAAAAAGCAAACTGGAATGCTGAAGTCCCAAAATCAAGACTTTGGAAGATAGCTTGGCGAAAGCGTTTAAACAGGGGCATACATGGTTATAAACAGACGTAAGGGAATCCTTAAGGGTGAAATTTTTGCGGCACTCAACCACTGCAGGTTAAAGCCTAAACCACATTTTTCCACGTGGCTCGTAAAATAGGCTTGAAATTGCCGCTGATATACCCGCCCAAACAGAAGAGAAACCTTCCTTAACTTACAGTGAGGAAGGTTTCTTTATGCTCTCTGGACTAATTACAGTAGCTGAGAATTCTAAGCTAATTTTGGAAACCAAAAAGATAAAAGTTGTCTATCCTAGCATAGCTAGTTGAAGTTCCCCAAAAACTTTTTACTCAGGGGTGCCATTTTTCTTCCAAAAACTGGATTTTTGCCCAGTCCGCCTTTTTATAGGTCGAAATAAAAACTTTCCTCCGATTTCAATGGGCAGATTGTTCGACGATGCGAAATTCAAAGCACTGGACCACTTCTTACACGAAAGTACATTAGCAGTTGACGGTAGCCTCTTGAACATCAAGTGGTGAATTTTCCATAAAACCCAGTAGATTGACTGTTTGGAGATTTTTGAGCCAACCTCACGGAAAGAATTCTTTCAGCGCCTGGTGCGGCTGCGCATCGGCTAGATTCCTCATATACTCTCAAGTATCGGCTGGACCCCCAAGAGCTTCCGCGCTAATATGTAAGCTCTGGGCGAGCGTTTAGTATTCTTGACCAGCACTGAACGAGCACAAATCACGGATTGTTGAGAGTATGTACACTGGCAGTGACAGCGGACATCACCTTTCAAAATATCCACCAGACAATAGGTGGAGTTGGATGTTCCCTTGCATCTCTGCGTGACTCCCATCTGAAGAAAATATGTTCATGCACAATCATGAATTCTACTTGTGCCACCAAAGAAATTCGTTCACCTGGACAGAGACTTTTATTGTCCCATGCCGGTACGATTTGGATTTCCACCTTTTCGCTGTGCTCAACCTCAAACCAAGTTATGATAAATGATACTGAGAAGGTATTACGCACCGGTAGTCCCTGAATTTATCACAAAAAGTGCTGGCAGTCATTATTGGATATAGCAGGCGAATGGCGTTGGTCATGGTGTCCTCCACCTGGGTGTCAAGAAATTACCCAGCAAATGGTTTCGTATGACAAATGGAATCCTTCGTGATTTGCTTCCATAAATACAGGCAAGGGGTCGTATTCCAAGTGATCCTTCAGTCACAATCGTACCATCTTGTATACTGGTCAACACAATTGTGCCAATATCAAACACGATCCAAGCCATTATTCCTGACGTGGTGATTTTTCATCCGCCCAGCGTTCGTAGGTCTTTACATAATGATTACTTGGGGGACGACTCCCATTGGAGAGAGTGTGTAGATTTTGACTCCACACGATTGATGCGTGCTGTTAACTGGTGAGAAATGGTAACCGAGCGATACCCGTTAAAGAGACTGGATCAAGCACCCGCGAATACAAGCAATGGTCGACGTTCACAAAGCCATATTTTAACTTTCGCATAAGAACGTAGAGTTAAATTTAAAAACAGGATCGTCGAAAAAAGGTAACTGAATCTAATATATGGATATGCAAAAATGTATTAATCATTCTGACTTGTGACATAGATTATAAACTTATCCTTTATTGAGAGAGTCCTAGTTTTTTGAAAGCACGAATATTAAGGGTATGGAATTTAAGGCAAATCCAAGCCGCCGCGCTAATTTTCTTATGACTCAGATCCCGAATTTTAATTTTCCTTAAAAAGTAACTTCCCTAGCCCTTCCACTTTGCGTAGCCCCATGTGTAACCCGGAAGTCAAGGTTTAATCCATTCAAACTCTTAAAAGAGGATCAAAACACCGATTAGCTACATCCTCACCGATTTGGGCGGTGAGAGAGAGTAATGTCAAAAATCAGTCGTCTCGACCGATGTTCTAGCCTCAGACATGTGATCGAGACGATGAGATACTCTGCGATACAACAATCAATTCTGCCACTCGTACCCGCCCTCGTCCGCCCGATTTGAAAGATAGGCGAACTATGATTCGCATGCAACCTTATGTCTTGGGCATCAATTTCGTAACCATTCACTTATACACCACACTCGAGTGCCGCACCACGGAGAAAACACAATAGTCTACGCCTGTAGGTCCTTGACAGCCTTCCTTCCTCCTCCTGCAAGATTTGATATTTCCTAAGGCCACGGACGCGAGCCAATCCCTCTCACAAACAATATGCTGGCGCTGGCGGATTGCGAGTGCGAAAACGTCACTCCACTGTCCGCGAGATCAGGTGTAGGTAGCATGCACATGATAAGCCAAATATCTTCGCGTAAATCGGTTATTCCCAACTCAAATGAATGGCAGGGAAAAATGGTTTTCCCATAGAAAGAGATGCCCCATAGCGATTATCAAAAAGTCCCATAATCAGAAATAAATTAACGTTCTCCAAAATCCCATGCATTTACCCGTGAAGGTATTTGGCTATTGTAAATTTCTCCAACCGGAGGATGATGGTGGATTTTTCGGAATTGCAGCTTAAAAGGTCACCTTTTGCGGCCATTGAAAAGTAATTTGCACCAATTTAGACTCCCTCCTGAATTATCAGTGAAAGTTAATTACACTTTTCCTTATCGTAAAGATGCAAATACGAGCACTATGGCAAGTTCTATAAAATTCACCCCATAATTTCAACTCACTTTTTCATAGTGAGATCTAGAGAATTCGGAGGTTACCTCCATCCACTTGGAAAAATGATTTAGGAAAATTGAGAGCGCGGGGCGGAAAAGCTTACGCTGACTTAAGTCAATATCGCAGAAAACACCAGAACTATTCGAAATCCCATGCTATTTAGAACGAGAATTCCTCCAAGCATCTATCCAGAAAATTATCTTAGCAGCAGATCACTGTTCGAATCCGGAAAAAGTTCTCAATGCCTTCCAATCGTAGCCAAAATCAAGTTGCGCTCTTAGGGCAAGCCTTTGAAGCACAAATGCTCAAAGGGAAGTATTCATAATCCTGCTTTAAGGTGCCATTTCCGAATCACTGTGAATGCAAGATGACGTGGTCGGGAATTGAACAATCGCTTTTGGCCCGAGGCTAGATAGCTGGTCCCCTACGCACTTCCCATCCGTCGGCCAATTCCCGCCTGCACGCTACGCAGGCATATTGTAAGATCGGTACCCCTCCGCTGTTAGAATTTTCTACAAGGCTTGCGGAATCGACCGAGAAGTCTGAATCTATCTTCCCGTCCTCTGGTCAGCCAGTTCCCTGTTCATGAATTCCAGCCATATCCGGTAATCGCAGATCGTTCCATACGCATCTCCCATCATGATAACCTTAATGGCAGTGAGCCTTTCCCAAGTTCAGTTACTTTCTCATGCGCTCCTGCGCTTCCCGGGCACTTGTCAAAAGCGAGAATCGTGTAATCCAAGGCAAATTCCAAAAATCCGGATTATTTAACCATGTGCCCGCAAACGTTTGCTCCGCGAAGTCCTATCTTCTTTCCCTGAACCGTGGAAAGTCTGGCAATAACCATCGTATGCAGGGGGTTTTTCAATTGCTTCCAGGCGAGATCCGAAATACTGAACAACACCGCTACTTTTGCGATTCCGACTTATCCAATGGATTTACAAATTCACACAATCTCCCATTTTTCAATTCGAGATCTCAATATTCGCGCCGATCAAACCGAGTCACTGGATCTCCAATGTATGCGGCCCATTTGTATCTCACCGTTCTCCGTCAGACCATCCCGAAAGTGAGTCATGAGAGAAAAACATGAGCCATGTTCGATTGGGCTGGTCCCTTAGGCAGGACGGCTCGCTCGCTTCGCCAGAGCATTTACGTGGATCGGTTTACTATCCCATTACGCGCTACCAAAATCCCTTTTTTCCAATGAACGATCAACCCCGCTGAGCAGTCAGAGTTTTTGGAATCAAAATCCTCCCAGCGTAATGAAATCTCAAAAGCCGTTTTTCATCGATAATGTGTCACTATAATCCGATCTCCATCCATATGGGCCAGCGATCATGACGCGGTTTGCCGTCTGGGAATTTATTCGGAGCACCTTTTTAAATGGCAATATACATTTCCAAGATTATCACTTTCCAACTTCGTCCACAAGAGGTGTCACCTGATCGATGACGAAATCTCGGACTCGCTTTTCAAACCAGGAGCTTTCCGGACGATTTCTATCAAGATTTGCTTCAAGAAGAGGGATCGTTTAGAGCGACGAGTAGTAGTGTATGTGTTGATTTAAAAAAGGATACGGAGGTATGATAAGAACTTTTCGAGGACATGATTTAAGTCCCATAGTAATTTGAAATTATTCAACCTTTTAAAAAAGAATGCTTTGAATAGAAATTTCAATCGCGTTTATTTGAAGAAATATTAAATAGGCTCGGATGGTCTTTCCTTCCATAAAGTTGACAAAGGTTTAATTCACGCACCACAGTACCCCTTCTGTCGGTAAATGCCCAGTAAAATACCAAGTCCCTCTGTATGATCGGGGGATGCTTTTTTGCAAATTTCGACGGTTTTGGAAAATCACCTTCACTTCGTGCTTTGATGTCTTCCGAAGTCACGATTTGAGCAATTTTATTTGAAGATTTCAATCAGGGGTAAACTTATTATATAACTCCTTTGGACAAAATTCTCTTTCCCATCAGAAGAAGACGAAAAGCTGGCCTCATACACCTGATCAAGGACATTATCCATTTTTCGGCTCTTTGAGGCAAAGAGCTAATGCAGCACGACAATGCAATGAAGTTCCTTCATTGTTAGACATATTCAAGCCATAACAATCAGGACTATCGGATTTGAGTGGAGCATAGTGGCAGAGCTAATGATGATATCGCTTCCGAGAGGTTAATTTATCACAAGTGGTCAAGATTACTTTCTTGTGCAACTAGTCCCTCGACGCAATACTCGTGATCGGCGATCACTACTAAGTATATCGACGCCAGATTTTATATCAGCTTCCAAGTACGTAGTGTCATAAATAGTTCACGGCGACCCGCATTCGAGTGTCACACGGGGTTCGTGCCGTCGTGTTTGTGATGAGAACGTTCGAGCTTCGAAGTCTTATACTAACGCAGCACTTTTCCTCTTACTCTTGTCGGAAATTCAGGCAACTCTTCCAAATTACGCAAATGAGGTTTGGTCCCCTTCAATAAAAATATCTCACGCTTCGTTATTGGCAGAAAGAGTATATCTTGACTCCACAAACCTTCATATTCATCCCTAGAAAAGGTGTTTCAAGCACAGTATTACCGGGATGATAGGGAGAAAAACGGTATTTTTTCAAATCAAAATCGATCGCTTCAGATTTGAGTAAGTTCCTTTCCATAGCATTTTCTTCCGCTCCTGATACGATTACTCTGGAATCTGTTTCCTCTGGAAAAAAATAAAATGTGCGCTTCAAAGCTTGCAGGACTTTTTTCTGCCCGAGCAGGCATGATTTCTTCTTCTGAAGTAAGAACCGTCCCCTTATTTACCACGCAAAAGGATGCCCTGGTTTTGATTTCCTTGATTTTCTTTGAAATTAATATTGAATGCAGGATCGTGCATCGATCAGGCTTCTCAGAAGCTACCAACTATTACTATTCGTTCATCTGCTATAATAAGTAAGGCTGGTCGGAGTCTCCTAGATGCATCTCCACGTACCACAAACACGAGACCCCCGTTCCCGCAGCGCTCCCCCCCCCCCCAGATAATTAAACCGTTTGCCGCGCGATTATCCCAGCCATCCGCTAGCCACCATCAAAAATCACCTGAGAGACAAGATCTTCTTAAAAAATCCGAGCCACTCCAGATTTTCATCTTCGATGACTTGAGGTGATTTGTTTCGTTAGAGAGTCAAACTTTGTGCTCTTGGTTATCATTATCGAACAATCCGTTGATTCTCTCGTCCAAAAAGTGCCCGATTTTTCCGATTACGCAGAGTTAAACCGCGTATCAGTTTTTTCCTTTATGGCGGATAGCTGTCCAAGTTTCCAACTGCAACCCTGGACAACAACTTCCTCCACGTTTGGTCCCCATGTTTGAAAATCCCCAGCCATACAAGATTTTCGACTTCTCCAAGTTATTTTCTTTAAAAAAGGATGGCAAGTTTCAATGGAATTCTCTCCCATGTGTCCCCATATCGGTAAATGTCCCAGCCAAACTTCACCGGTAAATGCAATGTTTTGTCTTTCCAAAGCCATTCTCCATCTGAAGCGCGTCATGCCTCAGGGACCGCAGGCTTTTTCTAGCTTTTTTTTACTGTTTTAATTGATTTTGTCAAAATTGAGTTGAACCGCCGCGAAAGCGTTACAATGGGATTCGGGTATCTACTGATGTAGCGGCGTACCCTGGTTTTTTGGTGTGCGATTTTGTGAATGTTGGCAGACTGCCGGCACCGAGCGTCCCTGACCTCGATTGAAGTTGTCTTCCGTGCATTAGCACGTAACAGCGACTGCGATGAGGCCAAGAAGCCGCCATTGATCCCGTACAACTTGGTCCATGTAGTATTGAATCGGGTTTCGTTTTCAGCCAGCCGTATCATTGCGCGGCTATGTTTTCACACTCGTGTTTGATCTGCGTCACTCATGGAGTCAAGAGAAAAGTTAGATTATGTAATCCAAAGTTAATTGATTTATAAAAGAAAATCTGGTCTAAAATAAGTTCTTATCCCATCGCTAAGTTTTCTGAATGGCGGCTTCTAAGTCTTGATTTGTATCCAATAGCAATGAAATTTGGTTGCAGATTTTATTTAGTAGAAATTAAGCGAGTTCAAATGGTCTAAACTTTCCCGCCATCAGGATTCCCACTATGAGGTGTAATAATCATATGAAAAAGAGGCCTATTCTCTGACAAATCCTGAAAACTGGCATAGGCGCGCACACAGACAGAGCGTCTACGAGGACACGTTGCCAGAGTGTGAATAGACCACGAAATGAACATCGTGAGTTCCCGCTGACTCACACTAGAATTAAAAACTAAAAGCACGTCAAACAATTAAAAATCGATGAAAAAACGTCATTTCTCACTTCTTCTATTTATGTGCAATTTTTCCCGTTGTGAAATCTAATAGGAGGATTGGCAGTCTGCAGTCCCAAAGATTGCCGCACTGGACGCTTCTACACCCACACCAAGGGACAGGCACAAAGCCATACAGGAAAATGTAAGAGAGGGATTCGGAGTATGTCATGATAATCTGAGCCTCAGGTGAAAGCCTGATAAAAATTCCATTATGTCCTTCTACCACACTCTCATATTTCAATTGCAACACTCTCAATCGCCTGAAGCTTGGGCAACACTTTGCCAGGTTCGCCTGAGAAAGGGCAAGTTTTCACACTTCTACAAAGGTTTATCTTTGATAATGCGAGGAGCTCTGTAAGAACAAGCTTACGAACCAATAACCTACGAACGAAGGCTGGGAACAAGACGAATCGATCGGAGAGAGAGAGGTGTTCGAGATAGTCACTGGGCAAAAGCACCGCGGCATTGCTTATCTGGTTGCTTTTTTCTGCGCGTAAGATTAGCAGGAAATTTGAGATTTCCATGCAAACAAAAGATATTAGTTGACGTGTAGTAGCAGATATATTCTCTTTACTTATTCAAGAATTGTAAAACTATTTTTAGAAAAAAAAATGTAAGTGTTGCTTGGGCCTGTTAAGACTGCAGATAGTGGCGCGTGAGAGAGCAGAAGATGAAGGACTCGAGAGTCAATCTTTCTGACTCTCTCGGAATCAACACGCTTCTTTGATGTCCTAATCACTTGCCACGATTTTGAGGGTTGCCGAGAACTGGCGAGAGGGTATCTTTTGTGCAATGGTGAGAGAGAGAGTATATATATATTCCCGAAATACTCATGTGATTCTCCATATGCCGAAAACATGCCAGATCGCGATACTGAGAATCCGCTATCAAGGCCATGAAAACTGGGCTTTCAGAATATATCAGTCAAACCGATCAATCCTGATGAACTTCTAGCGACTCGTTCGAGAAATCCATAGCAAAACCTAATTTAGCGATGATTCTGCTCGACCCAAATTACACAAACGAGGAATTAAAAGTTCTAGCTTCAATTCACCCCGCATCGAACTTCTAGGTGATCTTTATGTGTCTCGCCTTGTTGGTATGGGAACTTTGCGACGGAGTCCTTGCAAATCAACATAGATAACCACTGAGTCAAAAACCGTCGCGTGCACTGCCCACTGAACTTTCAGGATTGCTAGTATTGGCGCACGGACGGGTAGGAAAGAATTTATTTCCAAAAGGATTCACGATTTTTCGTCCAGGAAGTTCGAACGGCGTTCCATCGTGCACACATATGATGTGCGGTGCCGCTGCGGCCTCACAATGAACTCCTGGAATGCGCGGCAGTCTTTTTCGCACATCGTCAAAAGGTGCACACCTTTTACCGAGCATTGGATAATAAACCACGCGATCATTATCGAACGGAGCAAATGGAGGGACGACAATCACGTTCGCGGACGAGATTGGGAATCTCACACGCTATGAAGTACAAGACCCACGCTGACTCTCGAGCCGAGTTGCAAAGAGCGCGTGAGAGAGACGTAAGATAGGAGGCAAAAACAAGGAGCACAGGCACATTTGAAATGTGAGGAATCATCCGCGAGCGAGCCTAGACAGACCATATTGTAATAAATCTAACCCAACACTATATCAGCGGATAACTGAGAGCAATTTTAAGAGAAGATTTGTAAGCATCACGCGAACTAAACGAACTTTACCCTTCAGGCCAATCCAACTTCGCCGAACAGGATGGTGACTATTGAGACCAAAAATTTCTCCATGCAATTTCTTGAAGAAAGTACCACGCCCTCAACAAACAGAATATGTCAAAAGCAAGGCGTCTCACTAAGTGCGGAGAGCCGTGTGGGAGATGGTCTCAGTGTAGTTGAGTGACTGGCCCGGGAAACTTCTGACGAGTTGAAGCATATCTTCATACAAAGATAGCGATGCCGTGTGTCTTTTGCTAACAGAGAGTCTTTTGTTAGAATCCGCACAAGAGTCTTTATCCATAAGAGACTTGCTAAAGCCTCTGGACAAAATCGCTGAGAGAAAGCTCAAATGGATCAAAGTCTCCATCACCAACAATACATCGAGCAGTAACACTTCCTACCCCCTATCCCCAAATTAACAAACGTCGAGGCGGTCGACTAAGAAAAGAAGCTGGAGTCAGAAGGCTATGTGAGAGAAATTGCATAACGCACGACCGCGCAACCAATTTAATGTCTCTAAACTCGAGCGAGAGAAGAGTTAGCCTTAGATCTTAAAAATGGAGCGGCCTCGCGCGCGACAAAAACTCTTTATTAGTTAGGGCTTGGAAAAAGTACACAAGTGGTGAGCTGAGGTCTTCTAGAATCACGTCACACAGAGAAAAAAATGGAATTGGTAAGTTGATCCCCGCAGGACAGTGGCGCGGAACTTTACCACTCAAGAGAAAGTGTTTGCCTCTCGAGAGAAGAGCGTATCGCCTAGCACGAATTTCCTGAATCTTTCACTGTCACAGAGTATTCGGTTTGCTCACTTTCGCTAGAGTGCAATCGCACCAGGTGTGTGCGTATTAAATCTTGACCTCAAGTCGGCGTTAGTCAAAGTTGGATGACAACCTCCAGAGAGCGCAGAAGATTATCCAATCGAGCGTTGGCAGATGATATTCATGTTAATTCCTAGCGCTAGATCGTATTGACGACGTACCTGGAAGGATTCACGCCTCTCCACAGATTGACTCGTTTAATCTGCCACATCCCCATAACAAAACTTTCTTAGATCGGGGTCATCTATCAATTCATATGCCTCTCGTTTCCACTTCAGAAGACTTGATTTGAAAATCAGTCTTTACTTCCTCAACATATGTTCTGCGGAGAACCAATCTTTAGTCTCTATGCGGTCATCTCAGCATACACTCACGTGAAATCACCGCGGATCCAACGCATCTATTTCATTCAAATCCAGCCCGCGAATTCACTGTTAGAATTGTCTTCGATCCTCCAAAAAAAACACATTAGCCGTCATCGCCAATATTGGAGTTATCTTCGAATAGTGTGTGGTACGACGGGTATGCTTGAAAACATCAACAGGCACCCAGAGAACACACTCCAGAGAGTCACAATCTGGCAAATGTGCAATTGCACATGGGAAACTGAAAATTCACTCTATCCTCATAGCTATAAAGCTTGCGTCTACTCTGAAAATTGAGAACCATCTCTCTTCCATGGTAAACAGGTGCAAATCCCGCCTCCAAAATTAGGAATAACATCAGTTTCCCAAATAACCGCTAATCCGCAACCCGGCATCCATCCGCTCCTCACCAAAAAAGGTACTAGCTGCTCAATCATGTACCAAGCAAGACCACACGGCTTTGTGCTTGCGTGCTTCAATTCAGTTTCACACAAAATTTCTGTCCGAATTCCAATTGGGCGAGTTTCTCTATGTTACGTATCCACCGGGAGTAGTGCGCATTCCGCAGCGAGGTGCTCGGTGAGTATATTGAAAATCAATTCGCATGCTATTGATCCCCCGAGCTAAAGTTCACACGGCCGCTGAACTATTGCCAAACCTAACCCGGATCCCCCCATACCTTACTGAAAAGAGGTGTCTTGCCTCAATTCATCGGAGATTTCTCGATATATACTCGCGAGGCGCTTAACCAGCACTCAGTGCAACTCATACACGTACTAGCCCGGTGTTCCATAGAATTTTCGCTAACAGTTCTAACGGACGTTTTTCTTTCCCCACTTCACCAGAACTATATATTTTCCCTTACAAGGGGTAAATTTGAATGAGTTTTACTTAATAGATTATTGAGAATTTGCTTAAGTCGCAACTGGTCGCGCCAGTAAATAACTGTCCTGGCGGCAAATCCATCTTTCCCACTTCAAAGTCAAAGGTGTATTCTCACTCGCGCCATAGTGCGCTTTGCCACAGAGAAGTAAATTGCACGGATGAATTGAGCCTTAATAATAACGCTCGCAGAGTATATGTGACTTTCCTATGCGAGACTGGCGATCTTACCTGGCCTAAGGTGTGGTTTTGAGATAACATAAATCAAGAACGTCGTTACCCTGTACAATATTCCTCGGCATCAGGGTACTTCTTGAGCGAGACGATAACCCTACTACGATATCATGAAGAGGGGCCGCGCTGGCGCTGCTGCGTAATCATTTCGGCGAGCCTTAGATTTCCTCCTCTTAACAACTAGCGCGCGAGTAGAGAGAGAGACATTGCCACGAGAGCGGAACTTTCCTGAATCTGCGATGAGTCGATATTTGCCCAAAGAGAGCTGTCACCTGCTGTTTGACTGCGCTGAGGAGCACCCATGGCACTCAAGATTCGTCTATGCGCTGCGTATATGCCAAAGTGAGGCTCCCATGATAAGCTTGTTTGCTTCAGTGCTTATATTTTCGTGTCTGTGACGAGAGAGAGGACGAAATCGAGAAAGAGATGCAGAGAGCTTCTGTAAAGACGCCAGAGACGAGGAGCAGGACTCTAGGCATCCATGTATAACCAACAGGTGACATCATGAGCAGCGTCAAGCCACCCGTAAGGCAGCATTTGGAGCGTGTTTCGAGAAAATTGGAACTTTCGAGAGAGAGCGTAACATGTAGCGGTTTCACTGGAGAATCCCCCAACTATAGTTCTTGTGAGAGTGTTGCTGAATATAAGGTACTAGGTGCTGCCCTGTATACAAAAGAGAAGATGACCGCTTCCATTGTTTTAGCCAATGTCTTATGATCTGAGGAGAGGAATCCCACTTCCAGAGTAGATCTAGGTACTCCCTGCGCAGTTGATACCTAGCATCCGCCAGATTATTTAAATACAGGTATTCAATAATGATGCTAATATGTCGAGCTAGGTGAGTACTAATTCCCTAGGAGGATTTGGTGTTTTTTGAATTCTGTAAGTCGCGAGGTAAGGAAACTCACTTCTGACCCGTACGACTCTGTATCCAATTGCGAATTTCGCTCGCGTGACTTTTAAAGTTCCTGCTGCGATCACGACGTATCCTTCTATTGTCGAAGTCCACACTACCGAGAGCACCAGTTACACCTTTTCGTTGCGTGTGAGAGAAGAGTATATTCAAGTACCAGGATTCTAGTTCCTTGATTTGCGATGCCTCGCCCGCATTGATTCCACAGGTCAAACTTTCCGAAAGTGCTTCCTGGGTAAAATTAAAACGATTGTTCGCAAGATTTTTATTTCTTCTTCAACCTCGTACAAGTCGAGACTCTAACCACTTACCGAGAATGTATGGTAGCAGGGAATAGATATGATCAACTTTAAGAGAGCATGCTCTTATTTTTTCAAGACGATCTCCGCTAGCCAGTTTCGAGAGGCTCTTACTACTTCGATCCAGCTTAGCTCTGTTGCCACAAATATGAACAAGAGTAACCGTTGAACGCGTCGTCCAGTATGTGAACTCTGATACTACCACCCAGCGCGCTCCTGCTTGACTTACTGTGGGTCTTCAAAATATTATATGGCATGTATTTCAGCTGAGTGCACACGTCAGATTCTTAGACACAGTTCTCACACTTATGCTGGAAGAGGTTTGTTGCGCGAGCCGTCATCCCATCAGCACCAGCAAACGACTTTGATGCCTTGGTATAGTAAAGGTCGAGAGGCCCAGCTGGATCCCCACTTTACACAACACGTGACTCCTGCGGCTAAAGAAGAGCATGAGAGCGTCGATTCAGGCGGATGTCATTGCCGCGGCCCCCAGCTTGCCCACGGTAAAAAAAATGCCAGCCTTGTCGGGGGATGTTTCCGGATCCGCCTTCGCCAGCCATTAACAGACGGTGACTTTCTTATACCTTGACAAGTATTTGCACCATTGGACACCGTAGTTTTCATTTTCATCTCGGAACTACACTCGTCCAAAGATATTCACGTCCACAGAGCTTTTACGGTATAGGCGTAACGTGAGTACACAACCGAGAGCGCCAGTCTCAAAGGTACATCTATATTTGCGAGTAGCAACTTTGCCGAATGGGCAATTTGAACACACATCGGCGGCAGGGTGCGGAGGTCGAGAATTTCATCTGCATCGAGGACAAGATTCGTCGAAACGGTCACAATACAGCGACTCACCTCAGCAGAGTATGATCTCTTGGCGATCTATTGTGAATTTTTGCGCCACGCAAACAACAAGCGCGTCGCCCACTCCACGCCTACTGATATGGGCGTCATGAATATCTGTCGCAGGGTTACGGATTACTCTCTCCACTTTATTTTCGCTGCACCAGAGTATACTTTTAATCATTATTCAATGCGAGGGAAGCTGAGAATAATCGCTCCACCATGACGCCCACCGACTGTATTCAGCATAGTATATTACTGAGCCTTATTGAGACACTGTCGCTGCAAACAGTCGCACATGCATGCATCACACTACACTCGCGAATCAGGATATCTGAGTCGGCACCAACACACAGATCACACGGACCTAACTGTTCGGGGGGCTGGGATTTGAGTCTATCGCGACTTCCTGTATGGTGATCATGAATCAACTGCAGTTATATCGTGAGTAGTACTCTAAGGAGAAGGATCGGGGTCGTTTCCGCGAACCAGGCATCTTTGGAATTTGTCATAGGAGCTGCTCTGCCTCTCGCAATAGCCTTATTAGACGATGGGAAATTGTGCCGGTCTAGTGTGTTGTGAGACGAGCAGAGAGACTCCGCGTACTGGCAGAAACAATCACGAGCCCAAGAATAGTGACGAAAAGGCCCAAGGTGTCGCATGTAAGTAGTAAGAGTTTTCGCAATGAGATCTAAATTCCCTTGAAGTGAGGCTGATAAAGACTCAGATGTAAGTATGACAAGCTATTGACAGAGAGTACCTAAGCACCGACGAGATTAAAAGAAAGAACCGCCGCGTGTAACTTAATATCTATAATCCAGAGCATTTCTCGATAGTGCGATCGCACGCAGGAATACAGTGCGTGAACTTCTCCGCGCTCTTAGCACACTGACCGAGACACGCACCAAGCGCCCTCAAAGCTGGGCTCGACACTCCACAGTATGTATCACCCAACGTGCCGACTTGAATGATGCCGCACGAGAAAGTTAATACAATTCGAGTTTTCTGCAAACTTGAGAGGCATCACCAATCGTGCGCATAGCACGCTGATTCCTATCAATACTCCGTGTATTCTCACACTTTCATTTTATTAGGAACACAAGCATATTTTCGCCTTTCTGCTGAAAGCCACAGGGTATAGATCGCGCACACGGAAAGCACGAGCACGAGAGCGATAGTTCTAGCGCGAGTCACTCTAACTCCACGAGGCGATCACAACGCCTCGCGGCCGTTAGAAGAGTCTCTGATCTAGAGTGGATCTATAATCGTGCCCAACCTACAGGCACCATGCACCCCAAGCAAGCTGTTAATACAACTATCGACAAACAGCATCGGCATAGACTTCCCGCAGTCGCATAAATATTGCGCGCGACTATGGAGAGCTCAGAGTCTAATCGCGCCACCGGGTGATACTGCCCCTTCATTTGCACTATGACAGCTCCCTGCCCTCGCACGGAGCTTAGAGCTAATAGCTCCGACGAGTCCCAATGTTCTGCGGAGTGGAGCTTCGCCCAGCATACAATGCTCAAGAGAGCGAGACCCAGGTGCGAGTCCGAGCTACCTGTGCTCTCTCTGGAGCACTCCATGCGAGTTTCCAGCTTGCGAGGTCTGAGTCAAAGTCTCTATGAGCATGGCGCGGGGCAGTGCAGAGAATTCAGGAGCGCACTCTGCCTATGTTCCGACGGACAGGATACTGGGCTGCAGCCCATTCTGCATCGATGACGCGTCCGCCGAGTTATGCAGAGAGAAGGGTGTCTTGATCGCGCGCGAGGTTCTGAATTCCTCAATAGCGGAGTCTATGCTAGGTTCTTCTATACCAGGTCTCTCGCACTTGAAAGTGGGCAATCGTCCTAGGCGTTCCATGGACTCTCGATCCTAAATGCTCAAAAGCCCACTCCAACCTTTGCAGATCCTCACTTTGCTAGAGCCAGGCGTGTGGCGGAGACGCCATAACACGTGCCTTTTCCTGAGTGTACTGATATTGCACATGGTTTCCGGCAAGGAACAGAACCGCCGCACCACCAACAGGTCAACGACTCAACTTTCTATCGCACGGAAATATGCTTCGGAAGTGGAAGCTGTACAATTCAATCCAATCGATATCAGGGATTTTCATTAGATTTCTTCTAACCCATTCGAAGCAATTCTTCCCGTCCAGTGACGGGGGTCTCTTCCAAATCTCACCAATAGTAGACTACAAATCCAACATAGATCCTCGCAGGCTTTTACTTTAGCTCCGGCACGTAAGTCTGCCTTGCCCCATTCATAGCCTACTTAAGAATCGCAAGTAGATGCGGGATGTCTTTCCTACGCTTTCGCGCTTTGTTTCAGCTAACTTTCGAGTTTTTTGTTTCTTCTTTGAGGTGTGTGCAGCTGAATTTTTTTTTCGCGTCGATTAGATCATTTGATATATGATTTGGGAATTTACGAATTTTACCGAATTTTTTAAAAACTGCCAATCGTGGATTTAAGTCTTTTGAAAAATATTATTTATAACTTAAAAGATTGATTTAAGTGTTTTGATGCTTCTTTGCTGTTTTAATGCTTGCTGAACGAATAAATAAGCTACTTAGTTCATCGCCGATTTCTTTTAATTAGTCCTTTTATTGATCTCAAGAGTTCAATCAGAATTGTCATATTAAATTTCCATGCGAATTACTTCCAGAAAAAATTGAGCTTTCGTCACCGATTCCTCCTCCATATCTATTCTCAGATTTTTTTGAATAAAAATCAGACTTTATCGATTTCAGCTCTACTTGAACTGCCCTATATATTTAGCAGCCATCCTGATACTTGGAAACTTACTGAATTAATTAATTTTACATAACTACTATATTCTCGTAGAATAAGAGCCAAATTTTGAACACAATCTCCAGACATCAAATAGCAAATTGTTTTGTCCTTCACGGGGGGAGGCGGATCATTCTCATATTCTTCATGCGCCGGTGCAAGCATTTAATATTACCTAATTATATAACAAATAGAAAACTACTAAATTAACAAGAAGTAGAGGTAACCAAAGTTAAATCTGCGTAAATCGCCTCACTCACAAATTCGTAAACTGCCCCTATAAGTTAATGATGAATCTCGAAATTCTTTCACCTTCGCAATCATTCTTAATCAAGCTTATCAATACCAGGCCCATAAATGCCCGGTCTTGGGGCAACTTCTAGCCGTTTTCGAACTTTGTCCTCATAAACGTTTTTTTTGCCTTTTTTCTGCTTCATCGAGGAGCTTCCCTATTCGTGATATGTCAACCACCATAGCACTTTGTTCCGCACACGTTTTAACGCCACATCGCCTTTACCGTCTCACGGGCAATAAATTTTCTGACCAAATTCGCAGCTTGGATTGCAATTTCAAACATCTTTAACGAAGGAACTAATTCTTTTCAGTTTTTCCCCAGAGTTCTTCTACCCAATGTAAGCCTTGTCTCTGTGAACTACTGCTGACAAAGCATCAACGGGCTCGCCATTGAGCATTTACATCCATCGCACCATGTGTGACACTTGATAACCGATCAGCTCATAAATCCAGCGAGCAAAAGTTCCCTCTAGAATTGTCTTTAATTTATCAAATAAAAGTCAAAACGGAAAAAACACATCTCCGCCAATTGCATATCGAAAGAAAATAATTCCACTCGCTCGGAAGTCAAGGTAAATCTGATTCTTAAATCTGACCTCGCTTATATCCATACAAGCGTAATCACCGCTCCTACATATTTCTGCCGCGTGGATAATAGATTGCTTTACAATAAGGCCTTCCTCATGTGCTTTCATCGAGTCGGAATCAGGCTATCCGAAGGGGCATTGGAATCAGTTTGATCACGTAATCATCGGTCAATCAAGCGCTTTTGAACTGCACTGAAGGCACGGTTGTGATCACAGTCATATCAAACTTCTACCGCTCCCAATCGCTCCTTGGATAATCTCCTATGTACGCAATTCCTAGGAACCCACCAACGGATCCAAAACCCAAAGCCATGGAAGTTCGGTTCCCAACTAGCTGAAGACATCGTTTCAACTGAGTTTTCCAATTGAATAACGAAGCGTCCTCGGTAAGTCCGTAGTTTCTACTGGTAGATACCCCAGCGAAAACCCCATTGTTTTCAACGTTTTTCAAACCTTGGATAGCTTTATCGACAGGGTCTTTTGAAAGTGCGGTGAATCGTATCACCCACTTTGAATTTCATTAGCAACTTTTCACCGGCTGAAGATCAGGTAGCGCGAGGTGTCGCGGTGCGCAGAGAGTCGTTTGTTGTGGGATGTTTGGTTGAGAACCCAAAATACCCTCTATATTCGTCGCCTCAATATTCTTACCAGTATTGGACAAATTTTGATTTTATCTCCTTTTGCTCATCGTTCCGTTAAAATTCGGAAAATAACTTCTACCGCCACGAAAAAGAATTATACACGCGGAGTCAAAGAATTCAATCCCTGAAAGTGGTGCTTCGGGGATAGCCCTTTTGGGGCGGGAATCGCGAGTAATACACAGCTTTGAGAATATCCTGCTATTTTCCTAATCCAGCTTTGCCAAAGGGCCAGAATAAAATATCCTCGGAGCGGTTACAGCCCCGAGTAAATCAAATCACCTCACCGGCAACGGGCTTCGGAATCTTGCCTCCGGAGAAGAGTCAATTTTAATTGAGGATAGGGATAATCTCCATAGTCATGGACAATCTCTATATATAAAAGATTGGAAATCGTCTGAGCCTCTCGGAACACCTGAAGATGCATCCACGATCACAATGCACCCTCCGCAGGCCAGCATGATCGAGAAAACGCTCGTAGGAAGAAATCGCTACGTGACCGGAGTGTCCAATCAAGTTTAGAATATATTCCTCTCCCTCAAAAGTAATACTTCATCTGGATGGCGTGCGATTTGGATCGTAATGCCTCGCTCCGCGCTCCATGATCCATAAATTAATCCAACAAACTGATTTTGCCATATCCCGACCGCTACCGTGGTCCAGTTTCTTGCAATTACTATCTGCCCAAATGTACTTTTCACCATGGTCCAATTGGGCAGATGATACCAGAAATTTCTGAATGTTTTTGCGAGAGTGCGGAGTTCGGGCGCAAAAGTAATAATATAACTAGGAGAAAATGAGAATTAGAGAAAATCAATGAGTTAAGTTTCAAAATGCATTTTCAAGGAATCAAGGCTAACCTGAGGAAGTCCTTTCGAACTTGGATCGCATACCCCATTGTGGTTCTCAATTGGCGGCAAAGTTTCAAAACTTTTGTCCGTATCTCCTCCCTTCTTAAAACCGGAAATAGTACAATACGTTTTCAAGTTTACAAAGCTCATTTAATCATCTTCAAAGACCAGTATCTTCTTCCTTAATGAACCTGAAAAATGTGAGACATAGTTATTGGAATTTTCAGGATTTTATCACTTTGAAATACGTCTTTTAGATTTTCTTCCCCAAAGAAAACCCAAAAGCAGCCCGAAGATCTGCTTAAGTCAAGATCCTAACTGAAACCTACTTGAAACAATTGCCAAAACGGCTTCGGGAGAATAGGTGCTAGTTAAAACATCTGATTTTTTAAGCCCCTATCTTTTTTCAATATCCTGCTCGAAAGCCCATCTTTTTTGTATAATCTAATTTATCTTTGCCCTTCTACTTTAAGAAAAAATATGCAATCAGTCGCCGAAAGCAAAAAGTCACAAAACTAGCTGATACCCGGTCATACTACATGTAGGCCAAATGGAGGACTTAATTCCGATCCTATCAAGGCAATCGAGCAGAAATGGACAAATCTCGTATCCCAAATACCTCGTGTCTGGGATGAAAAAATCGAAATCTCCAACTTGGTTTTGCGGACTGTCCCAAAGCAAATGAAAGACTGGAGAAATCAATGACTGAAAAAGGTCATCTAGAACGAGTTGAACAAGTGGTGATGGAACTAGCCTCAAGTTCATTTGGAACTTACTCAAAACTGATAAACCTACTTCGAGACCTATTCAAGACCAAAACCATTTATCTGGAGGCGAATCGTCCAAGCAGAGGGAAGAGACCTTGGCATGAAATCCAAATCTGCCCTCAATGGAATCTATGGGCTTTTTACCTTCTCGCTTTTGGTAAAGAAGTCAGTGAGCCAACAAGTTGAAATCTGCTGAAGCTTTTTGGGGAGGTTTTGAGCTTGCTCATCTGACTTATAAAAAAGAAGAATTGACAATCTTCTATTATCCAAAAACTCCCAACAACTTCGATAGCCACCTTTTTTCCTCCTACATATCCGAGAGAGAGTCGAAAAGAATGGATGAACAGCGCAAAGGTGCTGCTATCGCCCATCAAACGCAAGTTTTTCGTTTTGGACTGCGGTGAGTGCCCATTCCTTCTAGTTCCTCAGACAGAAAAGCCGATTCTCCACGGTCGTTGGATCTTGTCCAGGGAGAATCAAAGCAATCAATCCCGCTCCATTGTCCCTGAAAGCCGTTACGGTATCGATGGTCTCAAAATCTTGAATATTGACTTCAAATTTGGGAAGTCATAAGAATCGAAGATAATGCTTCCTAATCAGTCGAACCTGAGCTCATAAGGTGCAATCAGACCAATTCGTTCCAGCTTTTCTTCCTTAAATTTTGAGACTCCAACGATTTGATCAGATTAAATGTTACAGATGCTCGCAGGCGAATCAGCTTCCTCTGGATTAAAGTACTATAAACTCTCAGCTTCCACTTGGTCCCTGAAATAGCCAGATCCGGCCCGCTATCAACCCATTCCAAAATCGCTGATTCATTTGGGAATTCATGATTTTTCGTGTTTTCCGCTGCCCTCAATTTGCCCTTGTAAAACCATTCATTGAAAAGCCCATGATTACTTTCGGCATTTCTGTAATTGAAAGATCCAGTAATTGGACGCCAGCATAGATTTCGGAGAGAATTACTTTTCAAGAATAGCGTTCCTTGGCAAGTCATCTTTATAGTCGCGCTTGAAAGGACTTAGATCGGTAGGCGGAAGTTGGAAATGGTCACCTGCAAAAACCACCTTTTTTGCCTTGATAATCGGAATCCAAGAAGCCCGCCTCCAAGCCCTGAGCGGCTTCATCTATAAACAACCTACATCACAAGTCATCCCTTTCAATGGTAGGGTAGGAAGCACCCACGAGCGTTGGTGCAAATACCTGGGTTCGGCTGGAAAATATCAAATTGAATATATTGCTGTCCAGTGATTTGGATGCCTCACGGAGCCGAGAAACTTCGCACACATTTTTCCGTTGCGCTCAGCTCTTCCAGGACCAAAGTTGCGCTTGTATTGCTTTGCAAGGTTAGGCAATTGATTGTTTCTTTCGAAGCTTTTTCAAGTCTCGATAACTGTCATGGGAAGCGTGGTTCTTTGCATCCAAGTCTGGTTTAGGATCTTTTCCTCCACCCGAGCGGGGTGGCCTAGCCGCGTAGTCTCAAATTCTCGATCAGTAAGCTTCTCCACGCAAAGAGATCAACTGCGGCCATTGCTAGGGGCACAAACTAAAAAATAGATGATTTGCCAAATCACAGCCCTCCTGAATCGCTTCAAATCAACGTAGTCGTCTTTCTGTGCCCGGAGGACATGACCTACTGCTACAATATCCTGC
>Ga0163217_1045137_pt1 | contig 22240 bp, 14 predicted proteins | sample SynspAceP_FD_185933 | JGI IMG/M metagenome (GOLD analysis project Ga0163217, IMG submission 185933) | Saline lake microbial communities from Ace Lake in Antarctica - Synechococcus sp. Ace-P (PacBio error correction) | ecosystem: Environmental > Aquatic > Non-marine Saline and Alkaline > Saline ...
AAAAAAAAAAAAAAAGAAGAAAAAAGGAAAAGAAAAAAAAACTCTTTTTTGGGGGCCCCCCTCAGAAAAATAAATGGGGGTTTGTTAACACGCCCGAAAAAATTTGGGGAGCCTGTATATCCGGCCCACATACTCGTCCCCCGGGAAAAACTCCAGCCACCGAATTGGGCTGGCCAATCTGCTTTTTTGAGCGGTTTTTCCATTCTTCGGCCCGCCTTTTAAAGACCCGCCAAGTTTGCTTTTTTTTTTGGCCCCAAAAAATATTACTTTAAGTGGAATGTTGCCTGTAAGAAGCTGCTTCGCTAAAAGCGATGGACCCACGCTTTGAAGAAAAGTGCTTTAATTTTGAAACACTTTAGATCACCAAACAGGTTGGCTTGCGTCAAATAAGCCTTATATAAAAACCAGGCCAAGTAAAAGACAAATCAAAAGCAGTTTTTAAATGAAACTGTTCGTAAAGGCGGCAAGCGGCCAAAACTTATCGATGGTAAAAAAAGTCTTTTACCACCAAGCACTTCCAAATCGCGTGGGGAATTGCCCTCGATAAATTTTTCGGGGTAATTTTCCCCAATGTACGCTTGGGTTATCCCCCCTTTGCCCTTCGGACTATGCTGTGGGCGCCTGCCAATCATCCATGGCCCCCCAATTATTTAAAGTGTGTTGTTTGGCAGATAGCCACTTTTGGGGGATTATAAAAGCCCACTCCACTGGGTCTTTCGAGTGTTGTGTAATCCCTATGCATCTGTCCGCAGATTAAATGCCATCTACGGTTTCTTCCAATCACCATGATGGGTCCCCACGGCGAGGGAATGAAATTTATCTATGAAAATACGCAATGTTTTCCCCTGCTGATCTGCAAACAGGGTGTTGTTTGAGGAATTTGGGTATTGAAGCGCATATTCTTCTTGATATCCTGATAATTGCTCGGTTCCTTGGGTGGCGGCCAAAAGGACTGCTTTAGTGGCGTCAAATGGGATTTTGCATTACAAGGCTACGCTTACCTCATTTACCATCGAGCTCGCGAACAATAGACCGTGATGACCTGTAGTAAACCAGTCATTCGTCTTCCGACTGTTGTCCCTTTTTTCGTTTGTATAGTGGCACAGTGAATTTGTTTTTTTCAATTCAAATTAGCTTTTCCATGTATCACCATGCTTGTAATAATGACCATCTTTAAACGTTGCTCAATGGTTTTCTAGATACCTCGTCAATGAAAATCAGCTCCCCGCTTAAGTGTAATGCAAATCCAACCTGCGTTTCGTTTGAAGCCCTGATAGATTAAAAAAACTGTCCCCCCAAGTGAACCGCTCCATAAGCATGTCAATCCTTCATCGCTTTGCATATGAACCTCAGCGCGAAAATAAAAAAATGATGTAAAGTCGGATTGAATAAGGAGTAAGGGTGTTCCGTTTTTTTAGTGTTCTTGAGGTGCAATCGCAATGCCATTAAACCTTGTGGTTCGGCCGTTAGGTCTTGAGTCCAATTGAGCTAGAGTTGAGTCCGGAAAATTTAACCTTTTGCTATAAAAACTTTCCAAGAAAAACTTTCCTATATTAATGGCTTTCAATGTCAACCGCCAATACTTTGCCTTCCCTGTGAAAGGGGTAATGCCAATCCCAAGGTTTTCAAATTTCTGAGCACCTTTGGGTTTACATTAGGATGAGTATAAAGGTAAATGTTAAAGACCAATCCGCCCAAGCATTCAATGAGTTTTGCAAGGTAAACAGGACCCTTTTCCGGCAAATATTTTTGTTTGCAAAATATCAGTAGGGCCGATATATCTTCATGCGTAGGTCGGCGGATATACTCCGCTTTCCACCTTCCTGATTCAGCCAACGACTCCCATGGCGTTTAAATAGTTCAGTTCAATACGCTTGAAAATCATCCTCCGCTTGCGCGTATATCATCCAAACACCGCAAATCGGCGTCAGTTTTTACCGTAAACATGAGGAAATACCCCAGGTTGTCACGGTTTTATCGTGAACTTGTCCGCCTGTTCTTCACCAGCGCGCGACAAATCGCTAATAACTTGCAAGGGAAGAAAAACTGGAAAATATACAGCTATTAGTAAGCAGAAACAGTTTCATCAAGACGCGACCTTTTTTTTGAAATTAAGTCACTATATCTGTCGCTATCAGAACTGTTAAAGCTTCATGTAAACCTACTAAAAAAGTAAGCCTTATTTAGCAATGCGCCTGAGGAATTAATCATTTTAATAGAATGGGTCAATCTCTATAAGCCAAGTTTTGACATATCCTAGGATAAACAAGCCTTTACAAGGCGAATTGCGTCTCCTATAATTTTGCGCAAACTAATAGGCTAATCGTTTTTAGAGATAAAAATAATGAAAATCCTGCCTAATGTATTATTTTTTCCTGCTTAGCCAATTAATGTCTTTGCGTATGAAGCACTTAAGCCGAGCCCCCAGTAAACGCGGGAAAATGAGCGTAATCAATTGGATGGAGTTTCAGGAATGATCCCCAGCAAAAATAAACACAGTAATTTGCTTCCCACCGCACGGTTAGAGCCTCAAATGGTGTCCGCCTAACAATGGGCAGACATCACTGCGCAATTTGCCAATTCTAGAACTATCTGCCCAGCAATCATCCATGTCCGCGCCCTAACCTTTGGCTTATGGCAAAATGAACCGGCAGTTTTAAAGCCGGCTTATCCTGGCGCCCTTTCAAATAGCCGCTGAGGTCCTACAAACGTTTGTTAGACAAATTCCTCCAAGGGCTGTTAAAAACAAATTCAAAACCATCAATTATTATCAATGGCCACGGTGGTGACAAACAGCGGTGTTAAAAGAGTGGCGGCGTGAAATTGCCAATTGAATATGGAGTATAAACGCTAGTCCATAAATTGGTGGTCATTTGGCGCTGATATTACCCCAAGAATTAATTTGCGGCGAAGATGGTGGTCCATGCAGGTTGGAACGAAAACGCATTTATTCAAGCTCTATTGAATCCGTCACTTAATCCAACAAGCAGCGCTACAGTGATGACTTAAAGCTTACTGCCTCTCCCAAAACGGCCAGTTGGTCAGCAACACCTTTTCCTTCATCAATCATTCTTACCAAGAAGTCAGGAATTACATAAAATTTGTATCACTAAAAGCTGATGAAAGTAATTTTTAAAAAATTGTCAACGTGACAAGTTGGCCTCATTCATCCATGAGAAATTGAAAACAAAGTGGGAATAAAGCCGTTTATAACTTTATTTAAACAATTCGATAATAATCTGTCCTTCTAAAAAAAGGCATAAAAACGAACCCGTAAAATTCGGGTCTAAGTTACCCTAAGAATGAAGTTTTGCAACATTAAAGGGAAATTACAGCAAGAACAGTGCTAATCTATTAGTGCTTTTTGGCTCGCGACTTAAGACCTGTTCTGATCGCTTGTAGCCCAAAGGTGCCTGCGTGAATGGTTTTTCACCGTCAATGGGCATCAAAAACTGTAATTTGCATGGCAATATTGGCAGTTCATTTTTTACTAAGCCCGTCCTTCAGCCACAATCGATTAAATAAGTCTTCCTTAAACTTACAGCCGCTAAAGGCTGGCCAGCAGTGCGTCGCGACTGCAAACTTGCAATTTAAATACCCGCGGTGTTTGCGGTAAATACTTTCAGCATTTTCCTGATGGTATAACGATACAATAAATCTTCAGCTGTAAATTAAAATACTCTTCCATCCTTTAATGGTTTCAGTCCAGTTTGCCTCAAATGTTCAAAATCCGTCTGCTGTGTCAGTAGCCGCAACTGCTGGTAGAAATTTGTAAAATAACATGCCAAAGCCTTTAGGACAGCAGGGTTTTAGTTGGGTGCGAATAAGTATTCGTGGCAAGTTGTTCCTGATTGGGCAAGTAATTTCGATACTATTCTGCAAAGTGGTTTGTCCTAGCGCAACTATGCCTTGAATAACCGTTGGCCCTCTTCAGGGGTAATGGTAATCACCATCCACACCTTTTGTATTAACTCGCTAAAACTAGTGGCAGTTCTGTGAAATGTTTCCGTCCCAGCGGCAACGCCGCGTATTGTGATTATGGGGTGCCCATTGGAATCACGGCATAACTAAATGGGCCGTCCCTTGTAACTGAAGGCAATATCACCTTCAATTTTAGGGTGGCAGTGAAGTAAACTAAGTGCGAACCATCAATTTTACCAATAATTGCTGATTTACTGTGGATAGTGATAAGAGTTGAGGATGCCGCGAAGGTCTCTTCTAAACGCACCAACTTCGCCGCGCACATTGCCTTCGTAAATAAATATCGGTGTAATTGTCAAAAGCCATGCTATTACCTTATGTTGAACTTTTTGGAGCAACTGTCAAAAGAGATTTATTGTTGCTAAATTGAATAATTTTGACGTCGTTGTTTTTTATCTGGGCGGTGGTCCGGTTTTGGACTATAAATCCAATTTAACGCCTTGCATCAAGCGTTTTTTGCCTCTGAGGGCTCACCTTTCTAGAGTTTTCTTGTACATCAGTTTTGCTAATGGTGCCGCCGAGCGTTGCCCTTTAATTTGCAAAACTGTTTATTTTCAAGTATGGTCCCATGACCTAAGGAACTTTAATCATCGCGCCCTAGCTCTACAATACGGCTAGGTTGCAACGCTGAGTGTTGTTAATGTACTTTACCGCCCGCAACCGCAATCGGCGGGCTAATCCGCGGTCCTTAAAAACGCGCAAGGCCCACAGCCATTTGTTAACGGATATCCAATCAGGCACTACGCCCCTTGTGAAATCAAAGTTGTTTGAGGCATAGTAAATAATTTAACCAAAAGTGAGTATTGTAAATTTTTTTGTAACCCTTTACTTAATACAGTTGTGGAACCCTTCCGCTAGTCGTTATGATTGGCCAGTAAAATCGTTTTTTCAAGCCCCCACCGAGAGACCAATGACAGTCCGTAAATTATAACGTTTAATCACCTGTGGCCTCCAACTGTCAAATACCAACGCAGATTAAATATGTTGTTAGTATTGGTGGTTAGCCTGTTTTTTTTGGCCCTATGGCGCAGAAAAACCTGGGCCGTTTGTTGCCTACTCCGCAGAGCATAGCCTGCAGATTGCTGGGCAATCAGTCCCTTGTTACGGCAAATGTCAGCAAAAATCAAAATTGGATTTAATCGGTCAAAAAGTTTAAATCTATTTGGTACTTTGCCGCACCCACTCAAGTGATAACAGAAGTCACAGAAGCGCCCGTCCACCCGCTTTGAATTTAACGCTGACCGGTGTGGGTTTCAAGTTCAGATAAGAAGCTGGCGGCAGCGATTTCTGAAAATTCGCAATCAAACAATAAAAAAAAAAAAAAAAAAAACAAACTACGGCCTAGGCGAAAAATTGACGGCACTAATGCGGACGCTGCCGAAGTCCTATGTTGACCGCGGGATATAAAAATGGTCAAATAAAAAGAAACCCTAAAAGTTAGATGGGGTTTTGATTACAGTTAAACCCAATCAGACAATTTATTGCCCAAAGTGCGGGATAACTCAATTCGTCTAACAACGATTGCGAAGAAACGCAGAACCTTAAATCGCCTGAGGCCGTGCAAAGCCACGCGAAACTGCAACAAGCAACCGCGCTAACTTTTACGGATTTCATCATATCACGCCCCATCCGAAAATCGACGGTCAGTTGCTGGGTTATAAGGTTTGCAACCCAGGGAAAAAAAGCCAGTTTATTTCAAGCGGCTGTTTATCAAGTGGTGATGTAATTACTAATTTAAACGCTTTAGACTTGACTGATACCCAAACAACATCGAAGCCATGAATGCCCTATACAACAAGCAGAGTTTAATTGAAATGACTATCGATCGTAAATGGCGAATTAAATTGAACTATTTATTTTGGATTTACGCCGCAGGGGATAGGAGCTTGTAGAATGAGTTTAATAGGCCGAATCCGTTGAATAAACAAAGTATGATATCCGATCCCCGCGGATTAGGTGCGGCCTTTCTTGGCTATGTCCTACTTTGTTGGCGCTGCGGCCGATTATTCTCCCATTTTCAAAAATACTGAAAATCAGTGATTTATCAATATTGTAGGTAAAAACCTACAAAAGACTATCATGTTGACCCTAATGTAAGGGGTTCAAATTAACCAGTACGCAGTTACGATTTACTGACCGAAGAACAGTAATTACCAGTTTTTCCTAAACGGTACTGCAAGTCCTATGACTTTGCCGTAGTTGAAAGCCCAGTGGGTAAATTATCAAAAGTGGTGCGAGCTAAAGACGGCTTAAGACTAAATTCCCTGTTGGTTGAAAGGTGAGCGTTTTTAACGGCGACGAAAATTTATCCTCGGTAAGTCCCTTTGTATAACGTGGCCCGCGTTGCCGCGCAAAACTTGCGCCTAATTTTGCGTCAGTTGAAGTGATTCGGCAGGCGCCGGCAGTGTGGTGGGGCAATACCATCAAACGTTAAAATGAATGTTAACGCCGTGCAGGCCGCGGTGAATCGCTTAGTTTGAAAATAATTCGAACGGTTGACCGCGCGGGTGAATGAAGAAGTTTGAGATTTGTAAAATTGAAAAGTTCTTCCAGCCTCAGAAAATGGTTCGTATTGATTGAATAGTATAACAAATCTCAAGGTGCCGCCGAAATGCCGTGGCAGGTCCTGCCCCGCGTTTGGCTGATGACCGTACCAATAGTATTAATGGTCCAAGCGGTGAATACTAAAGCTCGTGCGCGTTTTGATCAATTAATTGAGCGGCATGGAACCAGAACTCGAAACCCAGCCGTAATACCCGAGTCAAATTTTTCTCAATTATTCCAGCCGCTGATTAGTCAAAGTCATGCAAGAGTAATGGCCAGCCCCATTCATGCCGAAGAACAAGGTGCTGCTAAAAGTAAAGTGGATAAAAAATCGAGAATCAGTATCGAACTCCCATGAAAGATTCCTAATGCTAGTGATCACGGCTGAACCTGACATGATGCCTCCTCTTAGAAAACAGTTATTCCGTCAACTGGAATATCGCCGTGCCAAGTGCAAGTGTGAAAGCAAATTATTGTTGAAGTGTTTGAAGGTGAATGTACAACTTTGGGTGTGCATTCGGTTAGTGAAAAATACGGTATGACCCATTTTAAACAAATGGGGTGACAAGGGATAGGCCACTTTTGGCAGTGGAAGTCCAAAAACGCTGCCGGCACCACAACGTCACAACTGGTTTTTTGACGATTAATGGCCAACCTTATTCCTTATTGAACACTACCACCGCCCGCAATTACGCTACCCTTGCTGCTTGCGCTTGCGGCGTCAACGGCTTTAATAAACCGGAGTAGTTAAAGGCGGCTGGGCTGCTGTTTGTTTCAAGCCGTTAGTAACTGATACTAACTCAATTTGTAAATTGCTTACTCCCCTTAACCAACCCTAGACAACGAAGAAGCAAATTTTTATTGTTGGTCAGGAAGTGCAATTATTACCGGTCCACTACCGGTCGGGTAACACAAAACCCTTTCCATAGTAGACCGTAAAAAAGAGGTGGCATTAAGCGAAAGGTTGACCCACAATAACGAAGGTGATGCGTAACAGCTACCATTGAGCAAGGAAAGTCCTCAAGCTTAAGTGGCGCAAACCTCGGTTGATCGTATTTAATCAATAAACGTGAAATTAAAACCACTGTCCATTGTGGATGATGGCGGCCACTATCGTGCTGGGTGGTTTAATGATGAAGACGTGCAAGAAAAGCGTAATCCAAAGTGCCTTTACTAGGGTGACATCACCGATAATTGGTATTTAATTTTAAGTCAACCACCACTCAGCAAACCGTAAACGTAATCTGATGGTCTTTAAACCGTCCCACAATTGTGGCGTGAATGGTTTCACCAATGAACGAAAATCAGCAACTTAAATACAATTATATTCGGGCTGACAGTTAAAACGTCAATCCCGAAGTATTTCCTTTTGAAAAAATGCCGCTCCAAGAGGTTCCAGCCTTGCCGGAGTGGATGACAATTAGGTTCTACCACCGAGCTTTGAAGAATACATTGAGACCCAAAAGGTTGAAGGAATAAAAGACTGAGAATGGAAGACAACTCAAACCTCGCGCTATTGATGCCCCGAAGAAACAAGCCCTGCTTAGAAACAGGCAACAGATATAGACGCGCCCGTTGAGCGAACCCGAGCATAAACAGCTAGCCTTTAGTTGCTAACGCCATCAAGTGCTTTGGATTACGGTGATAAACACCAGCCGTGCTTTATCATACCTCTGAGACTAAAATAGCCGTATTTGCAAAGTGCGAAACGCTTTTGGGGGCAGAATTTCCGTTACTTAAATCGAAATTGCACATTTTGAAATCCTTGCCTAAACTCAAGCCTTCCAGCGCGATTCTTCAGCCAACTAACAGCTTGATGGAAAGATATAGGTAACGAAAGCGACTTTATTTAGTTGGCCGAAAGATTTAAACCCGACAGCGGAAGATTTAACTTGAAAAGTGAAGATGACGCACGATTATCAATTGATCAATGCCCATGTTAGGTGAAGCGATTCAAAGAAGGCCCGTCAGATATTCAAATTGAACCTTTGAGACCTCAGCTCTTAGTGCGTTTTCGGGAGACGGAGTATTGCGAAGAAATTCCTCAACCCCAAACCGTAAATGGCCTGCGAGGTTAGTGTCGCGAATAAAGTTTAATGTCACGCATGGATATTGCGGAGAAACGGGTGCCGACAGAAATGGCCGAATCACTTTGCAGGTATGGCTGGTCGTGCTGTCGAATGTAACGAAAGTAATCTACTATGCCTTCTAGTCACGGGGAGCGAGTTGTATTGGCGTTTATTAAAAATTAAAAATAATGTGCGCTTAACTTACTTTGATTTGGTATGAACCAAAGAAAATCTGCGCAATTTTTCCCGAACTGATTCCGCAAACCCCACGGCATTATTTTAGTGACGCGGGCCACGCGGTTTCGGGTAAATCAACCAACTATTTGTTAATGCGGGTTCTAAGTGAAATAGATTCCAAAGATCGTAATATTTTTGACCGTGGAAGAACCCCATCGATTGACTTACAAGGCCAATTGGTCAAGAACCCAAGTTAATCCCAAGGTCTGAATATGACCTTTTGCCCGAGGTTTTACGCGCTATATACGCAGAATCCTGATGTGGTTGATGGTGGGTGAAATACGCCGAGTCTTCCGAAACCGCCCAAATTGGCGTGCCAGCCAGCTTAACCGTCAACTTAGTGGGGCTGTCTACATTGCACACCAATACTGCCCGCAGGCCGCCATTACGCGACTAGAAGACATGGGCCATAGAACCCTTTTTATTATCGTCGATTTTGTTAGGGGTATTTATCCCAACGATTAGTGGGCGTACCCTGTGACCATTGTAAAAGTGGGCATCAAACGCTTCCGAGCAAGAAATGCCTCATATAAGGGGCAAAAACCGAAAAAGTCCGGATGACATTAATGCTTTTATTCACGCCAAGGTTTTGCCGCAGTCTGCAACCAAACGGGTTATCGTGGCCGAACGGTATTCACGAATTAATAATAGTCGATGAAAGGATTAAGAGAAATAATCCCACAACGGTCACGCGAACAAGCTAATAGAAAAATATGTGCGCAAGAATACTCCCAGTCATTCGTGAAGAATGGTTGTAAAAATTCTGCTGGGAACGGACCTCACTTGAAAGAAGTGCTTACGTGTAACACGGGAAGACTAAAAATGGCCGCTTGTTGCCTTACCCAAGGCCATGGATAAAAGTTGGCAAAAAATAAATCTGGGGTATTAGAGGGTGATAACGCCCGACAAGTGCGCCAGCAGCTACGGGGAGGCAACAGCTTTATTCCTAGGAAAGTAAGTCAAGTAGCTGAAAAAGAACGCCAGTTCACAGCAAGGCTTGCCAACTGTTTTAATAGCCCAAAATATCTCCTCTGACCTAGCCCTTGTTAACCCGTCAATTAAGCCACTTTGGTGGAAGCAGCACTTACCATGAAGAAGCCTTATTGCGGTGGCTGAGCAATGTTGAAAAGCCGCCGACAAAAAAAACATGAATGATGGCCGTGCGCTCAAAGGTTGTCGAAGGTCATACCTTGGCCGATGCAATGGCAAGAGTTCCCCAGTATTTTGATACTCTCTATCGTGCCCATGGTGGCCCGCAGGTGAAAAAGTCAGGCCATCTTGGATGACGTATTAAATCGTTTTGGCCGACATACCGAAAAAGCGGCCAACAAACCCGCAGCCAAATTACTCAGGCCTTGGTTTACCCATGATCATGTTGTTTTTTGCCTTTTTGGCCATCTGATTTTATTATTAACTTATCGTGGTGCCTAAAATTGTTGGGCAGTTTTCAAAACCATGGGGCAAGAACCTTGCCTACCATTAAACGGCAAATATTGATCAAACGTTAGTGAATTTTTACAAAAGACTTATGGTTGGTCTGGCTCTGTGATTGTGGCTTGCATTGGGATTTTACTGTGCGAGTAAATTGCAAGCAGCCGGTCCATGAAAAAAACGTTATTCACGCCTTTATTTTTGACCTTGCGCCCTTGTTAAGCAAGGTTTTCTAAGGTTTAAAATACCGCTCGTTTTGCCCACCTTAATAGTATTTTTGGTCATCCTAGCGCGGTGCCATTGTAGAAGGTATGCTAAATTTCTAGTGAAAATGTATTTAGAGAATTATATAATCAAAGATGCGGTCAAAAACGGCATCCCTGCCAATGTAAAAGAAGGTTCGAGTTACGTGCCGCTTTTTTAGGAAACAGACTAAATTTCCACCCATGATGATTGCTAGCATGATTGCCTCAGGTGAGCCGTAGCGGTGAATTACAAACAAATGCTTGGCCGGCGCAGCCGACAACCAAGACCGTTCAGTTTGAGTCTTTGGTGAGTGTGTCTTTAAAAGTGTTTTTGAGCCCATGCCTTATTGTAAGTCCATGGCAGGGAATAGTTAACTATTTATTGTATTGCAAATACGCAAACCCCATTTTCTGGCTTTAAAATAATATGGTGAATTTATGAACAAACGTAGCAAACTAACAAGGTTTTTAGCTTAATTGAAGTGATGGTGGTGTTATTAATCATCGGTTATCCATGGCGGCCCTGTACGCGCCATCAATTTTAGGCAATCAAGCCACGGCAACAATCAAAAAAAGCCGGCGGTGGATAATCCAAGCAATTAGAAGCTAATTTTTGGAATTGTAAAACCTCAAAACCCAATACCTTCCCCACCAAACTGAGCAAAGGGCTTAGAGGCCTTGGTTACTGCGCCGACTATTGATCCGGGTGCCAGTTAATTATCAAGAAGGTGATTTATTAAACCTTACCCTGAAGACCCTTGGGGCAACCCTTAAATCATTATTGATCCGGGTGAGCTTTGGTGTTACATCGATATTTTTCTTTGTCCCGACGGTCAGCCGGTACCGAAGATGATTTGGTAACTGGAACCTAAACGATTACCCTATGAAATGTGTAGTGGCGAACCATGAGCAGTTACCGCTGCAAGCCCAAGCTTGAAAAATATGACTAATCATGCCGAGCCGTTCCTTTTATTCGCCAGTTTTACTTTGCTTTGAAGTTATGCTGTGCTGGTGATTCATGGGGCTTGCTGCCAGCGCTATTGTCCGAATGAAAGTTACGGTGGCGCAAGCCCCATCTGAAAAGCGATTTGGTGAAAAAAGGCAAAGCCAACGTTTTGAAAGTGGTATTTAATATGGCTTTCCTGAATTTTGCCGTGTTGAATCAAGCAAACTCTTTGGTTTTAAGTGTTAGCGACAAAAATTACCTATCATTTTTTTACGTTTGAAATGACGACAACAATGGCAATTGTTGACTGAAGACTGCCACATTTCCGAGTTTTTACCTTACCAGAAGAAATGAATTACCCTTAAACTTGAATGATGTCTTCCCTGGGAATACTGAACGACATACTTGTTTGGAATAACAAGGTGTTTGAACGAGAGCTTTCGGTGTCCAAGATAGCGTTTGATATAAGGTATAAGAAGTAAGAGAAAAAAACCACAGCCACCGCAAGGTATTATATTTGTCCAGTGGTAGATTACGCCTTTCTTTGGTCTTTGGTTTCGAACCTGAAGTTTTGGGTATGAACAAGCCCGTGTATTCGTATCAAAGGTGAAGACCTCTAAATCCCCCTTGTACCCGCGAAGGCCCTCTTGATGCGCCCCCTAACCTTTCCGTTTAAAACAACAAGGTTTTTAACCTTATTGAAGTGATGGTGGCATTATTGATCTTTGCGTTTTACCGCCCTCTGCCATCCTGAAAGCGTCGGGTGGATCATTTAATGTGTCGCATTATTCAAGATATAACGCTTTTTTGCTACTTGGGTCCGCCAATAATCGTTAAACCGCTTGCAGCTGGAAAAACGTGGCCGCCCCTAAAAATAATGCAGGTTTTCACAAAGAAATGGCGGCAGCACTTGTAATTGGTCGCAAGCGAGTTTTGAAAAAAACCGTTTGAATTGAAAGAACAATTAATGCTGGTTGATAGTGTCGTTGGCACTGAAAGCAGAACAGCAAAATTCGGTGACCTCAGTCAGTACTTTTTAGCGAGAAAAAAAGCCAACCATGAAGCGTCTCAACTACCTCAAAACCCGGTTTCACCGTACTAGAAATTCTGGTGGCCATGGCGATTTTTTACCATAATTGCCTGCCCAGTTCGGGTTTGCTGAGGCAGTGTATTTGGATAGCCGACAAAGCCTCAAAGTGGAGCGGTTTTTTGCTCACTTGAAAAACTGCAATTGCGAGCATGTTAACCGTGGAGCGTGATGTGGCTGCAAAGCTATGCCCCAGAGCCCCGTGAGAATAAAATGGTGAGCTAAATGAAATTTGTTATGCGCGGGCGGTGAAAGACGAATTTTGGCGGTAGTGCAGATAGTTTTTGCTTTGTACACGGAGGTTGGCACAACCCACAATTTATGCTGCCCCGCTCTACCTTTGCAGTTAGTTGGCTATCGCTTGCAAGACAACAAACTACAAAGCGACTTATGGTAAATTACCTCGACAACGTGATCGGTTATGAGCCAAAAAACTAAAGATTATTTCTCGATGGGGTAAGTAATTTCAGGTGGAAATTTTTTGATTATAACGCCAATGAAAGAAACAATGGAATGGCAGGAATCTTATTACTGTGTGTGGTATTTAAAACCTGCAGCCGTTTGCTTATTACGCTAACTACTGTATGGCCTTTGGTGAAATTCGCACGCGAATTTTTAATTGGCAAGCCAAGGATGTAAGTTAACGCTCAGAGCAGCAGGGGGTCGCCATTGATTTTATGGTCTGTTTAGTTCGTTGCGATGGTCAGTGTTTTAGCCACAGAAATGGCGCTAGATTTGGCAGTTGCAAGTGAAGCGCGCCCAGTAATAGTTAAGGAAAATAATCAAAGGCTTATTGGTAATGCCGTAGCGCCGAACAATTTGGCCAAAAAATCTATCAGCCAAATTTAATGAAAAACAGCAAATACAAGTTATTCCATTTTGGATCCCTTGTGGTCGGATGAATTTGTCTTTCCTATTGAAGGCGGTGGTTAATTCAAGCTCAACTGTTTTGATATGCAAGCGTGCTTTTAATTAAACGCTTTGAAAAGAATAAGGCCAATGCACCACGACCCAACGGTTTTACCCCCACCTGAGCTTAGCGCATCGGCTAGTGCTTTTTTATCCCGTTATTAGGGCAGATAGAACCGGAAATCCCCTCTTTTGAGCGTGAAAACTGTGCGCGACTACTGGCCGATTGGTTGGTACCGCCTGAATGATAATAATGAGTCAAGTTAAGGGCAGAGAAATATGTATCCTTTATGAGGGGCTGGCAATTCTTAATATGGCACCAACAATTATATGGCGGAACAAAATGAATTACGTTTAGTTAAATGGTGTGCCTGCAGCGTGGTTACAAACCTTGATGAAAGTGGGTGTGTGTGCTGCTAGCGGAGGAATAAATTCTTAACTCAATGTGAATACCGTTAACAGAAGAAAATGGCCGCCGGTTTCTAGTGCCAATGACGGGCTTAAGTATCGTGATGCACCAGCGATTAATTGCCGTCGCCCCCGGACGGATTTAACTAGCGCTGCCCGAGTTTTGGGCCTAGACTCAGATAAACCGCCTTAAATCTATCGGATGACAAAAAAGGCTTGTTTGCGTAACCACGGATTGAAATTTTATGTTTAAGCAGTAAAGACCAGTTAAATAACGCTTCAATTTGCCTGCAAACCCTGTTTTAAAGTGAGATGCAGCAAGTCAGCCGTAAAAAAACGCCAAGTTTTGGTATACAGTATGAATACGATAACAGTCCAAGCATGCAAACGATCAAGCAAGCTGGGCATTGCTGCAAGCAAGGCTTGTTGCCACAGTTTGGTGTCCCACAGTTGACTGTCCCCACAAAGGTGGAAAAATAGTGGAACAATTGAGTCTTCGTGCTTTGGTGCTTATGCCCACGAATCTGTTGATTGGATAAGTTTTTTGGCGAGTCAACAAAATGAAATTAATTGCCTCTGCCATATTAAGAAACAACGCAGCCGAGTTTACAGAGTTAAGTGAACGTGCCGACGTCGGCCCATTACGGCCTTGGCCCACTTAGTGACGTATTATTAAAGTGGTTGAGTTGCCGCCCAAAAGCAAGGCCGTAAAGCCCCTAATCAGTCATTGCCCTATAATGCTGGAAGAATGAAATCAGTGGTGATATTAATCAACAGTTTTTTTGCCTTAGGCTCCGCAAAAAAAAGCCCATTTGGCAGCATGGCTATTTGTTAACAAAAGTAAAGTTAAGTGTGGGTTAGACATGAATTTAAGCGAAGCTGGCTTGGTTTGGTGATTCAATTAGTGCCCGTTGGTGTTTGGCCATCCCACAAGCGCAAGAATGCTGGGCAGTATTGGAATTAGGTCAACAATTTATTAGTTTAGACCAAGTAATGAATGGGCAGGTTCTACAAGGCGAAAAAAGAATGGTTAATGCCCAGCTTTGGGTTTACATCCAACGGCCAATCTATAGAAATACCGCACGAAACAAGCCTTAGTGTGGATAACTATTCTGCAGCCAGTTTTGACCAAGTGAATGAAATTAATTCACAGCAGCATGCCTTAGAACGCCCGATGAAGTGGGCTGGCCGCGGCGAATGCTCAACTAAGTTTAACCCTGCTGGCAAGTGATTTTAAAAATTAAAAACCTCCAAAGGCGCCGGTTTTTTGAAACAATGGCGTATTGCAGCGTCTAGCCACCAATTGCGCTGTTTTACTATGTGGTTTTGATAAAATGATAGAGCAGCAACATAATTCAAACTCAATTAGCAGAGCTCAAAAAGTCCCAAATTGACAGTTGAGTATCGCCCTGCGCTTTCCCCAACGCGGGTGGCTTATCGTGATGTCACGCGCCACCCAATGCAAAGTAAATATGAAAGTATTGGAAGCAAGGTGGTGGTTGTGCGTCAATGTTAATGGATGTTAAACCAGTTATCCGCGCAAATTTGCGATTTCAAATATAAAACCCGCAAATCTTTTGCGTTTGATGCGTCATCGGGGCGAATTACGCATGTCAAGTGGTTGCCCCAAATATACTTGGAGTCTTTAGAGCATTTAAACGTTAGCCCAAGCCAAGGTTTGTGGTTAACAAGGCGCCATCAAATAATAAAGACATCAAGTGATCGGTTTCGTTGGCGGTAAGGAAGTTAAGATTGAATAATGGTGTTAAAAGCCTATTATGGTGCAAACTTGAGTGGATCGTGAACAGCGTTTGGGTATTACTTTCAGCGGTTTTTTATTTGGTCATTCCGCGGGTATTTTATTAGGGGACTGGTGGGTCCGCCATTAAGTCCAATCGGTAAGAGCGCGGACAAAACCGGCACTGAATAGTCAGCAAAGAGTTTATTATTATGGGTACATAAAAATGCCAATTGGCCAAACAATTACAAGGTAAGTGCGGGTCAAAATGCTCAGCTTACTGGCTCGTTTGCGCCAAGAAGTGAATCAAAGTGCTGTCGGCCTCAAACACTTACTATCAGGTCGCGATAATGCAAAAGCCGCAAAGGTGACGAACTGCAAGTGTGGGTTTGAATGCAAGTTTCCTTTTCAAATGATGTTTTTATTGAGTTGGTTACAGAAGTATGGAAAGCAAAGCGGTGTTAATTCTGGATTGTTGATGTGGCTTGAAAACGTCGCCCCTGGCCAGATTAAAATTCGTCGTTTTTAAAAATTAGGTAAAGCATGAAAAAAGAAATGTTTAAGCTTGGGTAGTGTTTGGATTGTTTTTGTTATCTCCTTTTTTTACTTATTAAATTACCCGCGTCCACAAGTATTACCGCTTAAAGCTTGCACCAGAAATGTCGATCTTGCAAGGCGTGAGTGGTACCAAATCTGGGCAAAGGCCGCCGCCATTGCCGCCTCAGTTTCATGTTTACTCCCTTGCAAAATGTGAGTTGGTCAAACTGGATGTGCTGCCTCTAGGGTTTGGTCATATCAGTGGCAGAGCGTGCAAGCGGGTAATTATGCGCAATAGTGACGAAAGTGTCTTTTTTCTGGCGGCCTTGAACTTAAGCGAGGGGCAAATTCAATTAAAATAAGGTGCAAGCCTACTTTCCGACTCAATCTTATGGTGGTTCTTTATTGCCCTCTTCTTTTCCTGTAAAAAGCCGAAGGACGTTTTTAAAAATACCAATTGACTGAAAATTAAGAATACACCAGCGCTTGCCAAAAACATTAAGTGGGCTCCGGTCAATGGTAATCCAAAAGTACACAAGGTTAAAATTGGCATGATTGACTTAGGTGCTTTTAATGCTGAAATATGACCTGTAGCAGACAAAATGAACGTGAATCTAACAGTTAAAGAAGCCTAATGCGGGTTTGGCTTAAGTGCAGAAAGCGATATTCAAGCTAATCTCAAATACGCTATCACTGGCCGTTTTAAACCCGAATCAGACCCTTCCTGAAGAAGTCCCATCAAGCCGCAATCAGTTTTTTGGCAAACAAAGATGGGCAGGGGTATTAATATAGTATTAAGTTTGTAAACACCGTTCCGAGCAGCAAGTAAAAGGTAATAATTAAAGCCTTAAAAAGATAATTTCACACCACAGAAGCGCTGCGCATACACAGAGGCTGCGCGCAACGAGAAAAGCAAAATCATAATGGTGTTAACAGCAAAACACTATTTGAGACACCCATCGTAACTCTAAAGCCAAAAAATATTTCAACCACAGAGCGCTGGCTGCACACGAGGCTGCGCCCGCAACGGAGAAAAAAGCAAAAATCATTTAATTAAAAAAACGACAACACTATTGAGAACCATCCCATCGTAAATCTAAAGCCAAAAAATATTTCACCACAAGAGCGCTGCGCTACACATGAGGCTTTTGCGCGCAACGAGAAAAGCAAAATCATTTAAGTTAAAAAACGACAACAACAATATTGAGAACAGCCATCGTAAAAATTCTAAAGCTAAAAAAACATTTCACCACAGAGTTGCTGCGCTTACACAGAGGCCCTGTGCCGCACGGAGAAAAGTAACTATTTGATGTTAAAAGCAACAAGCGTAAATACGCGCTTAGTCGAACCGTCCTACTAATCATTAACTGATTAAATTTTTATCTTTGTTTATTAGAGATTTTTGTTCTTCCCCTCGGTATATTTTGTAGTAAAAACGCTCTGCCTCCTGCTTTTATCTACATCTAATGCAATCTAGCATCTAGTTTTTGCAGCTAAATTATTACCGGTTACCGGCAAGTCCGTACATTTTTTTAAACCCCTGTTTTTTGTCTTGTTCTTTACTTTTGTGGTTCAAGTGCTTTTGTCGGTCCCAACATGTTAGTCATATCTAAGTGGGGAGGATAATAACCTGAATGCTGGTTAAATATTGTGATTATTTGCTACTGTTTTGTGTGGGCCATTTATAGATTGGGTTTCCTGCCACTTTAGCGTTGTTAGCAGCATATAATTGTCTTTATTCAGCCAATTTAATAAACACGTTTATGTTTTTAAAAGTTTTTTGTTCCGCGTGACATATAGGGCGATACCTTATTACTTTACATTGAACAGTTAAACTCAACGAACTCCGCAAAGATTAATATTACTGTGTAAATTCAAGCCTTATTTTTTCCTGCATAAGGGTAAACATCCTGCAATTTTGCAATACCTGAAATACTAACAGATTTCTCTTCCGCCCCAGCGGCAAAACCGAAATATCGTAGAGCGAATGCTAGAGTGATCAAAGCCAGCAAGTTCCTTCTAATACTAAAGTCAATCCCACGTCATGGCCATAACGGTCGTTAAAGCCCCTTTTAAATGGATCAGTATCAATAACTCAGCAAGCGAAATAAGGCCCCATAAAGTGCCTGTTTGCTCATCGCTTTTAGCATCTGCGCTAAGGCCTTCCCGATACTTGGAGGCCCAGTTAATAGCATCCGTTTCCGGCTTTTATTTTATATTTAGCGCTAATATCACTGAAGTGTCTGTAGTTTTTTCCAAGATCTTGGCAATTATACGTTGGCGTAAAAATCCAGTAACGTACTAACGCTTCACTCTATAAATAAGCAGGTTCCCAAAACATCAAATAAAGCTAGCTAATAAGGTTTTTCTTAACTGAAATAAGCCGGCCAAGGCATAAATGGCGTTTAATCTGAAGTATCCCATTCGTGGCTATATGGTGCAGTTTGGGAGAAATGCCACCGACGTAATTTCAGTTAAAATTCTATATGGCATATTCTCAGGGGAATATATGTTGGCTTAAGCCCACCAATGCTTGCCACTCCTAAAAATGGCTGAAACGAAATGCCTGAAGCTTGTTGAACTAAATCTGCACCACTTACAATTGGCTGACAGGGCTTTTGGCTTCCTGTAGTATCGACTAATCCCTCAATTTTTTTTAGTTCGAAATTATATAAATTAACAGCCAGCTTGGGTGCCACTACCTTGAATAGTTTTTTAATTCCCACAATTAGACGTTGATATTTGCTTAAATTATAGGTCTTGAAGCCATTCTTTAAAACCAAGTTGACCGTGCTCCACAAAACTGGCTATGTCGGATTTGGTACAATGCAGGTAAATTTGAATTTTGCTTGGTTACCCATTAGCTCGGCTATTGCCACCGAATATCTTTCATCAACTAAAAAGACTGAAGAGTAGCTTGTTTTTCATTTGGGTATAAAGTATTTTTTTGTTCAGAGTATCCAGTCATAAAAATGAACAAACCAAGGGCGCTAAGGGATGAGACAAAGGCAAAATTTTAAAGAGGCTAATTTTGAAAGTGCTAAGAAAATTTTAAATATTAGTCCATTATTATTTAAGTCCCCTACGCAAACATCAAAATTTGATAATAAAAACATCTCAGTGTAAGTCCGATTGTATATTCATATCGCTAATGTGCTGATTGAAGTGACAATCTAGCTAAGCGATGAATAAATTTATAGTACAGTTATGCCTTCCATCACGTAACTGCAAAACACAGTAAGGTGTAAAATTGTTACGTTATGGAGGCCTAGTTGAGATTTAAAAAGCAGATTATCCCAGTAAACCAGCGTCCAGTCAATACACACTATTGAATCACGACCCTGGTAAAAATTGAAAGCCCTAGGAGAATATTTCCACCACAGAGCGCTGCGCTGTAAAAGAGGCTGCGCGCACCGAGAACAAGCAACATCATTTGGGAAAGTTAAGAAAAAAAGAAAACCTATTGAGAACACCCATCGTAAATCTAAAGCCTAAAAAAATATTTCACCACAAAGCGCTGTGCCTGCAATAGAAGCTGCCGCACGGAGAAAAAGGCACAGCTATTTGATGTTAAAAAAAGCCGAGTTTTGGTGATAATTTTTTTACTCAATACTTATCATCTTAAGCAATGTCTATTTTGGTTTTAATTCTGTGCCTGACCCAATGTTGCTCTGTGGTTCCGCTATGGTTCAAATGCTTTTGGGCTTTTTGTTTTACGCGTCTAAATTACAAACGGTTACCCGGCAGCTCAAATACAAAAAGAACATCTGCTGTTGCATCTACCTTCTTGAAAGTGCTTGGGTTATTCTATGATTTAAATGCCTTTTGTGTGTTGTATATATATACTTGCCAAACTTGCAATCTGGTCTTACCAACTGGGGTTTAATGCGCTGAAAAAAACGCCAGATTGTCCTTCTGCCAAAACGACGGTGAAGTTAGGGTTAATGCACATACAACCGATTTCACTGAGGAGCCATGTCTTTGGCCGCACCTAATTAAAATATGGTGTTCGAGTGGTAATTTCGCAATCGGCGAGTGCTTCTAATGGCTGAGTTAATTAACCGGCAAGAGTACTAGCATCAAAAGCCTTGCAAAAACAGCAGCAGCCAGTGATACGGGAGTTCCACACAATGACAAATGTTAGGGCAGCATCAACCGCAACCATCAGCACCCTCTGTCTAAAAATGCTGACCTCGTACTTCAGGCGGCAAAAAGCCAAGAATAGGACAAACGCGTACTTTGATGATGGACTTACGCCACTGCCATTAGGTTTGTTTACTTCTGCTGTCCATTTAAAAATCGCTTTTGTATCTCGTTACGTGCTATTTAGAAACTTTGGCTTAACTTGAAGCGCCATCCAATGTATTGACATTTTTCCGTAAGAGCTTAGCGGTTTAACAAATATCGAAATGTATTACATTTTTTTATGGCTAGAGCGACTTGAATATAATCTTGCTCCCAATGACCTACACTGCTCAACACTTGATTCCACTTTTCTCATTTATTGACTATCGTCCTTCCATCTCCAAGCCACGTCCCCTATATCAAAAAAGCCCGGCAAAACCTAAGTTTGAGCAACTTATACACGTTGTAACCGGTGTACAAATCGCGCTTTTTCCAGTGTGTCCTGAAAATGCTATGATTACCCAATGTGTATTGCAGCGGGTAGCCAGCGAAACTGCCTGTTTCATCACCAAATGATACGGGTAAATCTAAATAAGGGTTTTGTTTACGCTTTTGGGCCTGAAATACGTGAAATACAGGCCCAAGAAAATTCATTGTAACGTTTTTGGAAATATTCACGGTACTGGCAGAGAGGCCGAAAAGTGATCGCCAATTAACCTGATTAACACACTTTCTGCGTTGGCAAGTAAGAGTCAGCAAAACCCTTAATCAGGACTGCAGCCTTTAAATTATATCGCGTCTAACATGAATAGGCTAATCAAGATTGCCCCGATTCTGGCAAAATCGATTTCCAATTTAGCTTCGGTAGTGGGCCAGCCCAAAAAATCTTCTGACGTTTCAATAATAAAATATCAGCCATCACTCGATAAATCACGTTGCAAAGACCTCAAAAAGGCCAAGCCATATGTATTGAAAACTGTCGTCAAAGGGAGAAAATGTCGAGGGAACTGGGGCTTATCAAAAACCGGTTGAAAACAAAAACTCCTTCATCCACTAAGGCCCCACTTTGATCCGTTGGCTTGCGAAGTCACATCAGGATTAATTTGCCAGCCAGTGGCTATTTCATAGCGGTGGCTTTTGGCTGGCGAAGGTAATTTTCCGTATACTGCCATTTTATAGATTTCAACGTCTTTATCAATCGCTCAAATAGCTGGCCAAAATAACCATTCCTTTCGGTACGGGCCATGAATAAAAAGGCCGATCGAATTCTAGGTGTAACAAGGTTTGCCCATCATCATTGTCCTAAATAAATCAAACAATCAAACTGAATGGCCATTAAAAAGGCGTGGCTGGACCTTGAGGGTTAAAATTGATAACCCGCGTTGTTCGTCAATGTTGTACTTAAAGCGGGTTGGATGCCAAGGCCCAGTAAAGTTATATCTTCCTTTAAGCCCATTGGAAAACTTTATTCTGACCGGCCTTTTCCGGCCAAAATTAACGGTGGGGAATCATCGACCAATTGTCCCAGGTTTGCACTTCAATTGCTGGTGTTTCATCAATATCGCAAATTGCCACATACCGAACTTTGGCCCGTCGTAGCTTTGTTCGGCGAATGATACGCTCCGCTTCAGCAAGATCATTGTAGTCAACAACTATCGCCTACTAAAAACGGCAAACGCTCCAGTGAGACGTCTTCCTTGGGTATTAATATGTAACCATTTGCAAAGCGATGTAAAGGCAAAAATGTTTTCAGGATCGGCTTCAATCAAATATGGGGGTGAGTAATGAATGTTACGTTTTTATCGACTTTAACCTTGTTGGAGTGTGTCGTCTGCACTTACTTGGTCTTGGGTGGTTTGGGCAAAGTTTTAATTTTCTGCCTGCAAGCATAAGCTAGTCAGAACAATAAAAAGCCGACAATTAGCCTACCTTCATACTTAATCTTCCCCTACCAGTTTTAAGGCTTGAAGTGATGAAATTTTG
>Ga0163217_1032567_pt1 | contig 22237 bp, 15 predicted proteins | sample SynspAceP_FD_185933 | JGI IMG/M metagenome (GOLD analysis project Ga0163217, IMG submission 185933) | Saline lake microbial communities from Ace Lake in Antarctica - Synechococcus sp. Ace-P (PacBio error correction) | ecosystem: Environmental > Aquatic > Non-marine Saline and Alkaline > Saline ...
AAAAAGAAGAGAGATGGTGTTTAGTGAGAATGTTTGAGGATGAAAAATTTAGACCAACATTACAACGAAGGTGAAACTGTTCTACAAGATGTAAACGTCCAAAAGCGGTAAACAAGCATTTAGGGAAGAGAAAAATAGACATATGAAATGGAACGTTTTTTTTGCTGTCCCTAAAACATCCAAAATTTAAACCCACTGAAACGAGCTACAGACATAATAATTGGAATGAAATCAACTTTTTTCCTGATCCTAGCAATGAAAATGGTTTTTGCCCCCTGCCAACGGGTTTTGGCCATTGGCTGCCCGCCGTGGTCTTAATTCAAACAAATTTGATATAACCCTTGTGGTAAAGGGGTGTGAATTAGATGGTTTTCAATTATTGGCTGAATGCAAAGACCGGTGTGGGGAGCAGGTGGCCACCTCATGTCCGCTTTGAAAAAAAATTTAGGTTTGAAATGCAAAATTGGTGATGTTTATTGCAACAACCCGCAGTGAAATATGACGGGGTTTTATATCTTTTTTGACAAAATACTTCCCAGGAACATATCAAATTTATGTAGATACTCTGCGTTTGGCATAGAGGAATGGTGCCAGAGCGTTTTTAAAAGAAGTGAATAAATATCTAATCGTGGAGACTTATTACCGACGTTGATTTAGTCTAAGCGTTTGAAATCTGCAAAATGGTTATATAGCAAAATGTTTGGTTTCTTTTTCATCTATTGGATTACTAGTTATACTACAGATCTCCTGAAGTAGAAAGAGGCCCCCAAAGTTTTTTTCCGATGATGTTTTTTTTTCATAAGACAAAAGTCAGATCGCTTATATTCCTTGTTCTTAAAGTAAAATGAGGGTCAGGTAAAGAATGCTAAAAAAATTCAAATGGTAAGACTTTTGGCCAAGAAACTCACAGCTCAGCAAGTGATTGTTAGTGACAAATGTAGGATTTTTGAGTATTAAGATTTATAATGGCACAAATTAAAATAAGTTTCATTATTAGTAACTAGTTTAGTAATGGCGGGATATCTGGTTTGCAGTAGTTTTTTATGGCAAGAATCCCCACCAGATTCAAATATGTTGACAACAACAACAAGGAGAGTTGATATATATTTTAGATAACTATCCAAGAGCAGAGCAACTTATTGCACAATGGAAAAGTAGTCAAGGAAGTATAAAATCGACCTTTTGGCAATTGAGAATGAATTAAAAATGTTTGATAGAGCAATTGAACAACTTTGAAGACAGAAAGTAAAAGTTGATGAATCACAAGCTGCCAGAAAACTTAGAACAGAAAGATCCACAAGCCTAAAGTCGACACAATTGCCTGTTGACATAGCCGATTCCCTAAAAATACAGCGAATCTCAAGGCGATTAATACTCAATTCTTCGCAGTGCAACTTGCAAGCGTTAAGCAGTGTAAAAAAACTTGTCAAATATATGGCAACAACTTTAGCCGGCCAAACATTCGATTTACTAGGGAATTTAATCTGCAAATGTAGAAAGTAAAGTCGAATCACCAAATGGTAAATTTTTACAGGCTAAAAGTCGGCGAATTTTTAATAGTAGTAATGAGGCTGTAATTTTTTATGGCCGATAGCTAAAAACGCTAGTGTTAATTGTATGGTGAATCGTTATATAACCCTTCCCGGTTTTCTTAAGTGCGATTTTAATTTAGAATAATTGTTTTAATAATAAGCTCAACGAATTGGTAAATCATCACTAAGTATTTGTTTTATTCTATAGTAGATAGTCGGTTGTTACTTTCTAACGATTGAAAGGAACTCCCTAAGCAAATAAGCAGATTGTTTTTTAACAAGAATGACGTTTTGGTATGTGGCAATAGTCAGTTTGGCCATACCGATTAAAGAGATGTTTTATGCTGTAAAAACATGGCTTGGATTACTTTGCAGTTTCCCTAGCCGTGAATAAAGGCGGTTATGGTACTTCTCCTTGTTTTTTTTATCTACTTCAGATACCTTCAGTCGACGCATCCGAATAGATAATGACGATATCTTAAAGGGGTAAGGGATTGCTATTGATAAGGACATTCTACTAGGCATCTGCAGATAATTATTACTCGCTTGAAATCTTATTGCTATCCGTAATTACAATACTTCTTAATCTGCGATCAGGTTGAAGAACTACAATACGACCGTTTGTACATTGCTCTGATAAGTGTCCCTGTCTACTTGCAAATAACTAAATAGCAATTTTAGAAGTCAATCACTCTTATTTTGGCTGCCACAGGCATTGATAGTGTTTTAGCCATTATTGGCGGGACCTCAGCACTAATTACATTGCATAAAACATTTTGTCATTTGCCACATTTAGCACCTGATTTAAGTATCAACCAATGCAATCATAATTTGACTTTGTCATAACTATGAAGCAAAAATAAACTTAGCGAGTTTAATCAATTGGATTTATAACGCAGTTGAGATTATTCCAACTAGCGGTTTACTGCGAGATGCCATAATTCTGCGATCAAAATACGAATAACATAGGCTTGTTGCTGAAATATAATTTTTTGGTTTAATGTCAAACCAATTTGCGTTAATACGCACACACGTTTGTTTGATAGAAATTCATAATTGCCGGATAATGCGCAGCAAAGTTCGTCGTCAGCTATTACTTGGCGTCAAACGTGGTTTTAAATAAAATTTCTTCTCATTTATCAAAACCATGCCGGAGAATTTTAATTCGCAATAGGGTTAGCCTTCCTTACCATTTCTATATGCTAAGGCTCAGCAAATTGGTTACCTAGTGAGTTTGTGCTCGTAAGACGATGTCAAATTCCAACGAAAAGGAACGGTAATAGCCAATTGCTTGTAAAACGCATTACTATTAAATTCAAAGTCCCTAATTAACATTGCTGAGCATAATCATTTAACGATGTGATGGATTACGTTGGCGAGTATAGCGAGTAATCCCGAAATTTCCGTTTGGTATTGGTTGAATCTTGCAATTTTAATTAGATGTTTATTTAGTGTCAATTTCATTTTTCATTTCATTTGAATGCACACTGTTTTAAAGCATAATATCCACTAGAGAATAAGGGCAAAATATTTGCTTTTAATCATGATAAACTCTTGGTTTAAACGTTGAGTTTGCTTTAAGTATTACTATATTGACTTGGCAATTTCTTTGAGGGAATTAGTGTTTCCCATCGCTAAAACATGTTTACTTTCAATGTCAACAATACGTGCCATGTAAAAATGTTAACCTGCTGCACATGAGTCAGGGGTACTACTAAAATATAAGAAATTGAAATAATCTTTTATTTAATTCTTGATAATCTCGAGATAAGGCAAAAGTCACCCTGAGGAGTAATGCGGAATAAAATTAGTTTACTTTAAAGTCTAAAGTTTGTAAAATCCAAAACTATGTAATTCCTGCATAAATGCATCAGCAAAGAGTAAACGCCAAGTCATCTGTTGCATTGTATTCGGAATCGGCAAAAACAACGTTTGGTAACAGCTATCGCTGGGCAGTGGACTCAACGGAATTCATGTTTGGCCATTCTCAGCCACTAGTTCTCTGACATAATTCTTGCAACTCCCCAATTGATTACTGCGAACTTGATGAATGTGGTAAATGTAGCATTTGAAACAGGCTCGATCCTGAGTTAGGGTCATTCTGACTGTTTGAGCAGCCAACTGCTAAGATTGAGAAAATAAAGATATTTAAAAGTGAGGCGTTTCAAAGGTTAAATTCCGCCATTCTGATAAAGGTCTTAGTTTATTAAGCAAATGTGCGCCATATTAAATTTTATTTTGTTGGCTAATAATTTGCTTTTAGATAAGCTTTGGGAATAAGGTAAAATGAATATGATTGAATTACATAAATCTGTTAGTTTTCTGTAGGAATATGTTTGCTTGCTGCCTTGTCTAGTTGTGGTGTTTTTGATGGAAATAAAAAACTACACAAGATAATATTAAAGAGACTGAAGAAACTTAATTATAATGAAATTAATCAATATGTTAATATGGAAGATGCCAAAACCTGGGCTCAACGTTTAACTGAAGCTGAAAATGATTTGACTATATTAAAGAAGTGCGCAAATCTTCTACGCTTAAAAATTTACCTCAAACATAATAGTGATAAACAAAATTACCGATCTTTGTTCAAAGCAGAATCGGCATATGGAAGCTAGCCTCACGCCTGTTTTTAATTGAGGATGGCAAAGAACGGCAGTATTTTGGCCGCTCAATTGGCACTTTTCCTAAGAGAAGATAGTGCTCGAGTTGTTTGGACTAGATTACTTAATAAGTTATCCCTATATACTTAGTGGGCTTACTCCTTAGTTTGAAGAAATCTGTTTGGTTCAACATCAATCTTTTGTATAGCCTGAGAAGTGGGCCCATTTCCAAAGGAAGAAACCTGCTGCTTTACTCTGTAGCATTTTCCAAATCAGTATAAATTCAAATGCAGTAACAAACGCCTCTTGTGGTTACCAAATAAATAGATATTTGTTTATAATTTGATTTTAAAAAAGGTGGCACAATAACTTTACAATTACGGCCGTTAAATAGTAAATTTTTGTGGGGTCCAATATGTTGATGTAATTTCGCATATACAAGCTCAATGATTTTATTGGATTTAAGCTGATAAATATGAATTTTAGCATATGTTATTTTCTATATAAGATTATCTTGTGGCGGGAAGGTGACGCTTTGGTTTAACTTTGCTGAATATGCCTTTTTAATTTAATGATGAAAGTGATATATTTAACCTAACATTTATGATGTAAAAAGAAACGAGAGAGATCAATGCTAAGATTAGTTTTCTTTTTAGAATGTTTACTTTAATATCGTTTGCAGCAGGGCTAATAGATATATCTAGAGCAGGTGTGTATTTACAAATTGGTAATTAAAATAATAAAATATTTGAGGTAAATAATAAAGAACCATTAGGTTACAAACAGCGATAACGCCACAATTTATTTCGCGTGTTGTTTGATAATTCAGTTTCGATGTTTTGGAGCCTGTACAGATTCTGTGTAAACTGCCATTATTTAAGATGTTCCTCGAGGCGGTCCCCGAACTCGATAATAAAACGAACCATCCCGCTGTCGCCAGTTATGAATTGGCATAGTCCATTTCTTTGATTGCTTCGGTGATGCTAAGTACACCATTTTTTCTTTAGCTGAATCGTCGCTTGGAAATATCTTTCCGTTTCTAAGTGCCTTACCGGATACGCTGTTGAGAAGACGTCAATGGCAATTGTCGTATATTATCGCTTTCGGATGTCCGCAGGAATAATTAAAAAATAGTAATTTAAGTTCTGCCAGTGTGCCTTCGCCTGACTTACTAATTTGCGGATATTGCTCGTCCCGGTGTCGCTAAAACGCTCGAGTTCAAGCAGTGCTTCTTCCTCTGTACTTGCAACGATCCCACTCTTTAATCAGTCGTGACAGCCTTGTAAGTCTTTCCAAGAAACGGTATTTAAGCGAATTACGCCCATGTGAAACGATAACAGTTTGAACATTGTTTGTGGGAACACAGCATTAATTGCATCAGGAAAGCCTTTAAAGGCCATCCACACAGGCAAAAAGGATGTCTTCTACCCCACGATGTTGCAGCTCAGGTCAGCACACTCAACCAGAACTTAGCGCCTTCGTTCTCGGCTACCACAAATGCCCATTAGCTCCTTTCTCCTGACTTCGGTCATTAAACCAGCGCAAGGAAGATGGATTTATTGATAACACGTTTATCTTGGCGAATTTTCACCACAAACATCGAGATAAATATCGATAAATGGGGTCTAGCGTCGTGATTGCCATTCACTACTACTTTGTCGATAACGGCGTTAGTCACTCTCGAGATAGCCGTGGGTGAATGTCCTGCCCCGTACCATTCCATCCAAGGCTTGTACTATTTCCCTTGTGCTATGCCTTGGGCAATATAGCCAAAAGAAATCCTTTCATCCATGGATGAAAATCGCAGACTGATTTCTTTTTTTGATCAACTTAGGCTCAAAAAGAGCCATCCGAATCACGTGGTGTGTCCGAGGTCGAACTCACCATCTTTCCGTTTTTTAATTCGTTTAGACGTTCTGCCGTTACGAGCCTATTTTTGACAACTGACTTAGCAGTTTCTCGTAGCCTAAATGCTCATCCATTTCAGCCATTTAATGCAGCCTCAACGGTTATTTTCCTTCAGCATTCGACTGAAATCATTTAGGTCTTCTGGGGTTTTAATGCCTTTTAGAGCCGCTTCTTTTAGCGAAAGCTTCAGTTCTTTTCTATTCATATTGCATCTGCTAATCCTTATTCTCAATAGAGTAATTATGATAAGCCATTACAGCAAAATTCGTTACAGCCTCATGTTTTGGACGGAGAACAAAGTAAAAACAAGACTTCATTAGATTTCAAACTTATTATTAGTGCTTGTTTATATAATTGAAATTACGGAGAAACTAATTTTAATATTATTTGTTGATTTACTTTCGGGTAAATAATTATTAATATCTGGGCGTAAAAGCCTTGAGCAAGTTAAAGACAAAATGGTTTGTTTGACAGGTCAATAAATACGAGCATTGACAAAATCCCCATCCTATATTTTTGTTAGTGTTCCTGAACACAATATACTTAGAGCCGATTCATTTTCTGGCAAAACTAAGCTCATCAAGCAAACTAAATATCAAGTATCATTTTGCCCTTAACATAAGGCTTTCATCAAGTTGTCACTGATATCAATAATAGGGTATGCCAATTATGTATTTCAATGAATAAAATTTCGTAATTTGCGTAACTAAAGTAATATTTTTACTGTTTGAGTTCTTCATTTGTAATATATAAAAAGTAGATACAGCCATTGCTGACTTTATATCATAGAAGTAAATTCCCGATGAGATCTTGGCTTAATCGCTTGGATGTTATTGATTTATCGAGTGTTTTTGCGCTTTTCATACTATCAGTCTTTAGATAAGCAGAATTGTGCTTGCTTTAAAATAGATGATTTGAATTGTTGGTGAAAACTAATACTAGATTCACAGCAGTATCATCTGACAAAATTGCTATATTGTTTATTTCAAGCGTATTTACATTGACGGTCATTATTTAGTGATGAAACAACCACTTTAATTCATCCGATTACTAAACTTAAATAAAGTATTTTCATATACTTCCTCATCACGTAAAAATGGTTTACACTAGCACTAGCTGGCTATTTATATTCCTATTGCCCCATCACAGGGAAATAATAATCTTATATTCCGAAGTAACAATTCATTATTAAGGTTTAATTGAAAATGTTATTGTTTCCGTAACATAAGCAATTAAAGTGCCACTGGTTTATTTCGTTGAGAAATTCACAATTTAATTTACTGTCGTTCGTCCATAAACTCTTTGCCCATTGTAAGTTACGAAGTGGGCGAGTTGAAACTTCTTTAAAAAGGTAATAGCAAATAAGCATAGATCAAAGAGATAGTAATAGAGCAATGGACGGCATTGCGAAAGTTAATTTGCCATAAGTCACCAACAAATGAACAGACCCCACGCCACAACAATAATGCAGAGGCCACACATAGACGATGGCTCGGTTGATGAGGTTGACCTGCGCCACAAGTTTTTTAAAGTCTTTTTGCGACATTTCAAGATGGTCGGATTTTTAAGCATCATAATCCTACGTTCTACTATGAATCTCCGTCTATCAACAATTCGCGCCAGCCGACCCGACAATCACATTTAAGAAAGCCCGCGATGCCAGTTAACATAAACACGGGCCACTCACTATTTGAATGATTTGGGCTAAAGTCAGTTTGTCGATGCATCATCCTTTATATCCCTGTGGTTTTAAAAAGCTTTCTTCAGTGGTTCTTCATCGTCAACTTTAACGGCCCATAAATCCATGATCGTCGGCATGGATAATTGCGCCCAGATAATATCACCGGGCTCAAACATCAAATTCGTCGGTTAAATGCACGTTACCATCGATCTTCATGCATCGGCATACACCGGCCTACTGCACCTTCACTGTAACTTCAATCAATTAATACTTGGAAACTCAAGGCCAATTTTGCTTGTAATTTAGCGGCACGAATCGCGGCTTGTTTATGCATAAAACGTTCGTGAACGTGCTGTTTTACTTCTCACTAACGGGTCGGGCAGGTCATTGGCTTTAGCACCATCCCCCGTCTGAAATACATAAAGCAGCCTACTCGATCAAGCTGAGCTTCGTCTAAAAATCAGCAACATTTGAAAGTCTTTCTTCTGTCTCACCAGGGAATCCCACTAATAAGTTGAGCGAATGATAAATTTGGGCAGATTTCACGCAAGCTTTAATGCGCTCCATGGTGGCGTTCCGCAGCGCTGGCGTTTTCATTAATTTCAGAATACGCGGACTGGCAATTCCTGAAAGGAAATGGTCGCAAGTAAATGGCAATTTTGCCTTCGCCATTAAAGGCATGGATCTTATCAACAGAAGGGTAGGGGTATACATAATGGTAAACGCAACCCAAATACCTAAGTCAGCGAGTTTTCAACACAAGGCTTTTCATGTCAGTTTTTACTGGCATGCCATTCCAAAAGGCCCATTTTTATTTTTTAACGTAACACGCCAAATAGCACTGGTATCTTGCGAAATCAAACCAATAACTCTTTTACCCCGGCAATTTTTCAAAACGTTGTGCTTCATCTATATATCGGCCCAATAGGGCGACTGACTAAGTCACCACGCATGGAAGGAATGATTGCAAAAAGTACAACGGTGATTACAGCCTTCGGATATTTTTAAATAGCATAATGCCTGGGGGTTAATTTAACGCCGATATCAGCAACAAATTTAATAAGATGTGCACACGGCTGAGGCAAGTGGGTATGACGTGATTAACGCTTCTTCCATAAGCATGGGGCCAGAATGGCCAACACATTTGGGTGAACCTCGCGAATGTCCTCTTCTTAATGCTAAACCAGCCAGTAACGATAACCTTACCCATTTTCCAGCCCCAAAGCTTCGCCGATGGTAATCGAGTGATTCCTGCACGGCTGATCGATAAAACCAACAGGTTTGACTATGACTAAAAATCGGCATCTTTATAAGTGTTGTGTATACGTCGGTAACCCTCGTGCGCAAGGCTGAGTCGAATACGCTCTGAATCCACTAAGTTTTTTTGGACAGCCTAAGCTAATAAAACCATGCGCGGTGCCCTTCTGAATGGTTTATGTGTGACTTCCAGATTCAAGCAACCTTGACGGGTTGTTTCTAAGGTAGTGTTTTATTTGGGAATAAGGTTTAACTGTCATGTAGGGCCCTTTGCTGCTTTGCTTGTGATATCCAAGCTAAAAACGTATATAAATGGAAGTTTTGGCTACTTTTGCTGGAGTAAAACAGACTGTTTACTCCAAAGTAACCTTCATTGTGCCGATTATACAGGAGAATTTGTTGCGCGTGTAGGCCTAAGTATGCAGATGTCCTATGAGTCCTAAACTCGACGCTTAAGTGCTCGTTTGAGATGGGGAGACTCGACAAGGAATTTAACATATGAATTAAAACATATTAAAAATAACCAACCTACTTAGTTGGTTACCAACAGTGGTTTACTAAAAAAACAAAAGTCAGCCATAAATTATCACCAAACGCTTATTGTTAGTAGTTGTTATCTCCACGAGTAAAGCCTAGCCTAATAAAAGTTTTGAATTTTCGCGGGTGTGTAAAAAAGTTTTGAAAGTTGCGGGTGTGTAAGAAAAAGCCTTAGTCGACGGTACTGTCATGGTAAAGCCCTAGACTTTTACCCCCCTCCCCTATGAACCGCTTACATTTGAAAAGCAGACCGTCGTCCCATCGTCAATCCAATCCCAACTCCCACGTTACACACTAGCATCGAGCTGCGAAATTACCATTGTTGGGATTCGCCCTAGATGGACTCACTTTTTACTAGGTTTAGCGGGCTTATGATGGGTATAAAAGCCCGAAATTAATCGCTTGCTTTATAAGCAAAAAAAGCACCTACCGATTGCAGATGCCTTATTGAATAGTTTTAAACTAAATTAAGATTTTTTTCATAAATCATACGTGATGCTAAACCCATAGGCCTAATGCGAAGGAAGCTAGGGTAGAAGTTTGGACTGGGGTTGTAATCATTATATCTGATAGTCGTTGTTTGATTGATGCTGTACTTAAATTAGGTTACAACCACTTTGCAAAATCAACCATTAACAAGTATTCGAGAATCCTTAATATCGAAGTTAATCAGCTGAGGATATAACCCGAGAAACATGAAATAAGTTTTTCGTCAAAAATCCAAAGGCTGGTAATCAAGTTTTGAATTCGTTGCCCTGGAATTCCTGTTTCGCTTATTACAGACTCATATCAAAACCCAAATGATTCCCAGTGAATGCTCCCCAATCGAAAAGTCACCTCTAAATTAAAAAATTCCAATATCCCTTCGCCTCCATCAGAAGAGAGCGCAGGGGAAAAAATAAATGTTAAAATCTTCTCCTGGTGTTACTTTTGATCTTATTTTCCCGAAAATATAATCAACCAGCACTTAAGCAAAACTACTAAACACCCAAAACCAAACCAGCAACAAGCCCCATTTTCAAATTTATTTTTTCATATTGGATATTCCTTTTAATCCCTTCCTTGGAAGGTAATTGCTAAAGTGAAAATACTTCACCATGTATTGAGGGCAAAGCAGAAGCGTGCCAGAAACTATACCCAATAAATTACAAATGACTTTATGAAATTCATGTAATTAAATTTTTGGATGTTGTAAAATAATCAGACACAAATAATCTTTTAGTCAATCAGACCTGATTAGGTGATGCGATTGAAAAGGGTGGAAGGTTTCTTTTAAGGAGTTTGATTTGCTCTGTAAGGAGCTTGCGCTTTTTCCAAAGTACTCGGCAACCAAATGGAGTTTTTATAAGCTTGGGATGCGATACGAATAACTTATTGTTTGAGTAATTTATTGATAAGCAGTTGTTATGTTAGCTTGTTCCAATCCGTTTCATTAGTAGCCTGCTAAAGAATATTCCATAAATTGAATCACCAAAAGTTGTTTTCATTTGAAGCTTTTGCCATAGGCCAATAATTTCTTTTCTAACTCAGTTATCTATTTGTTTTTTGCTCAGGTTTCCAACGCATCCACTTTGGTTTAGGCCAACTGGCGGCTTGTTTGAAACAGATTGTTTTACGTCAGGCCAATCATCAACCCCATAATTCTTTTTCTGGAGTTTTTCTATGCGCCTCATAGCCTCTCTGTGGTCGCTCACTTTGGCTTGGCATAGCATAGCCGATTCACTGCCTACAACCATAAAAGCCGTTATTTAATCGCGTATAGGTGCTACGTGGCTTTTGGCAGTATGGGCAAGTGATATAGAGTTTATTGCTGCGCTTCGATTATCGCGCTTTAACGCCTATTTTATGTTAGCTTGTCCCATTTATAGTGAAAAGTTATGTATCGAACACCATATTTATTCGTTTAAGGTGAATTTTTGATCGGTCATTATTAAGTTGTTCAGCATTAATTGAATAGCTACCAGTAGGCATGTGAGTAATGGTTAAATAATTGGGCATGTATGCGGTGATACTCGCTAGTATAAGCCCTTGTTTGTGTTCTGCCGTAATGATGACCTTTTGGCATTGTTATTTCCCCATTTAAATTAAAGAAAAAACCACGGTATCTTCGCCCACTCTCGCGGGCTGCACCTAACCCCAACTTGTTTAATAGGCGCACACACATACGGCAATTAACTTTAGTTAAAGCTCAAACCTTGAACGGGGTCCTTTAATTTCTGTTAGCGTCGCTGGCAAATTGACTAACTCTTTGTGGAATAGCAAAATCATTTATTCAAATGCCTACTGTTGCACTCATGTATTCACTTGAAGGTATTTTACTACTTGTTTGGCATATTAAACCCTAACCTCAAATGTGTCCCGGATAAGTTTACATTATAACCATTTTTATTTGTACGAAAAACAGGTTTTAACTAGGTTGGATCTTAGGCTTTAATGCGGCTAACCGCATAGTTTTTTGTTTGTCTAATTTAATACCCTTCCCTCTGGCTTTAGCTAGGTGGACAAGCGCCATATTGCCCCCCTGTATGACTCTAGTCATTTTCTTTTATGTTGTAATAGCAATTGTCAGAAAGTATTCAGAGCCCATCTAGTTCTGCCAGATTTCTTCTTTACCTTAATTGTTAGCATCATAGGGATATATTACCTATGCCCGTCAATACATCAGCGCCAATGTGAATAGTGCTGCTTTTTTGGCCGTTTCTAACTCCCTACACCAAAATAAAGCCAATTCCGCTTTAAAGTTGTAATTACGTTTAACCATTTTATGTAATCTGCGATGAAAACACCGTTATCATCACGTTTATTTTCAGTATATTCATAAAACTCGCAGGGCAACCGTATTATCTGTATTTGCTATGGTGGCTTAACATGCGCATCAACCTTCTTAACCATCGCGTTATAGAGTCTTAATCAACCCACTTCATTGCGAATTCACCCACCAAGTATTTTCCCATTTCAGTAATCTGCTTTTGTCATTAGTTTATGTAAGGATATTTGAATTTAATAACTAAGAGATTAAAAGGAAAGGATATTAATAAATTACTAGCCAACGGTTAGCAATACATACCTTTGTATCCATCTATATCAAAGGATGTGTTTAAATGGTATAATTTAGAGGGTAAAAAACCCTATAAATAACAGTGAACCATTTAAAATCAACTTTTTTATCTACGGGGCTGACAGGTATGTATTCACTAACTTAATTCTTCGGTTATACTCTAGTAATTGGCTGGTGGGTTTAGCCGCTAAACTTCCACCACCAGCCAGTTCAAACGAAGCTTACTTTGCTAATCCTTAGTAGCTTTTTATTTTCAAATGCGTTGTGATATGGCTTTATCAAGCTTCGGCTTTTTCTTGCTCTGGCCCTATTTGTAGGCGCCATTGCCGCATTTTTACTTCCATAGTACGACGGTCTTTATATTGCTTACGGGCAATGGTTCTTGCGTCCTTTGTCTAAGCTTCCCAACACAAAACAAATGACTCTCATCCAGCAGTAGAACGCTTGTTTTTCTATCTCTACACTCGCCTTGTTCGGAAGTGATAAGCCGTGCTGATAATACCCTCTGTAAGTGTTGTAAGTATGCCTCGAAAGCCCCGCAAGTTGTTACATAGATGATCTCTAGGGTGTTTGTTGCCCATCTAGCTAAAATAATAAGTATTCATAGGCTGGGCTATTTTCTCTGGAAGTGCGCCCATCAGGAAGCGTAAGAAATAAAATTATCCATTCTGCCCTATGCCGCTTTAGTGCGTTGGTTGATTAACTCTTGAACAAGCGTTTGATTGTTCAATTGATTGCCCTCATACAGCTTGAATTACAGCATCAAACTTCATGTTTGATATCGCAATTGCGCGGTCACCTATAGAAATAGTGGCAAATTGAAAACCTGCTTTTTCGTCTAGTAGGTAATGCTGATTTAGATCTAGTGTTATTTGCTAAACCCTTCGGGTCCTGCGAATTTAATTGATAAAAATTGGTTAGTAACGTCATGTTTTTAGTTACCTTAGTCAGTTGTTTGAACGATTCAGGCCAAATGGCTAACTTAGAATGAAATTTATGCACGAAACTTCTATCCCTGTGATGTACGTTCTGTCATATTATATAGTATTGAATTTTTATAGATTAAAAAATTTCTATTATTATCTTTTTTGATTTGTTTCCGCTTCCGTTTTGTTACTTTTAGTGTTTCCATCACCAATCATCTATATGACTTTTGGAATTTATGGTGGCTAGACTGTGTACTTTGCCATCCTAGGAAAATCGTTAAAGCAATTTTCAGTTAATTTATATAAATCCTTGGCCACGTTTTAGTAACTGGTTATCTGGTCGGAAAAGAATAACTTGCTCCCTTTGATGTTTAATTTTCATTTCTAGTCCTTCATTTCTAAAGCTCTTATAAATCTCTATTCCGAGGTTCGAAATACAAACACGTATTCATGTCGTCTAACCCGGCCAGATGGAAAATGTAAATCCTCCATAGATTTACCTTTCCTTGACATCTAAATATTTCAATCTCTCTTCTTTATTTCGTCGTCTATATTTTCAACGTCCTTCATCACAAAAATTTTGTGGTATAAATAGACTCTCCACCAATTTCACAATAGGCTTTTGAGCCTTTTTTGATATTCATTATCATCAAAAATCTGTTAAATAGTTTGCGCCAACACGCCGTCTTTTGCTCAACAAATACCTCCATCTAGTCACACAATGTAACTTCTAATCCCGAAGTAAGTTTGCTGATAATAATACTCAAGATCAATTTTTTGCTTTCGGAACCTAATAGGGTTAAATCCCAGAATACCACTAATTGTCCTATAGTTCCTCTCCATTTGATGAACTTATTATCAGATATGTGATTTCACCTTAGTTGGGCATACGAAAAGGGGTTTCTAGAGGCTCGTTTAAATTAGCTTTTCAACAAGCATGAATCAAACCTCTTCAATACCAACAAATTTTTCCTAAGAGCGGAAGCGCCATTTACAAAATTACAGATAAAACTATATGCTTATCTAAAGCCATCTACTAAATATCTGCTTAGTAATTGGTTCACATAAAAGCGGTTGAAAAAGATGTCCTAATAGCTTCATTTAACTGTAAGCCATTCTTTAATTTAACATAATTACTCATGTATCCCTACAACTTTTAAGTTTTTTTAACTTTCAAACTGAGTTTCTCCTATATGCTCAGACCACCAGCACATTATTTTTTTTGCCTCAGCTCCCAGATACTGAGAGCGGTTATAAGCTTCGCCTAACATCATTCCTTGTCAACAATGCGCTAATGCGGCTTGATTACATCACCATCCAAAGCCTTGCTCGTTTAACGTGGTGCTAGCGAGTGAAACGCATACCAATGAGCGACACTAACGCCCTTTAAAGCCAATACGGCTTAAAGCCCTGTTTACCCCTTTCTGAGCCACTAGGCTTATTTGGGTGTCCTTCTGCTGGAAATATATGCTTACGCTCACCAGTAAGCGGTTAACAAGCTCTAAGAACTTATTTGTTCTGTTACGGCACCGTATGTTTAACTTTCATTTTCATGCGCTCAGCTGGTATTTTCCATAACTGATTTTCAAGTCTATTTCCATCCCAAACTAGCTTAGCTGCCTCAACTCGAACGAACCATAGTAATGGTAATCTGGAAATTCCTAATAAGCATCGTGTCCATAAAGTAATATTGAATAACTAATTGCTTAATCAACTTAAGGTAATTCTTCTGGCTTAATTGTCGCCCATACTGAGTAACTTTTGGTGTTTCAAATGCCGCCCCGAACACCAGCCAGCCGGGTTATGGTGTATACGGCCAGTAATTAACAGCATGTTTCATGATCTCGTTACAGGAGTGACCAATAATTTTTTTGTAATGTTTCTAAAGCTACCTTTACCAAAGCTAATGCTTAGGACTTTAATCACTTCTGCGCGAGTAGCTTATCTATGGTCTATCCAATTTTTTTGGAAGAGATGATTTTTTCAAAATTGCGGCACAAACTTATTGTGTGGTTTCAGCTAATTTTTTGTCTTTTGATTCAAACCCATTCCGCGGGCCGCAATATATTCAGTGTAAAACCCAACCTAGTTTTTTTCATCACTTTAATAAATCAATCGCGATGTTCTTTAGGAATCACTTTTTCGCGAGTAATTCTTTGAGCTTGAACGCAGTTTCCTAGCCTCACTAATGTTTAAACGCTGGTATTGACCTAGGCTTAAGTCTTTCGTTTTTTCGTAATGGCTATTTAATAATTAAAATAGCCAACTTTTTAGTTCCAGTGGTTTTTAACTCTTAGTTTGAGCCGTCACCATCCAAACACGGTGTAATCCTGTCTTTCGGCTTTAGCTTGCTTACCTTTCTGTATTAGTCCAGTGGTTTTGGGTGTTTTTAGCCATTTTGGTAACACCAGATTTAAAGATCCATCTTCCAGTTACCCAACGATGTTACAAAAAAGCTGAATATTACAAACCGTATTAATTTTTATTAACCCCATAAAAAAAACCCGAGGACTATTTTTGTTAGCCCTTCGGGTCTTTTATGATTCTTATAGAACCATTGTGTGGTGCAAAAGTGGGGAGACTCGACTCCCACGGCCGGTTTAAGCACTAGCACCTGAAAGCTAGCGTGTCTACCAATTTCCACCACAATCTGCAATAACGGCGCGATTCCTATATCTGGCTTGCCACTGATAAAGTAGCCCTGCATCGTGAGTTTTTTACATTATTTTTTTATATTTAGTCACTGGATACAAGTCCCCCGGGCCTTTTTGTCTGGCACAACTCATGTTTCAATCAAGTCTGGGGAAGTGTAAATAGTGGATAAGTGCCCTTATTTCATCCAACTCTTAGATAGCTAAGGCGCTGGCGCCCAGTCTGTGTCATTAACTAAATCTCGCTGACCAAGTCCGATCCCGGTGAGCATCAATTGTTTAAATGCCTCAGCATCAATAGGCATTTGACCAATATAAGACTTGGGCTAAACCAGTGTATCCTTTTAAAACTAGGGGCGTGGCATTCTGCGCAAATCTACGGCGAGGTATTCCCCTAATATGTCGGGCTGAGTCTGCCTCGGTATGCTGGGCGGTGATCATATCCTTTACCAGAATCAACTGCAGGGTATGGCCTTCCAGTTAATATGTACAGCGCCACTCAAGTGAAGGCTGACGCAAGCTTTGCAGATTTTGCTGATTGGCCAGAGTGCGTAAATACGCCAATATTACGTCAGGGCCTCCGTCCAGCAAATATTGGTAGGTTTCAGATGGCATGGAATAGAGGCTAGTGCCATTTGGGGCGAATGCCTTTGCCCGATCGTTTGCTCTAATTCCTTGGTCGGTATGCGATGAACATTTGGCTAAATTAGGTGCTGATAAACCATGATATGCTTTCCAATGGCATTTTTACCATGACAATCGCTTGGTGCAACCGTGGTAGTGGCTAGCGTTTACTCATAATAATCGGCATTTGCTGCTAACCTTAAAATCTCTATTTATAGGGCTTAGTGGGTATTCATCTGATAAGCCGACAAGCCTAGATGGCGGCGAAGACACCAGCGCAAAAACAATGATACTCATTGGCGAGCAATTTATATTTTTTTTGCATGATTGTTTCCGTAAATGCACTTGAGCAAATTTAGGCCATTATTTTATGGGAATGAAATTTCCGCAAAATATACTGAAATTCTGCTAAACCCTATCAACATTGTCAGCTCAGACCGATTTGAATCTAATTGCATTATAAGGGGCTCCCTCTTGCCCCTTGCTTACGGCACCCTGAACCGCCGTAAAATTACCCAGGCCATCGTGGGAAACAATTCAATAATCGCCTACTCAATCTGCCAATGTGTAGCGAATGGGCAGCGGGTAAACCTGCACTAATTTAATACACATTTGCGGACTGTTTTATTCGGCCCAACATAACGTAGGCATTTAGCTTGTTTTACTTGGGTGAACTGACGATGATAGTGTCGCCGTCAATTTGGCTTGGCCATTAAAAAAATTTACCAATCAGCGCCAGCTAACGCAAAAACCCAATAATTCCTGCCCTTTACCTTTAACCACCATCAACATGAGGTTATGACACAACCTAATACGTTTTTTAACCGCGCAACTAGTTTGGCCTCTACCTGGCTAGGCTTGGGCCAGAGTAAGAAACAGGCTCTTTTAGCACCACATGTTTTGAGCTACCCGCCCATAAACGTTCGCCTACCTCAAGCTTTGTTGCGCGGTGAATGATCATCGGCATCACCAATATGATTGGTGATCAGCCATGCCTGTATTGGGCAACGTCAGAGCGGAGGCTTTGAGCTTCGCGCAAAAAGCGCCCAATCGTTGTTAGTCGCTTGCTCTTTTTGCTTGAGGTAAGCTGGCTAATTGCACAAATAAAAAGGGGGGGTTGTGGCAGTTCAGGGCCTCCTGCCATTGCTGACGCCAATCGGTGAATCATCCTTTAAATAGGCTGCACTGTAATAAGGCGTTTTGCGCCCCACGTATATTTTCACCCTTGATACCAAATAACCCGCAGTAATTGGAAAATTGACAATGGGGAATGGATCCAATGGGCGTTAAATCGGAAACCGGGCCTCCCAATTGTAAAACTTTAACATCAGGGACTTTTCGCTTCGATGTCATAGTATTTGCCATTGGGCCACTAAGTCGAGCTTTTACCGTCTAGGCGCTAAATAAAATCGTTCTTTTTTACCGATTAATACTTGTTATCCCAGCCTATTTTGCAGCTCGCACCACAATGATATTGTCCGCCACATTTAAGGGCTTGTAGCGGAATGTTTCACAAGTTTTGGTGGTGTCCTTGCCACCCTTTCTGAATACACCTGTTTGGCCATTGATAAACACCCGACAATTGAATTGAGTTCGCCCATATCTTAAATCCGACAGAGTGAGGCAGGGCGCTAAGCGTGAAAGTGTTTCCTGGCCCAAATTATGTCACTGAGTGCTTGGGGTTTTCCACGTTGGGTAAATGCCACAGTTTGACCAAGTTGAAATTCATCACACCATCTGCCGCCAATATTTTTTTTCCATCAGCAAAGGCCTTGGGACTATCATCACTGCCATGTTTTGTTGTTCAGTTGGTCGTTGTGGGTAAATTCCTTGTTGCCACTTTTGCCCATGCTTGGCTGCATGTCTTGTGCGTCTTTTGATAAAGCCTTAATATTGATTAAAGGCCTCTACATAGGTCCAGGCCTCAAGCTGGCGTGCCCTCCCCAAGTACTATCAATAAATAGCCAGCGGAATGCCAGTGTGTTGCTGGTAACGTTTGGCAAAATGCCAGGCCATGGCCGAAAACTCTCCACTCGTTTGCGGGACTTTGGCGACTTTTTCCAGCAGCGCGGTATATTGTCTTGTGTGGTGGCTTTTATAGGTTTTATATTGATACGAAAAACGAATTTGGGCATTCTCGACTGTTGGCTACTTCTTGTTGCCAGTCATCAGTTTTGCCAACTTATGTTTCCATTCCATATTGGATTGCCCAGAAGCCAACCAAACATCTCCAACCAAGATATCGTCGACCAAAACCAGTCTTGTAATTACCTTGGGCACCACATTAAGTTTGAAAATGGTCCCCCCGCAGTTGTGATGGAGGTGAAGCCGCCACTGACCGGATACATCAACTGCGTTGCCTCGTACAAAGAATTGCTGAATCTTGTAATAGGCTTACGGCAGATATCAGCCTGCCTTGGCCCCTTACCCCAGTAACCAAGGTTGTTGGCGCTGAAAGACATATGGTCAGAAAAAATGGTGCTAGGGCTAGAGAATAGGCAATGGGCGTAGCATCTTTAAACTCGTTTGTGGATTATGGCGCTTGACTGTTGCAAGGCTATTATAAGGCTAGACAGATATACACTTATGTAAAAACGTAAAAAGGTAGCTTTTGCATCTTAATGAATCCCTTACTTGTTTGTGCCAATGAACTCAACTGTTTCCCATGTGTTCAATCAGCAATTTAAGGTAGTGATATCAGTACTGACACTGAATTTAAACACTTAGTGGCTCTTGCGGTGGATCACCCAAAAAATCGGTCAACCGGCTTGCCAAATAAAGTCTTGTCTGATGGTGCTCCGCTTCACCGCTCCATGCCCAAATTACTGCCCAGAAAGGCCAAGTCGCTCCGCCTTTTGCGGCCTTATACAATGGTATATAAATTTTCTAATAATTTATCTCGCCACTTGGTGGTAGATTCTGGCGATAATCAAGCATTGTCACGTTCAACACCAAAATTCTTCTAGTAACCATAGGTTTAATTTAGTTTGTTGGCTAAGACTAAGTGGTTGGTCACATATAACTCTGTGCTTTGTTTACATACATTTTTGAAAAGTAAGTTCTGGTTTTTTAGACATCAAACCAGCCCCAGTTTTTGAGCCATAAATGAAAGGTGGCGTAATCAATACTGGCTATTGATGTGCGGCTTAAAAAATACTTTTGGTCCGCGGAATAGAGCCATCATACCTTCGCTGCCCGTGGTAACTAGTGGTGGGGGAGCCCAGTTTATGAATAACCTTGCGCTTTGAATCATCCAATGGATATTATAGCATTAACGTTATTTGTCCATCTGATCGCATGCCGTCTAGGCTCAATTAGCGAGCTCCCAGGTCCATAATAGTGGGTCTTGGTTTATAGGGCAACGTCTTCCGTTTATACTATTACTCTGGGTGAATGACCTGTTTTATTGCCTGTTGGTAGTATTCTTGTGCCTTTGGCATATGAATAAAAACGCGGAGTTTTGCATAAAAACCGTTCCAGTCTCCGGTGAACATCAGGATTTCGAAAACCTCGTCAACCTGTGAAGCCAAGGATACGTATTGCGACATGCGGCCTGACCACTGCCAAAAGTTGTTGAGAAATAATACGGCTTTCCCATGTCTCGTTTTTTTGGCATTCGGCTAATAAATAATCGAGCCCAAATAAGTAAGTCCCCTGATTTAATTTCGCCAGGTTTGGTTTGAATGGCCGGGCGCATGCCAACATTTTTAACGTAGTACTGGCTTCTTGCCATGGCCCAATTACCCGTAAATTAAGTGATGCCACGGGACTTTAGTAAGTCCAGTTCTCGCAACAATTGTGCTCTGTGCCTGGATACCCGCTAAACCTAAATATCGCGCCTGCCAAAAGTTAGCCGGCCAGTAAAAGATAGGGATTTGGCCGATAAAAACTGCCCATTGTTTTACGGTAACAAAGTTTGCAACTGCTGGCCTGTTTTATTGTCTGCGGGCCGTTGAACATCGCAAGCGCACACAGCAGGGCCAGCAGTGAGACCATAATACCCGCATCGGTTAATTTAACATAATAAGACTTACTCTTTAGGATTTAAAAAACAGGGCTGCAATAATGTCATTTAATAAACTTATCTAGTTTATAGCTGGTAACCGGTTACATTGACTTGAAGTTTGCCTAACACTTAGGTTTAAATCAAATTGTTTGTTTTGTGCACTTTGACTCACATAAATTAACAATTAGCAGCGTTTTTCATAAAAAATAGTGGCCGGAAGTATTGGCCTAACTTAGTACATCATTTTATTCGATCCGCCTCTAGCTTTTGTTTAACAAGCTGAGGTAATAATAAAATGAAACAACGGTTACTATTTGGTGGTTTCGATTCTATCAAATAGCGCTTTTAAAATTAACTCAAATTGGAAAAATCTTTCTATGTTGCGTATCTACTTAATATTGCTCTGTTTCATTGCTAGCGTTGGGCTGAGGCTAAAAAATTTGAAGGTTTAGCCCTGACCCCACCTATGGGTTGAATAAAAAAGTTGGGAAACACCTTTGCCTTGTGAAATTGTGAAAATGCGATTACAAGAAATGGGCCGACCCATGGTTGAAAATGGCATGCAAGCTGCGGGTTATGAATACATTAATATCGATGACTGCTGGCATGGGGAAGCGAGATGCACAGGGAAATATTCAAGTGAATCAACAACGCTTTTCCCTCTGCTTAAAAGCGCTGGCTGACGTATGTGCATAGTAAGGGTTTTAAATTAGGTTTGTATTCAGACGCTGGGTGGGCAAACCTGTGGGGTCATCCGCGGTAAGCTCGAGGATATGAAGTTTCAGGATGCCAAGCAATATGCCAGTTGGGGGATATGATTATTAAAATATGACTTGGTGCAACACTGAGGGTCCCCTGAAAGCGAAGGGGCTTATCCTCACTAATGGCGTGAAGGCTCTATTCAGGGCGGTCGTCCGATGGTCTTTAGTTATGTGAATGGGGCGACATAAACGTTGGATGGGGCTTAGAGGATGTAGGGACTTTGTTGGCAGCACTACGGTGATATAGTACCCTTGTTTTGCTTGTGAATATAATCTACGAACATGGTCTTCATGGGAGTATTAAAAATTCCTGGATAGGCAAAAAAGGGTCTGCGGAAGTATGCTGTGGCTGGCATTGGAACGATCCAGACATGATGGAAGTAGGTAACGTATGTCAGCCCGTGAAGATCGTAGTCATTTTGCCATGTGGGGCAATGTTAGCTGCACCGCTCATTGCCGGCAATGATTTGCGTAATTATGAGGTGAACAAACCCTTAGCCGCTATTAAGCAACTCAGATGTTATCGCCGTTGATCAAGACCCGCTTGGTGTGGCAGGGTTTTATCTATCGCGGATGATTTTGCCGATTCAACAAATGCTACCAGTATGGTTTAAACCGCTTGAAGATGGGGGATTGGGCCCATGGCCATACTTAATCGAGGGTGAACATAGGAAGAGTCTTTTAATTTTTGAT
>Ga0163217_1010617_pt1 | contig 22197 bp, 15 predicted proteins | sample SynspAceP_FD_185933 | JGI IMG/M metagenome (GOLD analysis project Ga0163217, IMG submission 185933) | Saline lake microbial communities from Ace Lake in Antarctica - Synechococcus sp. Ace-P (PacBio error correction) | ecosystem: Environmental > Aquatic > Non-marine Saline and Alkaline > Saline ...
CAGTGGGGCAGAGAAATGGGGTAGGCCGCTTCCTATTAGTGGTGAAATATTAGTGCTCATCACTTCCAGAAGCAAACTTTGGGTAGTAGCGGTTTGGCAATAATTATTTGGCCGCACACCCTGATGTCTTCAGCGCATCTGTTTAGAGTTGAAATATTTTAGAAAACCAGTGGCATGTTAATGACTATCGACTATATTATAACGACGATGCAAAGCTTGCAATTGGAAACTTGTGTGGGTGAATTTTTTGCCCTTGAATGATGTTGGTTACCGGCTATTCTTCTCTTACTTTATCTCAAAAACGTCTCACCACAGCCAGCTAAATTAAAATTGACCAGAAAGTTTCGTAAGGCAAACATGCCTCACTAGACGCTGATGAACCCCCTAGCTATTGTTCGGGGCGTCTCAGGTTTAGCTAAAAGCCTTCAGTCTTGAGGTGAATTATGCTGAAGGGGTAAGAAACCAATGAGCCATAGTATTGGCATTATGCAGAATAGGCTGTGAATTAGCCAACAAGGCTCGGCATTGCAAAGCTATGCTTGCCAAGTGAGTTTTCCGGATGCTAGGAAATTGTGAGGTGTTTAGATTGACTATAATATAGCCCGTGGCCTGTGTAGTCCAACTTCTCAAGATATGTTTTTTGATGATCTAAACCATCGTACCGCAGTATAAAAATTTCTAAGCTATAATAAATAAAAAAATCACCAATTATGGAAGGATTTTAAATATTGTGGCGTGATTAATGGTAATTAAGTTACGTTATTGTTCTTTTTTTCTTAATTCGCATCTAAAAAGTGGGTCCTTTGCCATTATTGGCTGGCATTGCTTGCCCATTTGCTAGGGCGCTTTAACTTGGCTCTAGTTGTTACCCCGTTTTTTTTGGCGCTATTTAGGTGACGGAGTTACGTTTTTTATTTAGGTAGAAAATACGGAGTTGAACTTTCATCAAAGTCCGCGAATACTCAAACATCTCTGCATACCGCCAAGTTGTTACGGATCCGGCTTTTGGCAAAGTGGTATATTTTCCTATTCGTTATCCAAGGGTATGGCGAACTATTGGTTTCACTGCCGGTAAAGCGTTAAACTGATATGGTTCGTGGCGCGTATTTACCAGCATTACTTAATTTTTCTTCCAGCAATTTACTTATGGACCATTGCGTTGGTTTGGTAACCGGCCTTTCTGTTGGTTCTGCACTTGAGATATTATAGGTGATAATGGGGGCTGTTCCAGCGTGGCATTGCTTGCTGGCGTTATGATCTTAAACCTATCTAGCTTGGCGACAAGTTAGGAGCGTATAGCCAAAGAAGCGCCCACAGAAGGGAAGGAGTGCGATAATAGAGGATAAAATTTCTATAGCTTACTCGCGGCCGGCAGAATTGGAGAGATATAGAAAAAGGCACTGGCTGGACTTAGTGCATAACCATTAACGTATAAGCGCCAAAACAATCATAGCGACAATCAACGAGGTTTGTCATATGTGAATTCTCTTCCCAACGATCTTTCGTTTTTGCAGAGATGAATGACGTTAAGCCGTTATCTCGTAATGACAAAGTGACGTTAACTAAACAAAATCCATCGAACGCTGGCAACAGAGACTCAAGCGTGAAGCACTAAATTGCTGAAGTTGAAAAGGATGACAATGGATTAACTAATTGAAAAAATGATTGAACCTATTTGACCCTACACGATTTATCGAAATACAAACAAGACGGCGTGCAACACGGTGTTTAATAAAACTTAAGGTTTGGGCAAATATCAAATGCGACGTTACGTTCAATTAATGACAACCAGAATGAGAATGTATTGATGAATGCGTCGTGTAGGCCTATATAAAATGCACAGGTAAAGCTAATGTCCCTGTGAACAGGGTATTGATGAACATTATAGTGACGAACATCGAGGGATGCGGTGCTTCAAAAAGTAATAAGCGTACCCTTCCCCGGGTATTATGAAGAGAGAGCACGTATGATTATAGATCGAACTGCGGCCTCAGACAATGAGTGTGATATAGGATGTTATAGGATTCAGATTACAGAGAACTTATTGGTAACACTCCCAGTACACGGCACTTAGGAATACAAGCGGTGGCGGGATTATCAGTCAGGTATAGAGACGATCGCTGTGTTGGAGAGAGGGAACAACATGCCAGCCAAACTGATTAGAATCGGGAAAGAAGAGCAGATGCGGGGCGGTCGTGTAGACGCAACAGATACTGCGCAAGTCGTTTTTCTGAAACACATGTAGAGGGACAGCACCAAGGAAGTCCTGATATAACAGATTCTTGTATTCACGAATAATTCACATTCTCGAGGTGCCATGAAGTTACTAACCGGAGAACACGGTATACTAGAAGAACACGAGCGTGTATGCGCAGAGTTCTGGCCGAGCGAATGCAGTAAATATAGCTGTGGCGAGCACGATCTATTAGAGATGTTAACACCAGTAATCGCCAATTGCATACATGACCCTTTGGACATGTGTAGCGGATATCAGCAGTTATGTAGTGGTGTGTTACAGCGCCGAAGTGTAATGCCACAGAATAAGTTCGCAAGATGCGGCATATAGTAGGAGTGCTCAATGTTTGTGTGATGCGGACATTGTGATTGTGCAAATAGAAGCTATCGGCACGAACCTTCACCACCAATGAGAGAACCCGCAATGGCATGATGCGAGAGCACTTCATTCACTTGCAATAAGACCGATGGCGAAGCAGTCAACGAGTTCAACCATGAGCGACACGCCGCTTCAAAACGTTCAGGATTGTATTGGTAACAAAATGGCGGCCATTGCTGAGCACGGCTGGTATTAGGATGGATGGTTCGAAATTAGATAGACATCTTGAGCAGGCCGTTTGAAGTACACCTAACGAAAAGGTAGTGTGTGTGGGTTGCAAAAAAACGTTGGAAAGTGAGGTAGAAGGGCGGCGCATGAAACAAAATTGATGTGTGGCCCAATCCCTCCCGCAACCGTATAGATACGGGGGGGTCACCGTACTAAAAATCCACCACAGGCACCAAGCCTGCAAAAATTATCTAGGTTTCGTACCAGCCCAAACATGCTCATGTGCACATCAGATTTGGGGATTGGAAAGACCCGCAACGAAATGGAAAATGCAGCAGCCCATTTCAACATGTGAATGACGGCCTTGTTCACGTAATAATTGCTATTTTCAGGTTTAGCGCCTACGTTTAATAAAATGGTGCTGAAAAACATCTTTGTATTTACATCGAACTTTTAAGAAAACTGTGGTAACCCTGGATTTGTTTGGGGTAACTTTTAAGCAATCGTGGTTCTTGTTTAGCAAAAGCCCCGGGAATTATCGGCGCAGCGTTTGCATCGCAAAAGGTAGTACTTGACCAAAGTTTGGTCGATAATAAGTGCGAAGTGTTTCTTACAACGCATTTACCTGCATTAAGAACAAATTTTCATCATTCTCAGACACCGTGCCAATAGTATGTATCCAAGTGGTTTAATTCGTGTTTTTTAGCTAGCGCTAACACCGCTTCTTTAGCAACGTCCTCACTTACTTGAATTACGGCGCCCCAATTCTTCACTAAATATGAATAGAGGCAAACGTCATGTAACCCTAAACCTGTAATAATCAATCTACAACCGGCGTTTAGCAGCAAAAGCATTTCATTAAATAGTCACAAACAATCCGCCATCAGAGCGTGTCCGTGTATAGCCTAATCAGTTTCTTTTTTCTACCAGTTCTTTGCATAAATAAGTAAAAACGACTTTAATTGCCTGAGCAGAATCAACAATCAAGCGTGGTTTTGACCTATTTTACCGTACACTGAGCCAAACACGAACCACCCATAACGATTTTGTTTTATTACCGTAAGTCGATTAAACAATAAACTGCCGCCGAATGCCATTTGACGTAGTTGTGGGTAAAATTCGTTTTTACGCACATCCTTTTTACTGGCGGGCCGAAACGCGGTATGAATAACTAACGATAGTGGAGAGTTACGGCCCTTGTCTTCCGCCCATTTTCCTTGCCAATGGAGGAGCCGTTTTTTCATCGACATTGAATTCTTTTCCAACCGGGATAGTTAACACCAAGTCAGGACATAACTCTTCGACCTATTTGCTTTCAAACTGCTGCATATAGTCCGGCATCTTCACCAGGGTGAATTAGAGGCCGACATCCAGTTGCAGACATTTAATGCGTTAATATCACCAATATTTGTACCTGCAATTATTAGTCGGCAACGACTCGCTACGGCCAAAAACGTTTGCCGACGCTGCATGATTTAAGCAGTGCACTGGTGTGCGTTCACCAATTGGACATCGCTTTTCGCCCATGGTAGTGTCAATGCAAAGGAGTGGTCACCTGCCACATAATAGGCGAGTCGCGATTAGGCCGGTACTAGTGGCTCTATAGACGTTTGATCTGACGCCCATCTCGATGATCGCGCGCCACCATGCCGGTAACGAAACGGTCACCAATGGTGATAAAGGAATGTGCTTGTCAGCTACGTGGGTAACTGTAAAACTCGTGTTAGTCGGCATCGTTCACGTCAATTACAATAGTAATAAATACATCGCCCCTTGGCAGTTGAGGAAACCACATTTTTACTCATTTTAGGAGGTTTTGCACGAGCAAGACATCCAGTGGGCATACTCGATTGGATTGTTACCGAAATTTTTTTGGTCGGTTTAAAGTTAATTGTTTGTTCACCAGCGTTGCTTCGAGCCTACAACTGCAAAAGGTGCTCTTTCACGAAGACAATGGCGGTTTCAAACATTGCCGCAGATTTTGAGGAGCTACCGACATTACGTAAGCGTTCTTGGATTTCATTACAACCAAATTTCACAACGGAGACATGCCTGGCCTCAATCCATTTGGCACATTTACGCAGTTCAAATACGTGCCGCCACGTTCGCATACATTAATCTAACTCAGGGAAGGCGTTAGATAGAACCGCCTGCGCCCACGTCGTGAATAAATTGGAAGTGAGGATTGTCATCACCTAAGCCACACTGTCGATAACATCTTGGCAACGTCCTTTTCCATTTCTTGGGTTTTCGCGCTGCACAGAAGCAAAATCCAAGATCAGCCATTACTTTTCTACCAGAGGCGACGTGTTAAAGAACGCTGCCTTCCAAACGTCAAGCCCGATATTCATTGCTGGCCCGCCTAAAGGCAATGCTATATAGCTTTGCCAGCTATCACAAACCGTTATCTTCGGCTTTTTGGATATGATTTTTTTTTATGTTACCTAGTCCCACCCGCCAACATAATAGGCTTGTGATACCGCGTACTTCTTCGCCATTAAACTGTCCACTTTTTTGGTTCGAATGTTCTAAAGTAACCCAATATATTTTGGACGACCGAATTCATTATTAAATGCCGCGCCACCTAGCGGCCTTCTAACATTATATCCAGTGCTGATACAATACGTGCTGGCTTACATAGGCACTTCCAAGGTTGTGGGAGCGTTGGAATATTAAGGTTCGATACCGTAAAACCATAAGCCCTGCTTTTGGTTTTCGAACCGCGTCGGGTTGCACCCTCAATCTCTAAATTTCGCCACCTGAGCCTGTTCTGCGGCCAGCAAACGGCGATATGGCGGTTGGATGGTTTATGCGTTTCCAACCTTCATTAAAATAATCCAATATCTTTGATGATGATAATGTAGGCTTGAGTTTTTTGCGTCGGGATAAAAAACGAACCCGCTTTCCAGCCTTTCCCATAACAGCGGCGTAGTCTTTATAGGCGCTGGTGTAACATAGTCCACTCGACACCTCAAACGTATTTTTGTCAATTTTGAACAGCGATTTGGGCTGAACCGCAACCATCGATTGTCCATCAGCATTAAATATTTTATGCGGCAAATGTTCACGTGTTAGCTTGCCGCAAACATATACAGTTCATGTCGTTAGGGTTGCGGCCTTAGCTTTCGTAAAACTCTCAAAAAGGTAATCAACTTCGTCGCATCGGGCTAAATGCTAGAACCCTTAATTTTTTTATTGGCTTGCTCAAGTGCTACCTTACCTTCTTCAAAGAATTGGTACTGATAAAAAAAGGCTTCCGCGTCAGCTTCGTACAAACAATTGTTGTGCAGTTTTTCCAAATTTTGGGTAAATCGGTCCCTGAGTCATTCGAGTCGTGAAGCGCGCTGGCAATGGCAGCTAAATCGCTTGCCAGCGAAATTAGGCGTCTTTGGCGCTAAAACTGAATGTAGTACGCAAATGCCCACGTTCTATTCGATGTATTTGCGACAAGCCTGAATTTTAGAATATCGGTCGCCTTAGATGCCCAAGGAGAAATAGTTCAGGGCGAGGCGTCACTAATACAAAAATAACCTGAGTCCATCAATGTTTTCACTGTTGGCCCTAGGTCAAATAAGTTTGCGAAAGCACCGACATGTCCGGCGTCGTTCAACTCGCTTTGCCAAATCAACAAAAATGCACATATTGAGCTTGAACATTATCCACGCTATTCCTAGGGCAGTAAATTGCGCCAATAAGTTTATCTTGTTTTGAATGACGAAAGAGCAGATGAACCGCGAAGAGTTTAACATAATTTGGATACCAATTTGAGGCCCGCAATATTGATTTTTGCAAGCAAAGACGAGGTCAGCATTGGCGCCAGATTATAGAGCAAAAGCAAAGCGACTTGATAAGTCATCAATATGGGTAGAATTTTAATTTTTTTTGCAATAACTTACTGGATGCTTTTGCGTAAATTTAGTCAGCAATGGCATTTATGAGATTCAAAACGCGAGATATTAACGGTAATGAGCGCACTAACAATAAACTTGTTACCTAAACCAAAAAATAGCCAAGCAAATTCAAGAATATAATTGCGGGGCTATTTCTATTTGGCGGTGTTTTTTAGGCACTCAGTAACTGCTCTCAACAGCAGCCGTCGTCTTTCTCTAAGTGCTATTTTGACTCGGGTTTGTATTAAAAGTAGGCTCGGTGGTATGGAAGAACAACCTATTACAATGGTCCAACATCGGAGGCCAAGAAGGCTTTGAGTTTTGAGCTAGCGCAAAGGCTTTGGCTGATTATCTTGGTGTCCAACTAGAAGTCTAACTCCTTACTATTCTTACAGAGAATTATTACTTCAGTTGGATATCATCCAGTAATTTATTGCTGCTAACATCACGATGAAAGAACAACGCTTAAAATCAACTTATCGAATTTGGTCCCTGTTAATAATCGGTCAATTTTGAATTGGGTATATAAAAAAGGTCAAAACCGTCCGCGCGACAATTGAGGATTTAAGTGTAAATCTTACATCGAGCAATGCCTATACCCGAGAGCGCTGTCGTCATTAATCGACGAAAGTGAAACGATGTTTTGGAGCGAAACTGATGAAAGGATTGAAGAGTTTACTAGTAATGGTATCTAAGGATGATTAGACTATACAAAATTTCTGACTGCGTAATATATTAGCCAGTTGGCGCGTCAGACGTTTAATCCAACCTGGGCATCGGTTTTTTCGGTTACCGATACGGTTGAGGATTGGCTGGTTAGCTGAATAAAGACAACCGATGATTCTTGCGGGGCGCGCATAATTGAGTATTTTCGGTAGTTAATCATCTAACGGTATAGTTCAGTGCGCTCGAAGATAATATTTTCGGTCATATTCCCAGACATTTGACTATGTTTGATAAAACTCGCGCATTCAATGCGCGCCGTTAATAACAGGTTACCTGCGTTTGAGAATTATTTGAAGACTATTCCTGGTGACAACGATGGCGCTTACTCGCGGCCATGAGTTATCAGAAAGTCATTGGAAAAACCTAAAGCAAAATCGCGACAGGTGTGCGTGCATGATGATGCTAACTCTTGTACGCTAGGACATAAAGTTTACTTCACGTATTGATGCTGAACAGAGCAATCAGTGGCGGTTCTCGGTAATTGTCAGTAGTTTGTTACGCCAGAATACCTGCACGGATACCAGTTCCTCCGGATAGAATAGTGGATGTCACTTGCCGCTTACAATGTGGTTGGTTATTTAGGACATTTGGAAGAGTGCTTTTGCGAATAATAACAGAGCGTCAAGGCTATAACCCGACTTATGGGTGGAAATGTGGGAAAAAAACAACTTGCCGACTATTAAGGCAAAAGAAACATTATAAATCAACAGCGTTATTGGGTAGCCCGCGGAGACGAAGCTGTTAATTATGTGGACAATATTCGTCGTTACTATGACACTTGATTTGGGGTTTAGGAAGACCAAACTGGAAGCTGCCATAATGGCGACGAACTACCTGTAAGAAACTCAGATGACATATTAGAAATAACGAGAGTATGTCCAGAATGACGAGAATCGATGTTGGCGATACAGGGCAAGGACTCACTAAAGAATGCCCAAAGAAATAAGTCACAGAATAAACCACAATAATAGACTGGACATTTTCCTAACAGTTTGATTATAATTTATATTTACTGTAAATGTGGGTACATTTTAATCAGGCAATTCGTTAATAAAATGAACTTAGTGAGTAAATTGCACTCAAGACCTGTGTACAAGTTTACCTCACACAGAGTTGAATTAAGTAATAAAAGTAATTAACGTCAATGCGCGTTTTGTTTGAGAAACAAGTAACGTTAAACAATAAGAGAGAACAATGAAAAGAAATAGAAGTTTTACCGCTTCTCGAAGCTTTGAGAGCGAAATAATCAACGCTAGAACAATCTCAAAAGAGCACATGCAAAAGTCAATGGCACGCCGCATAATTGTTTGCAAATATAGCGGACTAGGCAGAAGAAGGAGGTTGAAGCCTCTTGGAACCCCGGTATCTTTCTTCTGTTGCCGGTTTTTCCTTTGGTTTAAAAATTAATGCTGAAATTTGAACATTACATTCATTCCTGCTAGACATCCCCTGTAAGCGTGTCCATTTTTGTGATTTAAGCGAGTCATGTTTGTGAACGATGTTCATGGTTGTTTCCTGCGGCACCTGTTTTTGATCATAAGCAGGCAAGGAAACGATCCTGTTGACGCGGCCCGTGAACTAGCGCTACCTTGCGCCACATAGACAGGGTTCTAACGTAACGTAAAGCGTGTCTATCGATGACTCCTAATATTTTCCTAGGTTTTTGCGGCTTCTCTTTTACTGCCAGTCAGCTTTCGGCGATGCGCGTTATGGGTTCCGCATCAACGCTATTGACTTGGTTTTAGCCTTGCCGCGATATCATCCGAAGTCCACAACAATAATAGCGCCCACAGGTTACTTCTCCAATGGCCTGTGCTTTTTCACGCAAAGTAACATTGCTTGACGCATTGAATGAACGTACAACTCATTTTCACCATCTGAGGACCAAAATGACGCAACAAGCAACAACACTTTTTTGGCAATTGCTTGGTTTTTTGAACACCTTGACTTGATGCCCTCTGCACAACTGTTCGTTATCGCTTTGTCATTAAACTTCACTTGGTTTAAAACATACATTTGGGACTTTACATAATCTAGGAAAATCATTCCTACCTACAACTACGCCTGAATTAACTATCAGCAGCATTTCATCCTTGCAATTTCAATAGAATATACACACATTGCGATATAAGTTTAAGTAATATATTTAACGTATTTTATTAACTAATTATTAACGTAATATCATTGACGTATTTATTAACGCAATACTGTTTTGAACTGCTGACTATCCCCATAATACTAAGCGGTTACAACCGTGTCATTTTATAATAGAAAACGCAATTTTTATATAAAAACTCATCTTACAATAAATATTGTTAAGAAAGATAAGGATTACAATTTAATATGGTCAAATTCACTTATTATTAGTCTTAATTCACCGATATAAATTAGAAAGTTCATTATCAAAAATTTAAACAATGTTTGATTTATTAAGCTTTTATTTTGGCAAGGTTTTTGCAGAGATTTTGCAACGCCTTGTACTGATATAATAGAAGACATGTAAATACCAAGACAAATTACGTAACCTCATCAGTATGATGCTCACATTTTGGCAACTAATGAGGCTTAAAGGAATTTATTTAATACACATAAAACCTTTATTAGTGGCATGAAATTATTTACTATTAGGAACCAGGGATTATGCAAACGCGAATAACTTTTTGGGTCGGTCATAAACGTTAAATCAGTTATTTTATAGCTAAGCGTAATTAATAAACTAGAACTAACAATGATTTGCGTATCGCAATAGATTATGAAAACAGGAGGAATCAGAATGTAATTTAACAGCGATAATTATTGTTTGCTATGTTGTGGTGGGATAACGCAGTATCATATCTACACTATCGAAATAAAACTTAAGAATTAAACAAGTTTAGTAAAAACGAACGTGACGACATGCCAAGTGCAAATTCAAAAATGAACGAAAGAATGAAAACACTTGAGCGTATTGTTACAGATGAAAAATATTCTTGAACCAACAAAATTTGCGGATCTCAAATAGGAAACGAAAGGTATACATGCTACTCGAATATGAAAGAATATTCAATTGTACTCCAGGCAAGCCTGGGAATGCAGCAGAGAAGCAACAATGGCTAGCAGCACAGGTAAAAAACGAAGTACTTTGATGACGTTGAGCAAAGGTTAGTAGCGTTGGATAACACTGAGTACAAGGTTTACGCCAATATGCGTATTTAGGCTTATGCGATTTAGGCTTTTCTGACTACCGCTTTATATTGCGTAAAAGTAGGCACTTCGATAAAGGAACGCGACACTATTCTTATTTTCGGGGAGGCGTACATGGCTACGAAACAAGTGGCGTACATGGGTTTGGCGTTAGAAGTTTATTGAAAAGTACGCTAAAAGATCTCGGATAAAGTCAATATATTGTCTTACCTTGGTATTTAGTCTTGGGGTTACGAACATCAATCGCTGGAATCCCATGCAATTGACCCAAACAGGTCATTTTAACAATGATGGTCAAGCGACGAAGCTAATTTAGCAATAGAAGTGTGCAAATGAGTTTGGTGTAAACATCACAATGCATATTGACCTACAATGAAACAACCGACACAGAATAACACAGAATTTTCGCCCTGCTTAGCGGCAAGAGAACGCCAATTGACAGGGGTCCTGTGGGAAATTCTGATGGTTTTTAAATACTGGTTGGTGAAGTATACGACCGCAAAACGATTTTCAAACCGCGGATTATTAATGCCGTCCAAACAAATTAACCATAAATTGCTGAAGCGACAGCAGTGGTAAAATATTGTTCAGCAGATGCTCCATTAGGCCGTTAATTTTACTACGATAAGAAACCACTTTTTCTTGTGCGGGTGGTTTTACTGACGCTAATCTATGTTAGTACAACTGAAGTCTATCCAGAAGCCCCAATGCGAACACCTAGGTTTGTATCCAAAGCACAGTTGCCGCAATAACAGGTGCAGAGAATGTGCTAACCGCCATGCCGTAGTTAGCGACACTAAAAGCACAGCAAGAAGAAGCGCTAATTGCGCTTCTTCATTCCTCGCACTTTGCTCCGCTCTTTTTTCTTCGCGTTTTCTTTTCTGTCCTTTTTTATCCGGCGTTAACGAGCATCTTTAAATTTTTTTTGTTTTTACGCTTGTCTTTAATCTTTATCCATCTTTTTCGCGGCACTTCAGCCCATTTCTTTTTTCTCTTGGACAACATCTCTGGTGTCTCAAGCGTGGGATGCGGCCTAATTCCCCGAGAGTAACTCATTAATCATGCACTTCAACATATCTTGGTGCAAATTAACTCCGTTCCACCGGCTCTTATAAGGGCTCCTCGTTTTGGCGGCCGAAGTTTCCAAAAATTCCGATTTCCAGTATGCGGTATTCATCAAATTTTAAAACGTTCTTCATTATTCAGGATAAGGCTTTGATTAAATAATCAGCGCGCATAAAAGCAACGTCCATCATATTCCATCGCGGTGTCTTTTCACTGCTCCTGAGCTGCAAGCGATTAACCTGTGTTGGGGTTTTCAAGTTTTGGCGCACAGTACTCCAGGCGTATCGAACAACAAAACGATAACCACTAACCCAAATTAATCCGTTTGTTGATTTTTAGTGACCGCAGTTCGTTGCCTGTTTTTGCAATAACACGATCAGCTAGAATGTTGATAAGGTCGACTTTCCAACATTAAGGAATACCATAATCTCGCATTGATGGTTTTTACCGACGCGTCTTTCTGCGCGCAAGTTTTACGGAGTAAAGCTTAATGATAAATCTTGCTTAGTTTTTTTTGCGTGTCATCAGTAGATGTTGTGGAAGGTTTTACACCCCGCTCTGATTCTAAATGTGCTTGCGCACCTAGCCGTCATTTCCTGGATCAGCTAAATCGGCTTTGTTTTAGAATTTTCAGACAAGGTTTGTCACCCCGTATCTTTGCTATTTCGGGGTTTTTCACTTGAATAAGGAAATGCGAGCATCAAGTACTTAATCGAATATCAACCCAACTGACTAAGGTGCTTCTTTTATTTCTTTTAGGGTTTGTGCATATGCCGCGGGGAAACAAATGAACGGCCCACGTCGACTATCCTAAAATTATCAATTAAGATGCATCTTACTGCATTTAATTTATTTTATTTGATTAATTTCCGTAAAGTAAGAAGTTTCTCGATACGTTTAACATCGTCTAGGCTTGCCCAGAAATAACTAAGAACATCGTTAGCAATAATGAGTGTTTCAGAATCCGGTTCTTCTATTTTCTTCATTGTTACGTCTTAGCCCCTGTTATTTTTTAACTCGATCGACGCTCAATATCCAATTCTCCTAATTGTTTTTGTTAACCGGCAAAGCACGCATTAGTGATAACCCACGGCAAAATGCATAAATTTCAAGTTTGGTCTTTTGTGCCATAGCTGATTCAGTTGTTCGCCCGGATAAAACCATGCATATGCTGATAACCTTTCTTGCGGCTCATTGCGCACGCGCTCAAATATGCGAGACATTGGACCACCCGTATAATGTAAAACTTGAGACACTACGCATCAAACTACTTCCTTGCGCCTCAGGCACGACTTGTGAAGCGCGCCCCGAATAGAAGTCATCAGATTGGGTAATCTTTTTTGGTCGCACGACAATAGCTAAGCCCGGTTTTAAACCTGGCAATAACATTAACTGGCCTTTTAACGCTTTGTCATGATGATCAAAAGTAATCAGCGCTAGTTGCGCATTAACAATACCTGCTGATCTCAGCAAGTTTCGCGTTGCGCTACATCCCAAACATCCATTTTCACCCGCCGTCGGCTTTCATGCACCCGGAATCGGATCAAAAGTGCGAGTGCAACATACTTAATTCCCTCAAGCCTTGAAGCATAGCGAGCACCGATTGAACCTACCGACCAAAGCCTAAAATTAGGGGACGTGGTTGTTAAATCTTTAGCTTCATGCAGTTAATTTGGGTTGCTACGCTTCAATATCTTTTATTAGGTGCTAATCCATTGGGGCAAATTTCCACTGACGTTTAAATAAGCCAAGGTGTTATCGCCATACTAATAAGCCGACACTTATTTCATTGAGGATTGTTGTGACCTTATAACCTGATTCTGCACAGCCAAAGGCGCGATAACAAAAACTAAAACGTCCCCCATTTTTGCGGCTAATTCATTCCGGCGGCCCAAGCGTTTGCTATTCCTGCCTTAAAAATAAAGGCACTAATGCTCACAACTAGGGTTTTTAATAACCCGCGATGATAAGCAAGACCTAATATGATCCCAATGAAACTGCAAAAATCAGGACATTAAGCTCCAATTTCATTCTACAGTGATGAAAAAACAAAGCCATCAAAATATCCCGAAACGGGCGAATATTCAGCCTCTATTGATGTCGATATTGAGATTCACTCAACATCATTCCAACGAGAAATGCACCTAAAGCCATTGATAAGGCCAAAGCATAAGTCCGTACCTGTGCTAACAAGGCAACGAGATAGTAGTCAGTACAAATAGCTCGTCGGTTCTTGGTGGCGCGCAACTTCGTTAAAAATTCCGAGGTAATAGCCAAGCGACCTAACGGAAAGGAGTAACACCACACAACAACCAACGCCTTTTGAGTAACGCCATGAGCATGGCAAAAGCGACGCTCCTGTTCAGAACTTGGTGCCAAATAAAGGGATCGCGATAAGAAAAGGGCCACACAGCTAGGTTCTTGAAACAACAATAATTACTGACGGCCTTTTGTGATCGCGGTGTGTTTTAGGCGACCAGCAATCATCTATTTGCTTTATATCAGCGATGGCCTGTAGACGAACAGTGCAGCATATCCGCCAATAATAATGGAGGTACTTATCGACTGACCAAAATAAAATGCGATACCTGCAAAACAGACTTTGTTTGTGAAAAGCATTTGCCTGGCGCCAAACAAATACTAAATTTACGCATCGCGATTAGCTTGGGCAATGAAAATTCAAGCCCTAATGAAAAATAAACGAATAACAATGCCAATTTTCCTGCCAAACAAATGCATTTGATCTGGGTGTTATAAAGAGACAAACTTCGGGCCTGCAACTACACCAACGGAGCAAGATACGCGAGTATGGCAGGTAAGCATAACGTTTAAAACACCACACCAAGAAAACAGAGCAAAGGCCATTAAAGCAATGATATTGATAAAAGCCTTTGGTTCAAAACATTTCCCTAATTTAAAATAGATAAAAAAAACAGGCACATACTATTGCTTATAAGATTATATGTTTAGCAGTACCTCCAAGCGTTACAAGGTGCTTAGCACAAACGGGTATTGCGAATGGAATACCAAAAGTTAAGTATTAACCAGCATTAGCTGTACCCTACTTAGAGTATGACCTAAGAAAACTAAGAACTAAGAAACTATAAATACTAACCCAGCGCTAGCTTTTAGTTTAAATTGGATTTTGATTGTTGGATTTATTGACATGTTTTCGCAGCATTTTACAGTGCAACATACTTATAAAATCATTTCAGCGTCAAGAAAAGCGAAACGTTGTTTAAAAATAAAACACACATAAACGAAATGAAATAAGTGATGAAAATATCACGCAAAATCTATTTGGAGTTAAAAATGGATGTCGCTGGCAGTAAAATGAAGTGAATGAGCTTATGGATAGTATCGTGCATGAAAAGCTATATATTGCTCAAGCATTTGGAATATGGATGATAGCGGATTAACTACTATGTTATCCAAACGCGAGTCATCGAGTATCATGCGTCCGCATGCTGCAACAATTGAATTAAGAAGAATTGGGCAAATAGACTTATTTTCAGTTATAGTGATAAACTGCCATGCACCTCATAAATAAGCTTTTGCTGAGCAAAGTTTATTCTTTGGTAACTTGGCACAGAATTCTCGAAGTATGAAAATCTCATTGGACTATGGCCATTCATTTCGGTGCCTGCTCAGCATGCCAATTGTCGTATGTTTTTTCGAAAGTTTTGTCTCCTATTCAGCCGCAAATTATTATAAACGAAATACAACGCCATCTATGCCATGGGATTAAAACATGCTCTGGAGTTTTACACGAAATTCCGTCGCTAGCGACTATAGACATGCTGACAGTTTGGTGTAACCGCTCGCAATTTTAACGATTCACTGCATAAATGTAATGAGTATCCAAGTTTGCGTACCGACAGACGTTTCGGCTTGCCTTGTTCTCACTTAGACAATTTTAAAACAAGTTAATGACCTCCCCACGGTCACCAGCAGGGTGATGGAAGTGCTTGATGCAGTTCGCCTAATTTATTAACGAGCTCATTACGCCGATTCTGATACGGCTTTTTAGATTTGGTGGAGATGAGTTTTGTTGTTTATGCTTTAGACAGTGATCAAGACGTGCCAATTGAGCAGGTTGCAAAAGCGCATTCAAAAGGTATTGCAGGCCCACCGCTCTTTTTAAACACACAAAGTATCGACTAGTGTTGGGGCGCAACCACTTTTCGTGCTATTGATAACCCAGAGAGCTTGTTTAAACGTGCAAGATATGGGGCGTTATATGAAGCGAAACACTCTGGTAAAAATCTCTTAAAGCAGCCTAATTGCTGCGGCTTAGACCGATGTACCATTGCCTGTTAATAGGTGCCGGCAGGGGCAACAAGATTGCCAAATGTGCTTAGTGTGCTGAATAAGCTGGTGTATTCATCAGTGTTGGGGATATTTGCTTTTGACATTGCGCGCTTAAATAACCAGTTTAGCGCCTAATTGAAGCGGCAATAACTTGCTCATCGAGGCAAAGAATAGGCATTGGCATGCGTCGCCAAGAGCTTAAACTGCCAATTCTCTTTCATCCACGCTTTAAAATCGTTTTTAGTGGCCGGGTTTGCAAAAGACAGACTTTGCGTGTAAATTGCCATAAGTGACGTCCACATACTGCAAAATATATTTGGTAATCTAAATCAATTTTCAAATTTGGGTAACTAAAATGGGAAGGAACACGCGCAATGTCTGATAGTGCCACCCAATACAAATATTGATTAAAACTGCGACACTGTCCAATTATCTACTTGGAACAAAACGCACTTGATCGCTTTTGCTGCTCTCCTTTTTGAATTTCCGTAATAGTTTTGAGCGCCCAGAAACACTAAAACCATCTGCCTGGACACTCCAAAGTCTGATGACCTCGCTCTAAGCAACGTATCTGGCAGGGCAGCTAAACGCATACGACAATCCAGCGTCTTCATTTTCAATTTTTCTGCAGCGCCTCGCGCGCGAATGTTTCAACAATTAATTTTTGAGAACGCGCAATAAAAGCGCACTTTCCTAAATAATCGTTTTATTATCTGAGGGCCAACTTTTGTTTCAATATCGCATGACATCGATTACGACGCAAAAAATTTCTATCAAACGAGGTTCTGGATTCGACTCATGCTTCTCCCAAGTTAAATTCATGCTGCAGCGCGTAATCGAGTATCTCTTGCTTGCCGATGCCTGTGGTTTATCCAAGGTCGGCGCATACTGACTGGCTTTGTCTTGGTGAAACGTTCAGCATTCCGCTGAGTCCTTTAGGCCGCAGCTCCAACGTTTTTTTAGTTGGCAGTAGAACAGTTTTCCGCTTGAACGTCTGCGTGTTTGCCGCAAGCACAAACGAGGGAATCTTGCAGGACTAATCGATCTAATGCTGAGTAATGCTGGCATTTCGCGCTAATGCCTTCTAAAACTTTTTTTCCTAAGGCTCCTGGACTGAACAATTGACTTTGCAATAATTAAAAGCAATTTTTACACTGGAATGAGAGTTTGAAATTGATCCGCAAAGTTTGTTGGCAAAATAGCAACCAAATTATCTGCATTTTGGACTAAGTCCGTGATGAATATGAATCGGCGTTAAGCTAAAAGAAGCGTGGAGTTTGTACTCGAAGGCTAAAACAAGCTGCAACATGAACCAAGAATCGGACCACCACCGCTCAACGCAATGGTCATGAAGCAGAATGAGGCGCTACACAACTCCTGAATACTTTTTGAGGAGCTGTGGGGTCGTTGACATATTAATTCCGTTAATTCTAGTATCGTTCGGTTAGAAAAATAAATGCTTAACCAAACCATCGATGCTCTTAATTTAAACGACTAACAATAGCCAAACGACATAGCCGATCAATATATACGCTCTTCCAACACGGTTTTCTGTTTGGTAACGTTGGTAGTTGTGCGAGCTGCTGCTTTAACACCGCTTTCAAAATTAGCTGCCAATACAACGTAATTCTCTATGGCGCAGACCCTAGAGGCTCCTTCTACAATACTATTGATAAGGCCAGTGCCTTAAATTTGTGGCGCAGTCACACCCATTAGCTATGCTGCAATAGGCGCTTAGCCGCACTTTTCAACAATATTGAGGCACACCTTTCTGGCGAATAACAGATAGGGTACTGTATTGCAGCATATTTGACTCTATCGCCACACCAATGGCAAGAGCTTCCACCGGAACCCCTTCGCCAAATCACCGTACAAATAATAGGAAAACAGAAAGCTCAGCCATCACCTTTAGGTTCATTGGCTATTGCTTTCACTTTGTCCGCGTTCTTCTGCGCCAACGCCCGGATAAGCACCCGGCGTATCAATAAAGGTGAGAAATAGGTAAACTTAAAGCGCTCCAGCCATAATTCATTAAACGCAATGCTTTAACGGTAACCCTTCAGGTTTAGGCATACCAAAAATTACGTTTGATTTTTTTCTTCTTGTGTATCACCGCCCTTTCTGAAATGCCCAATAACCATTATAGGAATGCCATCTAGCTTTGGCAAGACCCGCCAATAATAGCCTTTGTCGTCTGCATAAGCGCGGTCGCCAGCCAACTCATCGAAATCAGTAGATATTTCAAATATAAGTCGCTGAGTTAAGGGACGCATAGGATGACGCGCAATTTGGGTAATTTTGCCAAGCACCTAAATTTGGAAAAAACCTTTTTGGTTTGCTCAGCACATTTTTCTTTTAGCTTACCAATCGCTTCTTCTATAGCTACGTCAACTCGCGCCTTGATTGACGGATCACGTTAAGTTCTTTGAATTTTTTGGCTTTCTAATCAGCAATAGGCTGCTCGAAATCCAAAAAATGTCCACTCATGATTATATCCAACATATTTGTAAAAACCTAAATTAATAACTAGGTTTTTTAGTTAAATTCTAAGTTAACTTGCTCTGCGCCCTAATACATGGCGCAGCTCCAACTAAAATTTGTTCTTTTTTCTGGTTCTAATGCACCATTGTGCCCTGAGGCAATGTAAACTTCTGCATCTTCAATGTTGTACATGATATGCAGGCGGGCAAGTACCATTTTTGTATACTTGCAATAATACTCTGCACTTTAGCGAACTGTTTGACAAAGTAACACAAACGTTTCTGGAAATAACTTATTTTCAATTGTTTGACGTATTTAGAGGCGCTTTGAACAATAGTAACAACATTTTTGCGTTTATTGTATTGCCACGTTAAAATCATCAAAAGCTGACACTGTCCTTTAACCACAATAAATGTCAGAAACGAGTACATGATTCAAAATTGTTTTCATACATATCTGGATAAAACGCACATTGCCATTCTGGCAGATTATCAATCTAATGGTCACAATAACCCCATCGAGACCTTTTTTTATTAGTCATAACTCGCACACCTATCATAATCCGAACGGTGGCTGATAAAATGGTCACGATTGGTCGGTGTAAGTCAGCTAGCCTGCCATCAGGTGTATTGCCTTAATCTCTTTTAAATACTGATTAAATGGGGTGCCCAGTTAAATATAGCCCTAGAGGTTTCCTTTTTCGCCATCTAACATACTTTTTCTGACCATCAGCATCTTTTTGCAAATGCATTTGGTGATGTGCCTTCAGACTCTATTTGCACACCAAATAAATCGGCCTGAAACTGCAAGCTCTGCTTTTTTGCATGCTGACGTGGCGGCATTTAAAACGCATCTTTGATGGTTGCCATTAACAGCGGCTCCTATTGCGGGCCTAAATTATCCATAGCACCGGCTAAGAACTAACTTCTCTAGCAACTCGCTTACTGACAACGTTTAACGTCACACTTTGGCACAAAAATCAACAAGTCTTTAAACTTACCTTGCTGTTTTCGGGGCTTGATAATAGCTTCAACTGCGCCTTCACCAACACCTTTAATAGCGCCAATGCCATATCACGATTTGGACGCATCACTATTTACCGTAAAATTTAATAGTCGCCTGCATTAAGATCCGGCGGTAGAATATGAAATATTCATGTGAACCACACTCATCACAAGGGTCACTATTTGTCAGTGTTGTCCATATCTGCAGACATAACCGCAGCCATGAATTCAAGCCGGGTAATGGGTTTTTTAAGCCAAAAAGCGTCCTGATAAGTCACTAACGCATAGGCTGCGGAGTGTGTTTATAAAACCATAACCAGCAAATTTTTTCTACTAAGTCGAAATCCTTTATTGCTAAATCTGGTCGGATGTTGGTCTGCGCACCTTGCTCGAATGACTCACGTTGCTTGGCCATTTTCGTCGCGTTTTTCCTTACCCATGGCACGACGCAACAAGTCGCAACCACCAAGTTGAATTAATCCGACATTACCTGAGCAATCTGCATTAACTTGTTCTTGATAAAGAATGAATGGCCGTAAGTTTGGTTTCAAGGGATCTCTTGCACACTCATGCTGATATTCAGCATCCGGATAGGAAATCGCTTCACGACCGTGCTTTCTATCGATGAAGTTAATCACACCATTCCAGACTGCAGTGGACCCGTCAAAAACAAGGCCCTAGTGCGATTATATCTTCAAGCAATCTGGTTTTAAGACGGTTAATTAGTCCTTTCATGCGCGGATTCTACTGAAAAACCGCCGTTGTCTGGGCTTTTTTTGGAGTAATTTAAAGCACTTAGGATCTTCAAGCGGGATTTGCGTAACTATCAAACTTTCTACGCCCTGCAACTTTTTGATCCATATCCGTTTGCCCACTGAATAATAGTCAGTGTGCGCCAGCCCAGGAAATCAAACCTTAACTAAGCCCGCGGTTTCAACATCGTTCTTATCAAATTGAGTGGACCTGGATTAGCGCAGTAATCGTCGCAGTATAATGGCGAGAAATCAGTAAATAGTGGTGGTGATAATTACAACACCCCCGCATGTTTACCGGCATTTTTCCGAGTTTACCCCTTAACAAAGAATACGCGCAGTATCAATAAGCTCTTTGACGTCTTCGTCTTGCTCATACAGTTCAGGTAATCGTGGCTCAATCAGCAAACGCTTTTTTCCAAGGTCCAATACCGGATCACCAGGTAATCATTTTCGAAATACGGTCAAAGCCATAAGGATGACGAGTACTCGTCCACATCACGAATAACGGCTTTTGCTGCCAATCGTGCCGAAAAGTAATAATTTGGATACCGGCATCGCGACTAAATCTCGCACTGGTTCCAATAACTTCGGTCGCGAACGTCATACAAAAATCAATATCGAATCCGGCATTGATACGCCGTTTCTGGATTCAAAAAGCGTTCGAAAAGTAATTCCAACTCTAGCGGATCAAGATCGGTAATATTCCAAAGAATAGGCAACTAACGAGCCAGCACCTGACCCACGCCATGGACCAACAGGAATATTGTTATTCCTTGCTCCATTGAAATAAATTCCCATGACAATGCAAGAAATAACCAGGGAAACCATATTGGTTAATAACTTTGAGCTCTATTTTAAGACGCTCTACGTACTCTGCAGTTTTCTTTGCGCTCATCTCATCGGCAAATAGTTTGGCTAAACGTCGCTCCTAATCCTTCTTCAGAGACTTTAAACTAGGAAGTCTATCCGTGCTCATATCCCAGTGGGGAACTGCCGGTAAAAAGTCTCACACTAAGGTAAGTTCAGCGAGTTTGCAAGCGTTTTAGCTATTCAACGGTGTTATGATTGCTGAGGGAATGTCTTTAAACAACTTCGATCAGTTCTCAGCACTAACGCAAATATTGGCTGTTACGCTATGCTTTTTAGGGCGACGTTTTGTCGTCTAGGTATAACTTCACTATACAAACACGCACCTCATGCGGTTTCAAATAACTTCAGGTTTCAAATAAAGCACACTTCATTCGTTGCAACTACCGGCAAGTCATTCTGAGTCAGCCCACTGCACAGCAGGTGAATGTAAATCTTCTTCACCATCGCGACCGTGCGCATTAACTCAACGTAAAATTATCATGAAATTGCCTTTGAGCTGAAAAAAGCCGGTGATATTTTTGGAATATTCTGCACTTTTTAGTCAGTGCATACGCAAATCGCCGCTAAAAGCCCGGGATAAAAACAATCCACTCCTTCGGCGTATTCAACAACATTCTGGGCGCACTACCACTTTGTGTTGAACGTGGCCTTGCCTATAAGCTCTGGAAAATGAATTTCGGTAAAATGTTTTTTTATAGCCTTGAATATTTTTAGCAATCAAGGTTAAGCGTGTTATTTCATCAGGAACTGCGCAGACAACAACCAAATATCACAAGAGAGAGAATAAATGGTTTCACCACGCATTACTGAGGCGCGTAGTAGAATTTCACTAAGTCACACATATCATCAGATCGTGATCGCAATTGCTGGCATATTCATGGATTTAGTTTTTTGCTAAAATCGGCCTTTTACTTTGTTCAAGCCGTCTTGCATTGAATCATCCGCTATAGAGAGATACAAAATTGGCTAGACGACTTATTTTACACGACTCGTCCTGTATACTCCGCCTGCACAAGCTAAACGCTCTTGTAACAGAGCTTTACTTGGTCGATAACATGACAGTGGGCATGCTCTTGTAATGCTGCTACGGTGCGCTTTAGTCGGATACCTGTTGAGCGCCTGCAATAGCC
>Ga0163217_1037742_pt1 | contig 22178 bp, 14 predicted proteins | sample SynspAceP_FD_185933 | JGI IMG/M metagenome (GOLD analysis project Ga0163217, IMG submission 185933) | Saline lake microbial communities from Ace Lake in Antarctica - Synechococcus sp. Ace-P (PacBio error correction) | ecosystem: Environmental > Aquatic > Non-marine Saline and Alkaline > Saline ...
CACACCCCCAAAAGGGGAAAAGGAAAGAGGAATTAAAAACAAAATTTCCAAAAAAATAAAGGTGGGGGCAAGTGGGCCTTATATGGCTTCAAATTTTTTTTTTCAAGCAAATCTTTTTTCATTTTTTTTTTTTTTTTCTCGTCATCTACAATTGAAATCCCTAAAAGTTTTAATTTTTTTTTCCCGCTTTTTAATTCTGAATTGAAAGGGTACGGGTGTCCTAATGTTATACTTCGTATTGGGCTTTTCCAATGGCGTTGCCCAAATGTCGTGCATGCTATGTTGGATAAAGAGTTCGGCAAGTCAATGAACCTCAATTTTTTTTTGAGGTAATTACTCAGCGGCAGATTGCTCTTTGCTCTTAGTTTTGGTCCCCCCGTTGCATGCTGAATTATCATTAATCCAATGTTGAACGGCTATAATTGTGAATTTGCGTTTTTCATAGGTGATAATGTATTTTTTAATTAGTGACATTTTAGATTTGTTTTTTTATTGAGAATATCGTGTTTTTGATGAAATGCCGTTTTGTTTTAGAATTTGGGATTTTTTTCGCAGTTGAAATCTAATAACTTCAGAAAATGGTGAAGTTTTCTTTTTGCATTCAGTTGAAAAGTAATTTTTGACCGAAAGAGTCATCTCTAATTTGTTTAAGTTTATCCAATTTCGCAAGCAGGCAACTCGCCTATTATTAGCTTTTGCTCCTAGCTTGATCATTTTCAGATGTTTTTACCCCCTTTTTAATTGAACTTTACGGCCTTATTAATTATCTATAACGTTGAAACAATATGAATCCCATCTTAATTGAATCATCGACATAAATGTATTGTTATTGGAGACCGTCCTCCTGAAATTAGATTGCAGCATCTGCTAGACATGGCGAAATTTATTACTGACTATGCGGAGTTTGGGTTCGTTCTGTTCGATGATTCTTCCGGAATAAAGATTTCTAATCTTTTGAATTCCTAAAAAAACCAGACAAACCATCGCATAATGGCCGTGGAACTTTTAAATCTTTGAAGATTCAGTGCGTGTTTCTAGCGTCAATCTTCCTTTGAAAAGTCCAGTGTTAATCTTTTACGTATTTGTGCTATGAAATCTTTTCACGTAGACATTTTTCCGTTTAGGCTTGCAACTACTAATTATAAAATGCTACAAGCCAGTGGGATTACTAATTTCATAAAGCACATTTAATAGGTTACTCCGGAAAGTACTAATAAGAGTGTAATAATTCCAAAAAAGATAGCAATCAGTTTTTTAACTGAACATTAACTTTTTTAGTAAGTAAGCTTTCCGGAATGGATAAAACGACTGTTGCATCAAAATAAAAGCAATGGCAAGTTCTAGGGGACGCCTTCGCTACAAAAACTTGAACATAGGACTATTCCTGTTGCATTGGCATACATCGGACGCAATTAAATACTCCAATTGGAAACTTGTCCCCATTCGCCTCCTCCTAGATATTGATTAAAAGAAGTTTTTCAGGAACATATCCGGTGTGCATGGCAGCACCAATAGCTATTCCTATCACCACATAAAGTAGAACGCTTTAACATGTCCATGCTCCACGGGTTTTATTTCAGGTAATCTTTGCTTAAAATGTTTTCTGTTTTCTCCTCTCGAAGGTAGATTGGATTCATTTTTATTCTCTAGAAATCTTTTTTACCCAATCGAAAGTGCCGGTCAAGGTTGAATTTGCCCTAGAATCCATCACGCTACGCGTTCCCAATAAGAATGCCTGACAACGCATAAATTAAAGTTTGCTATACCCAAAACATCACTAAAACTAGCACAGCAACTTCGTTGACCATAACGGTGAAGTAATCAGAAAGGAAAAGTTGACTCCTAAAGGAATTCCACACTTGAACAAATCGATAAAAGCGGAACAGAAGAGCAGGAAAAAATGGAGTGATTGCCAAAAACGGAAGCAAAAAAGTATTTCCTAATCGTATAGTTTTTCTTATTTAAATTAATCTTTTAAAGTCGTTCTATGGGGAAATAGGTATTCAACTATCCATTATAAAACGATGAAAAATAACAGAATTAGAATTTGAGGGTATCGTATATAAAGAAGTTCAACGCTAACTCAAATGGGTATCTGCTCCAATATTAAATATGGAGTAAACTGAGCCAATCAGCAAAATGTTGTTAGCAGTCAAACATGTTTTCTTAGTTTAGCAGAGATATACTTCATCTTTTGAAGGAACTCTACCTTATCGTAATCAACATCGCAAATCACTAATGCTGGAGTAGACATCCACATTGTATTTATGATTTCCATGATGTTCCACTTTTTCGATTGTTTGGCGTCAATGTTGTTTTCAGAAATACTTTTCACCACTCCAGTCCATCGATTGAACATTTGGACAACCTGTTCTAGTTTTTGATTACTTTACTCATAATGTTTTAGTTTTTGTTTACGCAAATAAGCGATTGGTTTCATAAAAAATATCATTGAATAATTGCTCAAATAAGGATTTTGCAATCTTCCAATTTTCTTGATTGATGCACACAATATTTTATTTGGCGGTCTTTTAATTCTCTTGAATAGCCCGCATTTTTTAATCTTTAAGGTGTTGAGAATGGTAGATTGAGCCAGTGGAAAAACACATCAACTAAATCGCCTTGTAAAACAAACAGGAGACTTTCCTAAGTGGTTTTAAAAATAGCAATCTGTGGATGACCTAAGCTTGGCAAATTTTGCCAAAGCCTCCGGTATCTTCAAGGTATTCTATGGTTCAAGGTTTTTTTTATAACGCTTTCGCAATGTACGATAGGTATTTTTGAGGAAATATGACAAAGTCACATTCTCAAAGTATTTAATTAATAATATTCTTTCCTCAACCAAAAAGCACTCTCACAACAATATTAATGGCAGGACCTATACTAATAGAGTCGATTACACCTACGAATAGATTTAACTCTATTATTGATAAATAGACTTAAGTAATTCAGGACTTTCTCTAAACACAATAAATTAGATTTAAACTTTAAACTAAGGTTAAGGATTTGAAACGAAGTTGCTCAGCCATTCTGGCTTCATATCTTTAAAGCTTTTCCTGTTTTAAAAGAAAGATTATTGTATTGGTGGATGTTACGTTAGAAATGGCGAAGCTCTAAGCATATATAAAAGCCTATTTTAATTATAAAATGCCGAGAACAGTCATCACCTTAAAACTTGGGGATGGGTTACTATGCTAAATTTGGCGGAAAGTCTTTATCCTCCGAATCATAAGAGAATTTACAATTAATCAAATTGGAGTTGGCTTAGGTTTGTTTGAGAAATGAATAATAAGTTAGTAGTTTAATTAATAGTCAGCTTAGATTTTTAAGTAAAGATTTTTTAAACAAGGAGAAACGGCTAATTCATGGAATTGAAATATTAGTGATTTTTTGAAGACAAAGACTTTATTGATGAAATTAATAAAGACAAAAAGATAGAAGAGAGTTTCTAACTTTCGAGTAATTGAAGAAGCTATCAATTAATGTAAATCTGACATCAGAAGAGGTTGATGGAGAGTCTTGTTCGGATGATTACATTCGACGCTTTGGCAGGCAATAATATCGAACATTTTTATAATTGGGCGTGTGATGGTAAAATGAAAAAAAGATGATAAGGAGTTAAGTTTTTCCGATTTATGATTTCTGCAAGAGGATTGTTTTGGACCACAGCTCAATCAAGAATTGAAACATTATACAATCATTCCAAACAAGTTCAACTCAGTTTGAGTCAGTAATATTAAGAAGTCGAACTCGTTTTAAATAGTTTGATGAAAACCCAAGAGGCAATATCTTTTCAATTGATAGAATATTTGGTTGGTACAATATAAAATACAATCCATTATTGAGTACATTTGCGTGTTGAGAAGGAGAATGAAGTATTAAAGCATTTTAGAAGAAGTAATTCTTGCACAAATTGAGCTTAGAAGAAAAAGCTTAATAATAAATGTCACATAAAATATAGGTTTAACAGATTTCGTAAACTTCTGCTATATTATGAAGAGTTTTATTAAGAATTTATTCAAAAAGAGGATTCCAATAGAACATCAATAGCATTTGAATTGGATGGGGTATTAAATTTAATCTAAAAATTAAAGATTTAGTTATGGCTATTTAAAAATAGAGGGATAAAATGGACGTTTTAAAGTACTTTCTGAAGAATTTACAGCAAAGAAGACTATCGGAGATTGCAGGTTTTTTCAAGACTTAGTAATTTAATGAAGCGATGAGTTATGGCCATTCTTTTAAATTAGAATTCTGGTTAAAGCAACTGGTAAGGAAATATTGGAGCAAGAAAATTTAAATAAAGAGCATGAACAATTTTGCTAAGCAAGATTTGGTCGAGTGAGTAATGGTCTAAATCATATATTCTTGAAGTATGAATAGTGATTTAGCACAATATACATAGCAAAGGGGTTTCACCTTAAGCTATAATTACAAAAGCGCAACGACTGGTTGCGCTTTTTTAATTTACTATTCATGTATTAATAACTTCTCCCTCACAAAGCCACTCTCACAACATATCAACGCCGGAAACTTATACTAACGCCAACACCAACAAAGGCTTGATCTGAATCAATCCGAAACGGCAATGGCAACAGCAATGGCAATTCGAAATTATTACCTGCTGCAGTAATGCAATGGCTGCTTTTATCGTAAGGTAGCAGCCAGTGGTTTTACTCCGAAAGATCCATCAAGAACATGATGATGAAGTAATCATCAGTGGAACAGCGATAACATACTCAAAAGGAATTTGAACGATCCTCTCCTTTCAGGAAAATGACAATAATCGTAAAACAATAATGCTATTAGAGTCATGGAGAAATAAAACGGAATGATCGGTAGTATCGCATTCTTTCACCTTTTTAATCTCACAGAATCAATCGACTCAAAAGTCCATCAGAATGGAGACCTAATAGATCGTAACTTTCGGCAATGGTATGATTGAATGTCACCAAAGCGCTTTAAATCCGAAATAGGGTGGAAGTACGGGTGTGAAGCAACACAGCTAAAAGGAGTAGGCAAACACTTGAAAATACTGTTTAATGCGACTAATCCTGCGCCATATTCTGGACTTACCTTCTGCCATCGATTCCATACAAAACATGGCAATGCCTCGTGGCTAGTCCAATAAGAATTAGCCAATCATATAGCCTGGATGCATTTGCAAAAAATCATCGCTAAAGCAACATCATATTGGTCCAATTACCCAATTTGGGACTAGGAAACGGAAGCACTTTTACGTTTGAATACTTTTTGGCAAGAGGGATAATTGACTTTTCGCCAAAGGTGGATACATCAATTAAAATAAACATAGCGTTGAATGTTTGTAAGCCGAACTAAAGAGTTGATAAAGTCAGCGGACTTTGATAAAAATAGCCAATAGCAACACCAATTAACATCGCTAGGAAGATCCACCACGTTAGGTTTTTTGGTCATAAAGTTGAGCTTTTTCATTTAATAATTTTCTTTAACTGTAGAGAATCAAATTCCATTTCTGCGCTATCTGTGGTTCTTTCATCGTACTTGGCGGCTTCCAAATCGGTATCGTCAAAAACCCTTTGGATCATCATAACGGAATAGAGATTCGTTCTCGCTCCAGAATAAACGGACAGCTTTTGCTCGCGGTGCGAAAAGTCATTATAGCGGCAAAGTCTTTTGTGGGATTAGAAGTGTTCCCGTCGTAAAGTTTAGAAGAATAATCTAAATTTTTGGGATCAACGGTCACTTCTATTTGGATTGGTCGAATTCGTCCTTTTTTGATTGATGTAAACCGCTTCTTTTCAGACTAGAATGTTCTTTTTCGTTGCAGGCCGTTACTTCAGTTCCACCAGAAAACTTATTGATTGAGATGTGTCTGGCTCTGCATAATGCATGCCACACTTGAGCAACTCTTGCTTCTTTCTAGGTTTGGGTGCAGATAAAATCAGTTGATCAGTTGATTTGAACTTGAGCTTGCTACTATATATTACGAAGGAAGTAAAACTTCTTTCGTTGTTTGTGAAATTGTTATTCATTCTTAGCTGTGTATTTAGCAACACCCACCATTGGAGTGGCAAGTGTTTTGCCTGTTTCTTTGTTTTAATTCACTCAAATTTACTTTCGCTTTTGGAGGCAGGAATACCATTTATTTTACGCTAAACAAATCGGTGGTTTTTGAAAATAACAAAGTTAGAACCATCAAAATCCAATCATATTTTGCCTATGTTTTCCTTGGTATTCTACGTTCAATTTCTAAATCGGCCATTCGCAATACTTTCTTTCAGAAGCTCGATAATGTTGGTCAACTTTTCAGGATGCAACGGTGTCATATCGTCAGCTTCCACAATTGAAGTTGGCTTTGTGTTCTTTACGGAAAGTTCGCCAAACGATGAAGTGTTTTGAAACCACCCACTTCTGTTACATGAAAGTGAGGAAGCCTAATTCGCCGTTCAGGCAACTGAAAAAGCAATTGATTGCTATTCGATAAATGATTTTTTATAATTTCTGATATTTTCATAATTTTCTATTTTAACACAATTTTTAGTTGATTGATTTGATCAAAATAGTGATTGAAAAGGGTTTTCAATTCAGTCATTTTCGGGATTAATACAATAGCTCATGGAAACGCTTCAACCGTTCTTGAATAAATTCCAATTTGCTTGAGCTCTGTTTAAATGTTGACTAATAGTAAGCTTGAGCTTAATCTGCTCTTGTAACTAAATCATTTGTAATACAAGCGTTTGCCGCAAGTAGATGCTCAATAATTGCAATTCTTGCGGATGTCTAGACTTTTCGCAATGTAGCTAGTGGTGTTTGTTTTCCGTAAAAAGTGTTGACTTCGTTATAATCCCATGCTATAAATTTACATTGCAATTACGATGTATTATTGGACTATTTAAAACCTAGTTTTGTTTTTTTTGAAAAATAGAAAATTAAAGTATTCGGAATTTTACATCTGAATTCGAAAACGCAAGTAGATGCTCGAAACGCTCGTATTAATTAGGAAGATTTCTCGATTATGATATTGGTAATATCATTCACATAAAGTCCTTTTGAAGTGATGACCTCTAACGTATTATTAAAAAGTTGGATTTTTATGTCCCTGTAGCACTAAGTATCAGATTCCCAATCTGATAAAATGGAATAGTTAAATGTCCCTTGTATTTCCAACATAAATGTTTTGGTTAACATATAATCCAAATAGCAGTGGGGACCAAATCATAATAAAATTTTTTTTTCCATTTTGGTTCTTGTACAATAGAATACTGCGGGTTTACTAAATGGTTTTTGTAATGTCTTCAGGGTAAGCAGATGCAAGAAATAATCGCCGAAGTGGATACCTAAAGATACCTGATATTTTTCTGGTTCATTGATTTCCAGTGTAGAAAACAACAAGTAGTCCGGTGCTTAAAAAACTCTGTTCGTTGATAGCACACTTTTCTCTTCTTTTGAATATCTGAGAAGCATAAAGATTAGTCGCCAGCTAATTTGTTAGATAATTTAATCTTGACTTTCCTTTTCAAAATTTGTTTTCACCAAATCCATCTTAAAGGTCCTCCGCTTAATTTGTGATTATACAGGATTTGGGGCATATTGTTGAGATTCGAATTTGATGTTCCTAATCCGTAAAAACAATTGATCCATAATCGTCCAGCGAACCACGCAAAATCCATTATTGTTTGACGTTTAAAAGATAATGCTAGAGAAAAATAAAAGGATGAAATGCAAGGAGTCGTGAATCTAATTTTTCATGTTTGAATGGGTTTCATATTTCTAACACAAATAACGGCCTACTCTAATGATTACAATAACGGGATTAACGGATATTTATGATTAATTTGAACTTAGAAAACCGAAACCGATGTTCTCTTCTTAACTTTACCATTCAAAACAGCCATAGAAAAATTCCAACGATTTCAAAGAAAAGATACTAAAAAAAGATACACATACAAAAGCGAAGGGTGAGAGCCAGCGAAGCACACAAAGGTGACTATGGCGCAGGCATTTTAAAACCATTAATTTGGCCGGCGAGCAGTTGGTTTTTGTTGGTTTATTTCTAATTGTATTGAGTGTTTGTCCAGTTTGGTGTTACATGGAAAACGAGGCATATTAGACGATGTGATTCCAAATAAGGATTACGATCAATTTATACGTTGTTTGTTATTGTTGGAATTGCATTTGGTTCAAGCGTTACTTTTCATTTTTACTGCTAAATATTGAGTGTACAAGCTAGTATTTGATTCAAGAATTAGTGCAAAGGTTCAAAAGAAAGTGCTTTCATTACCATTAGCTTTTTTGACAATTAAAGTCAGGAGTGTTTGTTTCTAGAATTATGAACGGACTGTTGAAGGTTGTTTCGAAATTTAATCGGAACTGGTTGGTGCAAATGGGTGGAGGTACGATACGCAGTTATTTCTTTCGTCTTGCTTTTTGACAATTAGCCCATCCATGACCAATATTTTGTGTTGGTACCTGTGGCAGTTTTGGTGTAGTGGCTTGAAGCTTTCAAATACATTCGACCAATCTTTAGAACACGTGGAGTGATCAATGCTGAAAGTAACTGGAAGGTTAACTGAATCATTAGCCGGAAGTTCGAGTTATAAGCATTCAATGCGGAAAAAAGAACAAGAAAATAAAACATTTGAAGAAGGTGGTAGAAGGTTTGTTTCCCAATGTGAAGCGAAGTTTAACAGCCACTGCAGCCATGACAAGTTTCATCTACTTTCTCTTGGGATTGGCCTCTAAGACAGGATCATGGGGATTGGCTGGTTATAAAATTATGACTGGTGAAATTGACTGTTGGAGACTTCTTTGTCATTTACACTCTTGTTTGGGATTTTGATGCCCCAATTGTTCAGATGAGCAATATCGGTAGTCCGTTGAGCAGAAGCCATGGCGGGATTGGATAGAAAGAGGAATTGATGAATATGGAAGCGAAGAAGATGGCCGGAAATAGAACAGACAGAGCTTCCTACATGATCGGAATATTTGTGTTTTTAACGATGTTTTTTTTGCCTTATGAAAGGGAAGGAAGTCATTCACAACATCAGTTTCGAAGCAGCTTCAGGGACGGTTACCGCATTGGGTGGGTAGTTCGGGTTCCGGAAAATCAACTAGCGGTTATCTGCTACTTTACTAAATCCAAAATCTGGAAATGATTACATCGATGGCAAGGATTTGTCTAAAAGTAAAGTTGAACCATTACCGAGAAATTTAGGAGTAGTACTGCAGGATGAGTTTATTTAAAAAAAAAAAAAAGGTACTATAGAGAGAATATTTTATTTCACGACCAAATGCCTGAGGAACAATTGAACCAATGCGTAAAATGCAGCATATGTTGCAAGAATTTTACGGATCGTTTTGTGATGGGTTGGATACCTTAATCGGCGAAAGAGGAGTAAAAGCTCTCAGCGTGGACAGCGGTCAAACGAATTGCCCCTGCTAGAGCGATTTTGGCTGATTAAGAATTATTATTCTAGATGAAGCGCTTCTAACTAGACAATGAAAGTGAAGCCTTAATTCAGAAAAGTTGAGAAGTGAAATTGATGGGGAAGACTACTTTCGTGATTTGCTCACGACTGAGCAACATCAAAAAAAGCAGATCAAATTTTAGTCATCGAAGATGGACGAATTGCAGAACGATGGAAACATGATGACTTTGGATTCAATCTGAAGGTCGTTACTACGATTTGTATACGAATCAGGCGAGGATTTAAGGTTTTTTACAACTTATTTTTTGAAATCTTTGTTTTCCTCATATTGTTGGAATATGCCTATTAAATCGCCATCTGAAAGTGGTTCTCTGTCATTAGAGCTTTGGGAATTCTCTATGACCATGGAGCTTTTATTGATAAGCTGATAACCCTTGTTAGTAATCCATAATCTTGATAATCTTTCATTTGTGTTGATGTAAAATTCGCTAGTGTATGGTCCCTTATGACTTTGGTACTTGTGTCCTGTAGAGCCATAAACTTTAATAATTTGACTAAATTATTGATATTTTGATTTGATCTGTCTAGATTCAATTTCATAATTTTCTTATTATTGTATTTGCCCATAATTGAAAGTATTCTATTACAATATTTACTATAATGAATTAAGAGCATTTTCCAAGTCCTAGTTTTGATTTGGTATCTCAATAGCACTTTTACTAATTTCATCATATTCAATTTTATTGTAAAAGTTCACTAACAAAAGATTCCTGAAATCTTAGGATGAAAATTATACCTAATTCCATGAATAATTCTAAAGAGCTAGAAACTTTAAAGATTTTTAAGTGCCAATTCTAAACGATCGGACTTATTTTCTCACTCTCTTATCATCCTGTTTATGATTGTGCCAATTGTTTCGAAGCGGACCATAACGAGAAAATATTTTCTTTTGGATAAGGAAATCTTATCAGATAAGTAAGCCAAGTTTTAGAATGTTTTTGAACCTATAAAAACAAGAGTAATCTTTTTAAAATTTCGATAATTAATTAAAGCTGTTAATTTTTTCATCATAATTAGAATGTTTTATCTGCATTCCATTTTTCCATTGGTGGTTAATACGTCCCAATAGCCGTGAAGTTCTCTGTTGTTGTAAAACTCACGTAGCGTTTTAATAGTTTGTTATCTATTTCTCCAAAGTATTGATATTCCCCGAACCTTTAAAGACTTTCTTTTTTAATATTCCGTGATCGCTTCAATAATGTGCATTTTCCTCGGTGTTGCATATGTGGTAATCTTTGTTGGACTCCTATTAAACTAAATATTCCACGTACATTTTTTGCTATAAAATTGGCTGCAATTATCACTCCTATGACTACACTATAGGATAGTTAATTCTTCAACACTCAGATAGTAATGCTATTAGTTTGTTTGTTTATATTAATGAAAAATAGTCTTTAATATTCTTACATGTGTGAACGTCATAAATAGAAGTAAATATGCGTTTTTTACCAACACTAGGTATCAAACCCATCTTTATATCAATCTCTAAGCACTCTAGTGTCTAGAAGTATGGCTTTTTGACTTATACAATTTTTAGTAACAGATCCCTTCTGTCTATTCTGTTGTCCAGTTTCAACAAGCTTCTTTCTTTCAAATCCGGTAAAGTTTTTTATGGTTGATAGTGGTAACCATTCTATTCAAAAGCTTAGTCATTAACCGATATCACAGTCGAAAAACTCGTGCTTCAAGATGTCTTTATAAGAAGTTATACGCATCTTGCAACCACAAAGCTTTTGTTTTGTGAAAAGTCTTCTGAGAAGGTTATTTCCTTTTTTAAACCACCACCAGGCTCCTCTATAATACTACTTTGATAAATACCTTAACATTTTAATAATTTTGTTTAACTACACTATTTTATACAATAGTATCCACTAAAATCTTTCTTGGATATGATGTTCCAAATTTTTTTAAAAGTTTCGCGTTGTACCTCCAGCTCAATCTCTCTATGCACTAGTAATTTTCGTAATACACGATTTTTCCTCCTCAGCTGGCTTTAAGCTCTTTATTTTGGTATATAGTAACTTTTAATCAACTCTCCTTTATGCTCAACTTCTTCTTCCAACTATAGAAAGTACCAGTGCTAACACTGTTTTTACGCAATTCACATGCCTTCTCTCTGCTTTAGAGAGTTTCTAGCTTTCTGTTCAAAGTCCTATTTTTGTATTTTCATATCTCAAATGTATTAGTTTTGAAATTTAAAATTCAGCTCCGATCTATTAAGGGCTAAACTATAGAACAATTGGTTTGATAGATTCTAGAATTGATACCTTAAAGATATTTTGGATTTAAAAGTCAGTTTTTCCATCTCCAGATTATACAATAAATCAGTTAATTTTTTTCTATCCAGAAATGCCATAATCTTAAACATTTCATTTAAGAATGATTATACTTTACAATCTTGAAATTTTGACCTTTTATAACTGTATATGGTAGTACTCTCAAGTAAATCATTGAGAACTTCTCTGCTCTTTTATAAGTTTTGGTTGTTGCGTCAATATGTTCGGAATTTAGGCTTAGTAAATCTAAATGTTTGTTTCAAATGAGGAAATAATTCAATTGAAATCCCTTTTCAAAATCTCCATAGACTCTGAGCTTTCAAATATTACATTTTGTTTCAATCTCACTTTTAATATTCCTTTCTTTAATTTTTATCTTACTAAGAATAGATCTTTAGATTTCTTGTTTATAAAGAAGTAGTTTGATTCAATATCTAATAAAGTGTAACCATTCAGGATACGTAAACTTTTATCAGCTCTATTATTTAGGTCTAATGACATTCCTCCATTTAATAGCAGAGAATCGTGAAGTTTAAGAATTTATATATCTAATTACTATTTCTGTGTATCATCCATGGGGCTGAAATGTTAAAAGCTGAGTCTAGTCTATATCGTTCATCATTGCTTAAAAAACTTTGTTTGTTTTGAGTATTTCGTCAATATATTTGTTAGTTGTTTAAGATTAGGTGCTTCGGAGTCTTTGGGTAATTTTTAATGGTAGTTGAATAATTTTCTCTAAATAACCATCTCCTCACCTTCAAAATGTTTGCTTATTAACTTTCAATAATAATTGTCAAAACGCCACAATGTAAGAAAATTTTGAAGTCTCCAAGTTACCTTTATTAATTTGAAGACTGCAAATTATTCTCGTTTGGTGATAATCTATTCAATGTCATCGAGAATTCGAAACTTTTTTATCGAAAGTTGATAACGCTTCATTTATTTCTATTTTTTCTTTCATCTAGAGACTTTTTGCGATAATACTTTACCTACTTTGAAGTTATATTGATATCCAGGAAATTGAAAATAAAGTAAGCGCTGCACTCACAATAATGTAGAGTATTGATGAGCTTCTTGCAATTTTATTCTTTAATTGAAATCGGTGTATTTCTAACATAAATTAATGATTGTCTTTGAAAAAACGTTAATAAATCCTTCTTGAGAACATCCAAGGATTAAGGGAGAATATTGTTTTGTCTTTTTTCTTGCTCTATTTGTTTTTTAATAAGGTTTATTGTAGAAGATTTTCCTTCGCCCCATTTTCATAAATACAATAACAAGGATCCATTCGATTCTCTGTTTAATTATTAAGTCTGAAATCTTGTTTTGCAAAAGGAGTCCTCTGAAATTCATCTTCTTTAGATAGAAATGGGGCGTCTGACTTTATCATATTAAATTCAATTAGTAAGAATAAAAAATATGAAGATATATCATACTCATATCATGTTTGAAGAATATCGAATATATATTTATAGAATTTCACGAATGACTTTTACTGTCCTAATAATACCATCAGTAGGGTAGATCAAATCTTTTGAATTGAAGATGGACGAATTGCAAGAAACGAGGACAACATGATACTTTGATCATCTGAGGGCGTACTATGTTTGTTAACCGTATAGGCGAGGATTTAATGAACCAATTTTTTTACTTTAGCATGGTCTTTAATTTTGATAATTAGAAATCAAAAAAAATAGACAGAATTATTTCTGATGCTATAATTAAATCTTAATTTCGGATTTAATTTTACGCAACTTCAAAATTATTGAATCGTCATTGGTCATTTATCTAAAAAGTGTCATTGTTTATCTGATCGTAACCTTTTAAAAATTAAACGTTGCCACTGTAATGATCCAGCATTGTTGGTGACAAGTTTTAAAGTGCCACCAACTCTGAAAATGTATAATCTCTTAGCCTGAGCATCTGCTTTTTCCCTATTCGAATATACATTTCTGCTTCATCAGCCGAGCCATAAGGAACTCAAAATCATACGTTGTAAGTCTACTCTTTAAATACAAGGATGCTGAATTCTTTTTTTTGTAGCATTCATCATGCTAATCTCATAGCTCGTGCTGCCATTGTTTCGTTTGGCAATTAATTGAACTGGCCAATTGAAATTTTCGCCTCTTGCTTCAAACACAAATTTCAATCGGACAGCATTTGGATTTTGAACGATAGGTTCTTTTTACTTTATCATCTTCTTTTTTACAGCAACAAACCTAGATGTTAGTACAATGCTACTACTAATATTTTTTTTCATCTTTTTTAAGTAAGAGATCGCTCCGGATTAAGCAAGATACAATAAGGTAAAAGTCGTAATTATTGCTCCTCAATCATGGGCTTTAAACTTACGATCGTTTCAACGGGGCCTTTTGTAATAGACGTATTTGACAAAGCCATGAAAGGTATCCTCCAGCCTGGATCGGCCACTCTCGTAATCATGTAATGGTGGGTCGAATTGACTTTCACTCTTCCATTGAATTCCGAATAGGCATTCTCACTCGATCTTCGTTTTTGTGAAAATCTGAAGGAAAAGTTTGAAACAAGGAATAGCCCTTTTCCATTTGACCACATGGTTTGTGGGTATGGATTACAAATCGCGGTCAGATAGAAAAAAGGAAACGGAAAAGTTGTCAGATGTAATAAATTAAAATCATCTTTTTTTTTAAAAGAAACTTGTTTGATAGTGGTGGCATTTGTAGACCAAATTTTTTATAATTTGGGACACTATCAGCAGATTGAAAACTTTTGGTTTTAAGTTTTGTAGAAGTGGGCGTAATACAATATTTTGATTTCATGAATCGGAGAAAAAGCATCTCGTAGATACACCTTAATCCATCCTTCCTCATTCACTTAATTTCCATTGATTCTCGATTGGGGCGAAGCAGAAACTAGTTGCAAAAAATATTAAAGAAGTAGAAGATATAGACCGATCATTATTGAAAGTACGAAGGCATTTTTTTTACCTACTTCTTGTATAAAATTGCCCTTTAATTGGCCAATTTTTCTTCGTTATAAACCATAATCTGTCATGTTTTTTAGAAAGAAGCATGCTTCTTTTTCTTTGTCAGTTCAGATTTTTAAAGGCTGAATCATTTGCTTTTTGAGGGTAATTTTTAACCACCAGAATTGTAGCTGTTCGATGACATTCCTCAAAGTGGCAAACTGGCCTTTGTGCATGTAAGGTGCTGTCAATTCTACATTTCGCAATGAGGAAACTTTGGAATTTGCATAATGACGAAATCGAGTGTCAATATAACGGCTGGATTTCGTATTTCTCCTGAAAGTTCATTATTCTCAATAGCATAGTTTTGGGGGTGAATTAAACTCCATGAAGCTGGCACATTTTTAATCGCTCACTAAAAGAGTTTTTTCTTTTATCTCATTTTTAGTCATGCCTTTTTTTACCTGAAAATAAATGATCATAGCGGTTGTTACATGATGAAAAGTGGCGTTCATAGTTGGCTAAGGCGCCTAGAATAAAATGGATCAGGTCTTCGATTGTAGGGCTGACTACTCATCTTTACATAAGTATGAGACTGCTTTTCCAACTCTTTGCGATATCCACTATGTTGTGGTTAAATTCTTGTGTCTTGAAATAGGACCAACACTTGCTTTCAATCGTCGGAACACTTCCTTCTCTTAGAAAATACGGGTGATAACCAATGTTGGCCAATGACGGAGCATTTCTTAGTTCTGCTCGTTGAAAATAACTCCTGACCTTAATGCAACTGAGTCTGAAAAGCCAAATGCGGATGGTGAAACTGCCAAAACTAATGATTTGTTAATGGAGAGAATGGTATCGTAAATTTAAGCTTTTCCCAATTTCCACTTCGCTTTGGTAATCATTCCTTGGAAATGCATTGGAGGGAACCCGAGCGTGGTTTGATTAAAGGGTCAATAGTTTGGGTCAACTGAGAAAATCCGAATCCATATACACCATACGACTAATTGACAGGGCCAACAATAGTCGTATTAAAATGTTGTTTTATGAATTTTATTGTTCAATTAAAAATGGATTTGAATATTCCTGTATTCGTCATATAAATCGTCAATCCGTTAATGTTTTTTAAAGAAAGCAATCGCCGCTTTTTTTATCGTCTGCGACAATTTGAAGTCCTCCCTGTTCAATGGATAGATCAATGCCGGATGCGAATAAGTGGATGAATTTTTTTCATTCTGATGTAATGTTTACACTTCTTCAGTGTTTTAAAAAACGACCGTCGTGCATATAAGGTGCCAGTTTAATTCAATGTTCGCAATGAGGTGACTTTAAATTTCCCTTGTCATTGAGGTCGTTGTTACTTTCATCCGTCACATCGTCTTGTCATGTCTGCATCAACTATCACAACCGCATTGTTTCAAGTATTTGTCGTTTTAACTTTAAGAGTGTGTGACAGTGGGCGCAATCTGCTCCTGAAAGGTCGGAAAACCTGGATTGAATTCTGCGCAGAAAATACATAACCTCGCTCTTCCAGCTGTCCATTTGAGCGGTTCCATTTTTATATTGTCATATTATATTCACAGATACGATGGAATTCATTGAATTGCTCCAAGGCCAATAATCTTCTCTGGTTATTTCATCGTTTCCGAATGCACGAGTGAATTGTTTGGCGATACATTCTCGCCCTTCAATTTATTAACTACATTCGGCAAGCTTTCATCCATTTCCAAAAGGTCTTGAAAAGGGCAAATAAAGATTGGTGCCTCATAATGAGCCACGACCATCCAGAAGACTGTTATTGTTCCATGCCATGTTAAAAACGGCCATTGCAGTTTCGCCTTTCCACGCAAGTTTCTAATTCTTCTGAAAACCTAGCAGTATTGTAAATGCATGTTTCTTGTCGGTGACAACTTGCGCAGACTGAGTTTGAATTTGGTGAAGCTTCTTTTCATAAAAAGCATTCGTCCCTAATTTACGCCTTGACGGTTTTAATTTTATTACATCGAAATAACAAGGTTGTTCGAAGTTGGCCTGTTTTGGATTTGAAAGGTGTCCCATCATATAAACGGTTTCATTTCGAATTCATCATTGTCTTTTTGACAGCTTTGAAAGAAGAATGAAATGAACATAAAACCGGCAAACCTTTTGTGAGGTTTGATTTTTCCATAACTACTGTATGATTACTTCTCACAAGCGATAAGGTTTCTTGTTATAAATGTTTTACAAAATAATTCTTTGGTTTCAATGGAAACGTTTCTTGATTGCGCGAAGGTGGATTTTTTTCTTGGCTAACGTTTGACCTTAAATAGAATTAACAATATGATTTTCCATTCGATTGTTCTTCAAATTGGCAAAACGATATTTTTCACTACTTGGGTTTGGAGAAATACTAATTTTGTCATTCAGTTTTTTCTTCTTGATTCCAACAAGTCTTGCGCTGAAGACACTCGTATTAAATATATCAATAGCGTCGCTGCTTCTCAGTTTCACGCATGATGATAAGGTTTCCATTATCGTAATGCATTCAAATGCTTGAGCGTAATCTGCATTAACTCATGTGGTATTAGTACAGTTGTAAAACTTGCTGTTTGGATATAGTTGAGTATTGTAATTTCTGTTTCCCAATGCATGAATTTGCCATCCTGTGGTCATGCTTGCTCCAGTCTTCCTTCAAGGCTGCGAAGCGGGTAGCCTTCTGCCCAACCCATGCTGGATGGCGATTTTGGTGAATGCGTGTGTCAATTGGCCAAAGGTCTGGATCACCATTGTTACTGCTGCTCTACACCAGTTCCAAGAAATGTTCCAATGTAGTTATTTGAATGACCAATCAAACGTTAAGTAAGCAGTTCCTGCATCAACTATATAGGTATTTAAACGTTGTGTCTTGTTCCCATCATATTTCAAAGTAATTTCAAGAAATGTAAATATTCTAATAGTTGAAGATTAAAAGAGTTGGAAATATTATTAGTGGTGTTTGATTGTATGCAAAATTTGAACTTCCTAATTTATGATTTGATTTGCGTATATATTTTGCTGAGCTTGGTAATTGTTAATGCGCTAACAGCGAATGCTAAAATTAATGTTCTTTTTCATGTTTCGATTTTTTGTTGAGTTATTTTTATAATATTTCTAAGAGAAACAGAATGTTGCCAAAATCAAAAAAAGTATAATCGAAAAGATTGAACCGGAGAAAAAGAGGAGGTTCAACAAAGGCAGGATTTAAAAGGTAAAAGTCGATAACGACATTTTGTTTTCGGTATGAAATTATTTTCCGCAATTTCCGCTCGCCAATATGAGAGCGCTTTGTGTGGGGTCTACTTTTTTAAGTGGGTATTTGTGATTTTGGTCCATTTATTCACTAGTGTTCACTTTCCCGCAGCAAAGACTTATTTTTAAGCGCAACCCCATCTTTTGAGTCACCGTTCCAAAAATCTTTTCAAACAGAACAGACTCAGCGTCATCAAAAATGGCGTGTCGGGACAATTTCCCAAACAATAAATGCATAATTAATAGTGATGCTCATTGAGCTAAACACAATTTGTAACATTAAAAGAATATAGATAAAATGGCTTTCATTGATTCCAAATTTAACGTTTTTTTAGTTTTACTCTCGTTTCGGTTATTTAGCTGATGACTAATAAACTTAAGAATTAACCAATGGAATAACAACCATAACTAATGGATGGCAATCCTCTTAGCATAGTTCTAGCCTTTACTTTTAGGAGCATCCTTCTTTGTGGTGAGAATTTTTGATTTCTTGAAAAAATCCTAGATAAACTAAAACCCTGAATGATAAAAAGGCATATTTCATGAAAAAGGTTAGTTGATTTGAATGCTTCAGATTGTTCTATCAAGTTTTGGAGGCAGTTGGTTTAAATCAAAAAAGGGAATCCGTAATGGAGAAGTAGGGAAAAAATAATCAACAGCTAGAAAGGCAAAAAGAGATGAAAGAGGGACTTTTCCATCATAATATTTGCATTGATTCGCATACGGAAACTACTAATTCGCTAAATAAAAAGCATGACTCCTGCAAAACATACTCCTTTTCAAATACAAGTGCCGCAACACGAATGTTTCCCATGGAGCCGATAAAGTTAAAAAAGCGACTACATGGTCCCGATGATGACGTGCTCTAATAATACAAGAATGAAGAAAGAATTTGTCCAGTTTCCAGTCTTTATAAAGAGTGTTTCAAGAAGAATCTGGAACAAAAGCAGCACTATTCCTGGCAATGGTAAAACCGATGGTTACATCCCTCAACCATTCTTCCTCCATACCATAACTGCATGCCTATTTTTTGGCCCAACTCTCGAAGATTTGTTTAGCAAGAACGATTTTTTAGTCTGTATTACTTTTTTCTCCATTCTCCAAGATTCTTCCGCGCTTCTTCGTCATTTTTTTGGGTGAATCATCAGAATTAGCAGCCACTAATGCGCAATCAGCAAAAAGACTCCGATATATTTCAGCAACTATAATTGAACCTAAAAGATAGAAATAATAATCCCTAAACTCTATTATAAGTTGGTAGAAGCTAGTAAAAAAGCAATTGAAGCAAGCGAACTAGCCCCTTTTTGAAATAAAGTTTTTTGTTGTGGCATGCTGAAAAGCTGCATGAAATGGCTAATAAATCCGAAGAATGTACCAAGACTTACACTTTTGAGGTCACTTTTTCCCATTGCTCGCCTGCATCCTCTCTTTTAGTGAAGATAATCTGGATAACTACTCAATGCATCCAAAATGAAAGCCCACAAGGCCATCCAGAAAAAAAGCAACGAAAAAAGTTTTTTAATTAAAAAAAAGCGGTTCTCCCCCATTTTCTATAAATGAATTCATAATGTTTAAGTTTAACTCGAACTGATAGTCGCCACCGCACGAACGATTGTGATAAACTACCCATTAATGAAACTTACGCGACAGAGAAATATTCAAACCTGCGACCATGTAAATTTTCATCCTGGAAGTTTTATTGTGGACCCATCTTTTTTGTTAGATATTTTAACCATCCAAATATCAGCTTTATACTCGTAGTTTCCCGAAACACTGTTCTAGGGAAGGATTAGAACTTTTCCGACTTACGCTAATTCAAGGTTCGCATTCAGTTATCACCCTAACATCTAAGGTTGAATAAATAAGTGAGTTAAAATGATACGCGACACTGGATTTTGTATTGGCCTTTGTGCTGGTTCTTTTCAAATTATTCTCCGCATTCAATCTCTACAAAAACTCTAAATAATCATAGATTATATCGCTCGTCAAGAAAGTTCAATTCAAAAATTCTCATTCCAACATATTCTCCTTTTAAAATAATTGATTTTCCTATTGTTGGAAGCAATTAAATTCAATGCGTATGTGCGATGCAGCATCAATCATTCCCATTTTGTAAAAGTGGTTTCTTCATTCATCAATTTTTTTATGAAATCTTCCAATTAGGGGGTCTCGGGAGTATCCGTAACTGGTAAACTCTCGCATTCACTCATCAATGTATACAAACATGGCAGTGAAAAACCATCCACCATTCATTGGATCAAATTCATGGTTCTTTTTTCCATTGGAGAGCGCCATTTACGGTAAATGTTTTAATGGAGAATATTCTCCATTCCTCGTTGATCACTCAGAAAAGTGACGTGCAAAATGCATGGGGTGGTGACGTCATGGTTGAATTGTTTAAAGTAATTCTTACAATTTCTCCTTTTTCAATTTTGACTTTTATCTGCTTCAGAAAGTGGTCATCCGTTCATACTCGCAGATGTACTCCACAATTTTTCCTTGTAAGATTTAGCAAGACCTCTTTTACTGGAGATGCTTCAGAAAAATTTGTTTTTTTAGGTGATTTTAAAAAGTTGTAATTGTAATTCTTGAACAATTCATGCTTGCCCATTTCACTCATTTCCATATGTTTTTCAACAATAACTACTACCACTGTTTGAAGCTACTTTTGAAGAAGACATTTTCATCCTTTCATGGAAGAGTCAGAACATTTTCCTCACTTTATTTTTCTTCATTTTTTATGGTGCTTGTGCGTCATTTTTGAATGATCCATGCTTTTGCATCGCCCTCCATATTCATCTTGCATCCCAGTTTAATCCATCATTTTCTGAGGTCTTCATTGGAAGGATTAACTTTTTTTGGCAGGAGCACCCATACGCATATCCATTCTTGCATCCTGCCTGTAAAAAAAAAAAAAAAAACATCATTCTAATTTTAATCTGGTCTTCGCAATCTTAGCTTTCAAAGTGGTCTTTTCCCTGCCGATGTAGGTCAAGCTAATGTTTCTGAGCCATCTTGTGCATAGCTCGCATTTCAATTGTTTTGCCTTCAGGAAATTTCACTATGAAGTCATAAGTTCTGCATGGCAATGAAAGTTTGTTGTGTTTTAACCTGGCACCACATCCAATCACATCAGCTGAATAGGGTTGGATCATTTTCCCCTCCAAATGATCATACCAAAAATGAGCAGAAGGGAACCATTAAATGGATTCGCATTTTACTTTATCACACTTTGATAGTCAGAGTTTGAGTTGACTTGTTCTCCATTGCTCAAGAAGGCTGGGGTAATAAATATCGCAATAATCTGCACCTTCATTCGTTGTTTCCAAAGTTAAGTTTTGAGCTCCAAAGCCATCTCTACCCAATACAGATTTAACGGACAGAGTTCCTTTTTTTCATTCCGTACATTCATTTCTCGTTTTAGTGTGTGTGGTTTTTGATTCGTCCAATCAGATAAGACTACAATAGTTTGTTGTAGTCGTGTGTTTCTTTTGTTTTGGTTGGATGACAATGGGAACAACAACGCCACTTTTGCTCTTTGCAGATAGTGTGCGATGATACCAATAGGTCCGCTTGTTTAATTGAAAATTATATTTAAAAGTTTTCCTCTCAGGTAAATGGTGGAGTTTGTTAAGTAGGGACTCCATTTGAAAATTGGGTAAAACAATCCATGCCATGCCAGAGGTTTCTACATCCATTTACTTCGTGACATAGATACAGCAAAATCGCTTCTTTAACATTCTAAAGTTGGCCCGGGAAGTTTTTCATTAACAGTATTCCATTGTTGGTTTCCTGTTTTATTCACCATTTCTTTTTTAATGGTTAATCGGTGAATGTAGTGTCTGTTTGAGCATTTTAAATTGCTTAAAATAAAAATATACTAGCGGATATAGTGCAGGCGATTTGTATTTTGAATTTTCATGAAATGTTTATATGTAATAAATCTGTCCGTCCTTATACAGAGATGCTGTAAATTTTTCGATTATTAATCGATAAAAACAGAATCACAACGATAGGTCTGCAGAGTAGATTTGAAATCGCTACTAAAGAGGCAGTGGAGGGCTTTCTTTTAGAATATAAATTGGTTGAAAAGAGGAGATGGCTACCTCCAAAAAATGTGCTGCTTGAATAAAATAAGGTAAATTTGTTAATCTCTATTTTTGTTGGTTAGAGAGGTTATTTTTATGTATTCATCAGTAATTTTATTTTTGATGATGTCAT
>Ga0163217_1116057_pt1 | contig 22154 bp, 15 predicted proteins | sample SynspAceP_FD_185933 | JGI IMG/M metagenome (GOLD analysis project Ga0163217, IMG submission 185933) | Saline lake microbial communities from Ace Lake in Antarctica - Synechococcus sp. Ace-P (PacBio error correction) | ecosystem: Environmental > Aquatic > Non-marine Saline and Alkaline > Saline ...
AGAAGAGGAAGAAAAAATAATTTTGGGGGCCAATTACGAAAATAATAATTTTTTTTTTTTTCTAAAGCACCTGCATCAAATAGCTTGAGGATGGCAAGTTAAGCCGCATCGATCAGGCAACTCTGACCACAAGTAAAATGTTTTTTTGCCTACCTTGTTTCAGCTTGCAAATGTGACTGTCCCCCGCCAACAGCGCGCTCGGCAAATGCTTGAAAAAGAAGAAATTGAACCTCCCCTATTCAAATGAACTGTCCACTTTGCCCATAACTGGAACAAGTTCAAGTAACTTACCAATCAATTCTGCCTCAAAGGCCGTTGGGCCTTCATATTCAAATTCGCGTTATGATCTCCACTTTCCTCCCTGCTTCTTTTTTGCAAAGCTTGGGCCATTTCTCAAGCGAGTTTAATGGAACGCGTTCATGGGAATAATCCGATAAAAAGACGCTGGCTGTCTAGAAATCATCAAATTTAAACGGCTTCCACCATGTTGATTAAAAGCTTTTTTTCCGGCCTTGGCGGAAACTCTGACCGTGCCTTTCCTCCAAGCTCTGGGGTCTATTTTCAAAACACGCCTTGCGCGAACAGCCTGAGCAAGCCAACTCTAAACGACGAGCAGGCTTGAGAACTTAACGCCCCAAGCCCTAACTCATAGAAGGCAATAAAAGGGTACTCACGAACATCACAGCGCAAACAACAATCGAAAATGGATGATCCAACAATTGCAATAAAAAGGCGGCCCGGTCGATCCATTTAGTCCATAGATGTAAAGAAAAATAATCTTGTTTTTAAGCCAGACGAAATGGGCCACTGGACCAGATAACTGCTTTAACCTGGTAATAACCTCTGCTGAGGGTGCAAAGAATCCATCCAATGCTCGTTACAAAAATTGCGCAATGACTTTCAAATAAAATCATGCTTGGTGATTTGAGGTCTGAATATTACCTCCAGGTCTGTAATGTAGACTCGCAGTTTATTAATGCCTGAAGCCTCGGCGCGTTTTCATCTAAACTCTCTAAAACAGGACCACATATTCTCCAGCGGCAGAAAAAAAGCCTGTTCTTTACGTTGTCTCTGAATTTGAAGCAGCTCGCTCATAATGACGGGTGAAATATCTTATGGTTTTTACCCGAGGATCAAGGTGTAGGTAACGTCCAATACGCGCATGATCACTAAAAAACATGGTAAACCAAAAAATAGCAAAGATACGGCCATAACAAACTGGGTGTATTTGGTAAGCGCAATCAGTCGCCCTTCTCCACCAGCAACATTTAACCACGTCCCGTAAAGGGTTTAATTCGAAGCCTGGCCAGTTGGGCCAATCTGGCAAAATTTTTACGGAGATTAGACACATGTCATATCAACCGCCTCGAAGTCAAAAGTAGCTAACCGCTTACCTAACACATCAAGGCCTTAATACTTTCTTTTTTGTTAATACACAACCTGGATGAAAGTAAAAAGTAGTGCAGTAGCGCGAACTCTGGTACGGTCAAAATCCATAAATCACATTGCAATAGGCCTCTAATCGCCAGATAAAGCTTGAATATCGCGATAAACCACAAAAGTCGTTTTGTTGATTATCCTTTGGATACCTTGTGTTCTTTCGCAGAATGGCGCGAAGATTCTGGCCAACAGTTTCACGCTCGCTAAAAGGCTTTGGCAAGTAGTCATGGCACCTCAGTTCAAGACCCACGCACAACGATCCTAACTCCCCTCCTCCTTTAGCTTGTCAGCTATTGAAAACAGGGCACGTCCCATTTCTCACGCAGCTGCTTTAACTGTCTCAAGCCATTCAGTTTTAGGCCCCTCATCACATCCAGTAACACCCATGATCCACACTGTCATCCATTGCCTTCTAAGAACCAGACAACATCATACCGCAGAAGAAAACAGACGCAAATTCTCAAACGATAAAACTTCTTTAAGTAGAGATCACTCATTCAAACAATCACTCCATCGAATTACTTAAAATATGTGGCATCAACAATTCCTAAAAAGGCAAATTTAGACAAACAGAACAAATGATCTTATTTTTACGTATAAATGGAACAACACAATGTGCCCCTTTAACGATACTTTACCTTGGCAATTACGCCAAACTTTACTTAACTATCTCTATTCTACTCATACACGCTGAGAACGCAAGTGTTTAATCAATATCACCCTTAAAATTAGTATAGAAGGAAAGTAGTAATGGAAAATGTCAAAAAAACTGATATAGCATCCATCGTTACCGTTAGCGATTGAGACGCACAAGGTGTTTTTGCTTTGGCGGCAAACATCACCAAAGACCGCCAGAAGTGTCGCCCAGGCCTAAGACCGCGGCATGAAAGAAAGAACTGAATCTAACAGACAGGCCAAAAGAAGCTATATTTTAAAGACGCTTCGAACAAGCTATAATTAAGAAGAGATGCAAAGAAAGGATTAAAGGCGAACCTAGAAGGCGACGCGGAGAATATGAGAGAAGACGCGCTGAAAAAATTTAAATGATTTATTGCTTGCTGATAATTTGTATCCTGCTAAAAGCATACTGCAATTGCTCAAGAAAAATCCAATAAGCAAGTTGAGCGCCAGTAAGATTGTTAGCAAAACAACACAAAATGTTTCAGTATTCTAACCCCTGAACAAAAAGAGCAGTTCGTCTCGAATTGCAAAAAGAACATTTAGAAGAGTGGCGGTGTGAACGACAATGCCACGTCATAAAGGAAAAAGATCGGAAAATAACGACGCTCGTATAAATGGCAACAATATGCTTAACAAAAAGGTGCCACTGGGTCGCCTTTTTCTTTGTTATCAGGCTTTTACAATCATTCAGCTCCGTTTCCAATTCTGGCAACGGCCCTCTGTCATTACCCAATAAACGACTATTTCGCACACTAAACCAGGTAATAAAAACAACATAATGGTAATGATGCCGGCAATTCACCAAGTCATAGAATTGTCCACGGTCAAAGAGATAGAATGAGATAACCAAGACATATCACCTCCCAATAAACAAGTCAATATCGGGTCCGATAGGATTTTTTTGTATTCGAATTCGCCATCACTCAAGACTCAAAACACCCCTCAATAAGTGGGGCGAACAGAGTTTTCTCATTGTCTCTTTCATTAATACTTCTTCATTTATTGCCAAAGCTCGAATACGCATTTAATCCTACAACTTTTTTCTAGAAATACCTTTATAATTATCAAGTTAAAAATAAAAATAAGGATTCCAAATAAAATATAAATTACCAAGTTTCATTAAACTTTAGGCAAATCCAAATGCCGCGGCTATCTTGAGGGAAAGAAGCAAATGCTTTAACAAAAAATTTGCGTCCATTCATTTATCAAATTAACGGAGAAGAGATGAAAAACATATTACTGGCTAGCTTAGGCGGCAACTGCATGCCGCCTTCTTTCTCGTTCCAGGCGCTCAAGCTGCCACATTTACCTTATATCGACTATGGATTGGACAATAGACGCCAGAATTAACTAACTTCAATCTGAATGATATTTTTCATCATCTTTCAGGTGCATTTGAATGTCATCAAACGGTGCTTTTATTGCAGCTGAATCAACAGAATACGGCAAAACTTGATGTGACCGCTATGGTGCAAAGGCCGTTTATACACCAGTGGAAGATCGTCTAGTTTGTTCCGGGCACATTACCAGTTTCGTTCAATGCAGAATTGGGGCAAACAACAATGATGAAACAGGCTATCGATTTTACTGCGGGTCTACGTGTTCGCTAGCGTGATCGTTTAGAGATTGAAGGAAAAAGTTCAAATACGACGATGTTTATAACAGAAAACGGACAGCAGTTTTGCCTGTAGCACTACGTTATTACGTGACAAAAAACTTCTCCATCGGCGCAAACTATGACATTGCCAGAATTAACGGTAATGATCAAAAACGCTTAGTTTGCCTTCGCTAAGACTGCACTTTAAACAACCAACACAAGATTGCATTGTGTATTAATTGGTTTACAAAAAAGGGCTTGAAGTTTTCAACTTCGCCCTTTTTTACTCTGCTTACTGGAATTAAGTACTTAGCACAAGCCTTTGTCAGCCAATTGTGCTTGTCTTCCTGTTTTTCACCACTGGAATGTCATTCAAGTGCTTGGCGTAAATCTTTTGTGCGATTGGACCAGGCTTCTCCAAGAACCCACTTTGGTAATATTCTTTATCAATTATGGAATGAAAGTACCAAACCGACGTTAATGACAGCCGCCGTGCCAAGACAATACTGCTTCCACTGCTGGCTTAGCAACACAGCTCTAGCAATTCAGCTACCGTGTAAGTCAACGTTCAGTGACCCGTCATACCCAAATCTGCTAGGGCAAGCGTCAAATAGAAAGAACGTCGTCACACCGTGTAGGAAAAAGTATCCAAACCTTTGGTGATAAATTTCGTTGCCATCAATTACAAAATTAAGCCAGCGCTCAGTTTTCTTGCACATACCATGTGACAAAAAACAAAATTTGATCCGCCTGAACACTCTTTTTTTGCTTTTTTTGTAATTGGCCCCCAACGTCACTGGGCTAATATAACCGCCACTTTTAACCATGCCCATGATGAGGCGCACACCGCATACCGGGTTCATCCAATAGAAGACGCAAGGGCTTTCGCACCGCCAAGTAAAATAATTCCCTACTGGAGACAAACAACAACAGTAACAACATTGGACGTGGCGGTTGGTGCATGCGGCTTTACCAACAGCCGCTTCTGTTAGCCGATATGAAGTTCGGACAATATACAAGAGACCCATGGTGGCTCAGGCACCTCACTGGCAAAATTCAGCAAACAACATCGTACAATCATTTTGATACTTTTGCTTCATCAATCGTCGTAGAGACAATAATCGCTACTTTGAAGCTAAGCCGCTTAATATTTGTCCATACGAAACACATGGCACACTGCATCCGCATGACGGGAACGTTTCAACCCTTCAAAGCAAAGTGCCTTAATCATGTAAGACGTGAGCCAACCCGGATGCAACTGAAATGCCTGTCCGATGCGACAACACTTGCTTCAACTACCATTTGTTTATTTTCGAATGTTGCCAATGCCTCTAGGCATAAACACGCTACCAAAAAGCCGCGCATTATTATTTCCTATATAGGTTAAATGATCACAAGTAACACCAATTTCTCACACTTGGATTGATCTGGACTCTATAATTTCGCTTGTCGGTCCAATTACCTCAAATAGTAAAACGAGGAACACCCGCTTGAAGAAAAGCAAATCGTGAAACCACAGATCAAACAGCCTGTGTATTTACAAGTAATTTTCTTAATACGTGCACTGAAAATAAGACCAACAAAAAGTGATGATACGAAAGAAGATACTATCTTACTAGCAAGAGGGCTCAAATAACTTAAGAGATGAAGTTGACCACCGGTGATTTGCAAAAACAACCTTAATCACCTGCCATTATGTTTAGCTTTGTACATAGCATGATCGGCAGTCGCACCAATTCCAATGGCTTCTTTAGCCAATTTTCTGGATGCACGCAATTCCAATATCTTGAAATATTTGAAACTGATGAACCATCAATCATAAAAAACTTTTGGCAATTCAGCGCAAGATGCTTTTCGGCAACAATAGAAGACAACGCTTTCCGCCGTATTTGTCTTATTTAAGACAACTAAAAACACATCTCGCCCAAGCGCCCAACGCGATATCTGGATTTACACGAATACACAGCAGTAAGCCTTTGGCAGCAATGCTCTGTAAAGGCTTGTCACCAGCAGCATGACCATAGCCATCATTAATGCCTTTAAAAACGCGTCATATCAATAAACACAAAACGAAAGGCCCTCTTTCTTCTCACGTCTGCTAACGTTAACGCCGTCCTTGCAAACGGTCTAAAAGTAAGGTGCGGTTTGGTAAGTGAGTTCATAATCGTACATGGCCAGCCGCAATAAAGTAGCAACTTCCTCCATACGCTTACCTCGTAATGTCGTGTGCGACAAGCAATTCTTAAATTGATGCTTTTCCCGACAGCGTGCGGACCAAAGTACATTAACGACCTCCCACCATTGCGCACCCAGCGATTTTCGAAAACGAGGCTGTATTTGACCCGCAAAAATAAATAGTATGTTACTGTGCCTAAGCGTTTTTTTGCTTATCGTCTTGCATACACAAAATTCAAACATCTGCCTAACCAATCACTTCAATCTTGGCTCATAGCCCAAACAGGTTTTTCAAACGCAGCGCTTACCAAAGAACAATATCCCAAGTCGATCCACGACACAAACCGCAATCTAACATCATGCTCCATGACATCAGCTATGATCTATTCGCTAGCTCATTGTTTTTTCAATAAAATTGTGGTACACTAAAAATTCAGTGCTGTTTCATCTTTGTGAAGAAAACTAAGCCAAGGTGCCGTCGAATAAGAGGTAAAATATCGGTTTTAGCTCAGATAAAATTTTTTGGAAGTTACGCCTGATAGCAAGATTAGCCCAACATGAAGATGATTGAAAAAATAAGCAGCGCCAGCCCACACGAGGAATTTAGTAACACAGTCAGCCAAAACATAACCTGAAAATACCGTTTTCTCGTCTATGGCGAAACACTTTTTGACCCAGCTTGCACCCGGCCCAACCACCAAATAAGGAACAAAAAATGCAGCGTCGATCCTGCACTCCGCCAACAGCCCTCGCCTTTGCCGCGACCTTGTCCAACCGTAGAAGACAGAAGGTGATTGGTCTTAATAAGCCATAGTTTAAGGCAAATAAACATATGAGTAACCAATTTGCCGACACATATATTAACTGAGGATCCGATGGAATCCATATGTAACCATGCTGAACGAGAGGACCAGTCTGTAGAGCAGTAATGTCGCTTACTCTATATACCCGGTGAAAATTATGTGCTAAAAGGTTTTCAGCCGGTGAGCTACATCGAGAGAAGAGTTTTATGGGCGGCAAACGAACACACTAGAATCAGAATGTTTCATCGATCTCTTATCACTAAGCGTGCTACACACACACAGCCGTGCTATGGACAGGAGCTTAAAGGATGGGTTATCACACCACTTTCGCATCGCTCGTATGTTAGTCACAAATCCGAGCTTTGTAATGGTTACGAAAACATCTAGTTACTTAATTGGTGTTATCGTGTCCGCCTTCTGCACTACGAGTGTAAACAAGTTATCTCCTGATCGAGCGACTGAGGCGATCTCGAATCCTCACAAAGCTCGGTGGCCCGCATCTTACGAACTTGAGGCGCTGAGTCCCAGATCGGCCGTTAATAGTCTTCATGACGTGCACCACATCATTCAGATCTGACCAGGATGCACATTTAATGAAGATTATGCTTTTTCGACCCTTTATAAACTCATAGACCTGCACTCTTTTTCGCGTTTAAGCGTTTGTGGACGAGAGCTGAGCCTTACGTGTAGGACAGTTAAACGCCTCATAAACATCGTTTATTAATGACAATTAAAATGGTCATATCCATGGCACCTACCCCGCGCGGGCCCTGCTCCAATTAGCGTAACCTTGAAGGCAGCGAGCCTAAGACAAACATCATTACTAGTCTACTTTTTAGCTCGAGTTACAGTTTAGAGCTAAACACAAACGAATACGGTAACTTTGTTCTATCATCATAGATAGTAAGTGATTCACTACCTGATAACAATATTATCCTGGGATATATAATGAATTTTTTTGAAACAAACTAGCGTCAGCTGCTGCAGTTAATGCTCACTAGTGCCTTGGCTCTTCTTTTGTGCCAAGCAGACTCAAAAGGAACGCTAGTTGTGAATTCCCTACCTCATAATGGAGCCAGCCAAATCACGATGGCGTACGTTATTGGCGGTATTTTTTGAAAGTCGTTGGGCGATAATGTTTCTATGTTCCTGCTGATAGCCAAGCGGTTTATGAATCAATTCGTACGCGTGACGTCCACCATTCTCTCCACGAAGTATTTGGCAGTCAACCTTTCGGTAAAATCATTCACAACGCCGTTTAGACGCTGGTGGGCATCATTGATTAATGGCAATGCACGCGCTGCAACTCAAGAAGAGTGGTGGTAACCCCAGCTTGTGGGCGATTCTGTGCCCAGGTTTACCCTCTTGGAAAGCCAACTACGAATTGTGCTGAACTGTTGCACAGCGGTAAGTGGGCGGAAAAGGTCCGCTATCATTGATGGTCCCATTGGACTGGCATGGTCAAGAAACACTAGATCGGATCGAAGCACTTGATTATGAAACTTTACTGCTAAGTTTTTGCCGGGTCTTTCTGGTGCGACTTTGGCTGAGCTAGAAGTCAGCCTGCTAAATGATAACCGTGCCGTCCGTGGTATTTAAACTGGTCACCTAAACTTCAGCGATGCCGGTGATGGCGGCAGTTGTCGTTGAATTCCCAGCGCGTTACGGATGGCTGTAAGAACAGCAGATGGTCGGTGATGGCAAAGTGTGGCTCTCCACCAAGCAGGCTGGTTGAAGAAGGCCCTCATTGATCAAATGCATAAAAAATTGGCCAACCGCTTACAAAGATTTTCAATAACGTTTCATTCACTAAAACAGATATGCGGCAACATGGCGGCATTGGTCGACATCGATGGGTTTAAGCCATGAAAAAGAAGCCGCTACTAAATGGGCTGGCTGACCCAACGAAGCCTCACTTGGAAAAGCCTTGGCTATAAGGCAAACTACTAACCTGAATGCAAACTGCATTTAGGTAGGTCTTAGTGCGAATATGTCAACACAAAAAAAACAGAAGGCCTTGATTGCTATCTTAGCCAAGGTGCTCTATTATTGGGGTGCTTTTGTGAGTGAACAATAGAGTAGAACAATAGAAGTAGACAATCAATAACGCAAATCTAAATGTATTGCGCCTTTGTCAGTCCGACAGCCCATTAATACAGTGCCAACAAACACCTCGTTTTAGCAACCTCCTTTTTTTATAGAGATTTTAATATGAATGTCAACAACCTGCGTTTCAGCCCGTTATTAAGTGCGAGTCTGTCTATAAGAGTTTTTTGGCGAAAACGCTGGAAAGTTTTGGAAAGTCAGCGGAAAAAGTAGATCCGAATCACTTACTGAAGCAGGCTGTGTACATTGGCGAACAACGCCTCTTTTGAAGTTCAACAAAGGTGAAATGGCTTGTTTGTAATGGTTTAATCAGGCTGCTGGGGAAATCAAACCCTTTTTGCGCTGTATTTCAAGGTTAATCGAGACCACGGCGGGGCGATATTTTTTATTGAACGGCGAAGACTTGCTTGCAATGAATGAAAAAGAACTTCATCATATTCGTCCGTAAAAACAAAATGGGCATGGTCTACCAAAGTTTTGCCCCTCTTAACCTCACAAAACAGTGCTAGAAAACATTGCGTTGCCTTACAAGTAAAAGCGAATAAGCCCAAGGACAGCAATGGGAGCGAGCCATGCCATGGTGAATTTAGTAGAGCTAACAGGCTGCGAAAATATTTCCGCGCCATACTCTCTGGTGGCCATACAACAACGTGTCGGCATTGCACGTTTTTAAGCGGTTGAACCTGACATTTGGTTCCTCGATGAACCATTTATCAGCCCTAGACCCTTAATTACCGTAGTGGAAAATGCAAGACGAGTTCCTACCTTACAAAGTGTGTTACATCTAAAACCATATTTATTCGTTACCGCACGACTCTTGATGAAGCCCTTCGCCTTTGCCGACCGCACGCCATTATGAAAAGACGGTATCATTTGAAACAAATTGATACCCCTGCCAACATCGTACTCACCCAGCTCAACGGAATAACACAATAGCCAAATTTCACTCGTGGCGTGCCTGCGCGGCGAGCGGGTTTCTTCGTCATGTTAAAACCGTCATGGCCAGCAATTGACGCAATGCAGACATGAGTGACATCTAAGAGTTTCTCTCAAAATCCATGATCGAAACCATTGCAGAACGCCGTGCTAAGCGAGCAAAAACCGTCGCTGTTAACGGAATGAAGCAAGGGTTGAGATTGTGGGTGTTTACAGTAAATCATAAATACAGTCTTGTTTTGGCGAAGCGAAACGACATACCCGTAATGACAACCAAACCGTGAGCCAAGCCCTAAATGCAGATTTTTACGCAACATAAATGGCTCCAGTTTTATTGCCTATTAGCGGTAATTCTTTGCCCTTGTCCCAATGGCTATCGACCCAACCACAGGTGGCAATCTATGGCGGCTGCAAGAGAACCCTATTTGGCTTTTTACCTGACGCTGTAAACGACAGTCTTAAAGTAATCTATCAACGACTTTTGGTCGTGATAATTTACGATGCTGAGCTTAGCTCTCACCGAAGAATCAACCATGAATGAAAGAGTTCACACGTACCTTGTCTGGGTGTTCTTTTTTTTGCATTAATTTAATTCGAGAACTTCTGCTAGGTGGCGTTAAAAACCGTAGTCCGCCTTTACTAGCTGGGACTTTGTGAGCGAGAAAAAACGAATGGGCTCGAATCCCTGCACTACATGGACAGCCCGTTGCAGCCGTGCATTTTTAATTGGCCATTACCTAGGTGGACGTAAATCTGTCTATTTTAAGCCGGCAGCCAGCATCATTTACATGCAGTATTTGGTCAATGGACACCCGCGATGCAAACCTTATCGTTTGTTTAGTGGCAGTAGCCTATTAATCGGTTTTTTGGGGTTGTGTTAGGCATCTGCGCCTATAAAAGCCCCAAAACTTTTGATCTAATCTTAGCGCCATGTTTAGAACGTCGCTCAGTCCATGCCTCATTTTCTTATTTAATTCCGGGGGTGGTATTATTTATTGGCATTGTGATCATTGCAGGCGCTATATCAACGGTTTATTTTTGCCACACCACCAAATGATCCCGCTACATTTTAGGCCCTCAAAAAAAAGTCTCTCCAGAGTTTTAGAAGGCTGGCATGAATTGAGTGGCTGTAGCCCCGCGCCAACCTCATGTTTTAATAGTGCTCATTCCTACCGCACGCCATGATATTTTGATTGGGTTAACCAGGTCCAAATCATGCAAGTGTTTGGCGATGGCGGTTAATTTGCCTCTTTATTGGGGCAAGGGTTTGGGTTACGAAGCTTACTGGTTGTCATTAAACATGCTTAATATAGGGCGAAGCCCTCGAACTCGGGGTGTCTATTGTATTAATCGCGGTGGTTTTGGATAAACTGTGCCTCGCTTGGGCTAAACAAGCAAAGCCGAACTATTTGCAGACTGCCCATTCCACTTGCATCACAAGTACTCATTAGCGCTTCTTAGGAATTCTGATCTTCACCTCTGTTAATTGCGCTAATGTTTGGCGTCCCTGTGCTTCCCTTGGTAAGTCAAACCTAACTTTATTTCCATTGCCGAATCACAAGGATTCACATACCAAACGGACTTTTGGGACTTCCATCGTTGACTGGATTTCATCACCGAATTCATACCAAGAGCGTACAAAGCTTCAACTTCTTCCATGATTACCTTCCAATTTTGATGCCATGAAAGAGGCTTAATCTAGCGATGCCCGTTGCGGCAACCCTGTTCCTAGTAAGCAGGGATCAGGTTTTTCATTATTGGTGGGCCTTCGTTCAGCATTATTGTGGCCGCCTCATTGTCTTTAATTGCATTAACGCCATGGTGGGATCGTGCCCTATGACCACGCTATTATGGTACCTTCGCCGTCATCATTTCGGTGATTATTGGTGCACCTGTGGGGCGTTTGTGCTCACGAGAAACCAGCGAGCCCACTAAGGTTACATGTTATTGATCTGTGATCCTTCCCAAACATTCCCCCTTTCGTCTACTTTAATTCCAAGTGATCAGTGTTATTTGGTGTGATTTGTCCGTACTGATCGCCGTGAATCGTATACGCCCAACATCCTGCTACACGTTACACAGTAGAAGGTTTGAGAACGTACCATCAGTCATTGCAAGAGCAAAGGCTCTATGTCTGGGTTAACCGCATGCAGCGGTTATTTTCCATATAGAACTCCCACTTAAGCGTTTCCACACACTTCTTATTGGGCATAAACCAACCGTCATTTTCTTCTTTGTTTAATGGTCATTATGGCGCCTTTATCGGTACCCGACGACCTAGGTCAGGCTCATCATGCAATCTGTGTCGCAAGCCAATGGAATGGGGGCAAGTGAATTGGTGCTTGGCTTATGCGTTTGCCCCTTTATTGGCTTGGCAGCAGATCACCTGATCCATACTTGGCGCAAAGCAGCGTAAAAAAGCGTTAGGAATCGCTTAGCAAACGAAAGTCTTCTCCACATTAAAAAAATGATGAAGCAGATAAAAAAAGGAGGCCCCACTGAAGTGCCCCCCTTTTTTGTATTGAAGAATATTAGTTTACGTTACTTTGATATGGCTAATAACTCATCTCTAATCAATAACTAAACAAGAAGGTTTCTCGATCGATCGGAACATGCCTTTTTTAATCACTTCAACTCTTGATCCGTATCTAAGATAATGCTAATTGCATCGTGGACATTGATCCACCACGGCTTTTCATACCGGTTTTTTGACTTCATAAAATGCCTTCGCAAGACGTCGTCTCACCTAATCTTCAGCAATCTCACAGGTGTAGCAGAAGACTTCACCTGCAATGACATCAAAACCATCCCCTGTTCCAAGTCGAAAACTCTCAAGACAATATCTGAATGCCTCCGACATTGCGAATATTCCTGCGCGCCTGTCTCTTCTGTTTAATTCACGATCAACCCTTCCACCTTGAATTCTCACCTTCATCCAATCCCCCCCCCCGGCAAGGTGTAATCGTCGTAACGCTGCGTAATACAACATCAAAACCTCTCCCTTTAAAAGAAATCCACGGGTGGGCAAGAAACGTAAAAAAAAAAGAAGATTGATCGAGGGATTTTAAAACTTGGATGAACAGACGACTTTAAACAAACGCAAGTAAAATTAAGGGAACACTACGTGTAATTTGATGGGGGGTTGGATAATAAGCGTTGGGCAGCGGTAGTAAAGGGATTCCATCAAAACGCTTTGGTTCCCGACCCTTTATTCCGCCCCGCGGGCGAGGGATTAGTCCTCTTCCCTTTTTGTCCTCCAAGGGGAAGGTTAGGAATGGGGTTGTTCTTTGGACCTTCAAGTATATTTGTTACTTCTCAATGAAAAAAAAAAAACCCCCCCTTTTTTTTTGAAAAATAAAAAAAAACCTGCCAAGTTTATTCCGCCCCGTGGCGTGTAACCTTTTTTGCCTAGCGCCCAAAAAAGTAACCAAAAAATTCGCTTTAAGAATATTTTAAATGCCTGATTTTTTTTTTCATCGTAAAATAGCTTACCGAAGCTCATTATATTGTAAAGGCATAGATTTGGTCTTGGCTGGTAGAGGAGAGTCCTTCCGTTAATGATCCCTGAAACTCCATAGAGTCGCGCATCGGGATTGCGCGAAGGTGCTTCTTTAAGCAACGTAACGTGCAGAAAAGACAAAAATGGGTGGTTTACGTTTGGAGTCATTCCCAAAAACGATTTTATTTAGCGTTAATTTTTCAATTATACATTGGAGAACCCAATTTCCATTTAAAATGAAGTCAGGTAACAGGCCTGCTTTGAGCCTAAATAACGAAAAGTCGAGTGTTAACCAAGACTGAAAATTTTGTGGCGATAGGTTTGCCGTTAAGGTCTTAACTCGTTTGGTCCAACGTTTTGACTTTCACAAACTTTAAGAGAATGTTAGTTTTGATGAGCTATAACAAAAGTACGGATATTAATGTTTTTCCAAAGGAGAAAAATATGAACGCCGCTAGGTGAAGCCTTGTGAGTATGTCCCAGCCATGTTTTTACATGGTCTTAAGTAACTGGGAATATGATAGTTTGGCTATTTTAGTTCGCACATAAACTTTACTCTGAAATGATTTTTATGACTCTATTCAATAAGTACCAGAGTGGCGCAAGCGCAAAAAACAGAATAATGCCAAGTAAATTTGCATCGAGAAGCGGTTTGAAAATTAATTTCCACAACAGCTCTAAAAAAGAACTCAATAATTGACCGGGCAAAGAATTATACTCGGACATTTTTATCTTTCAGCTCATCAAAGACCTGAATGTTTAAATGGAATGTTTAATATCAACTGGCTTCAAGATTCATCATCGGGAGAGGATTAAATAGTCTGTATATAACCTGCACCAAAGATAGCAAAACAATGGAATTAGATAATATCTTATACTATATAATATCGGTCACAATAAAATCATGAAATATCTAGAGTTTCGCGACCTAAGATAGTAATTAATGCTTTTTAAACTTACCTTTAATATCCATATACCAACCATCGAACATATTAATGAAACCAGTAAACTTGAAATAACCGAATAAAGAACCAAACAATCGAAGTTCCAAAACAGGTCGAAAACGATTCTAATTTTTTCATTAATCTACGCTCCCAATTGAAAACAAAAATTTCTAAAACCCAAAGCTTCTTAACTACATTAACCCAAATTAATTTGCTAACTCTTAATTAAAACTCAATTCACAATCATTTGTTTGCTAACTGATTTGCACAACTTTGGTTCTGCCACCACCTCTACAACAGTTAGCAATTATTAGGCCAACTTAGTTACTGAATTTAGGGTTATCTATAGTTAACCTCGAATTACAATAAAACTTAGCCTATATAAACCTCCGGTAGGCCGGCCCTAAGAGTATCCCCTCCAACGACTAGCGACGCCCGTATACAAAAACAGAAAAAGTAATACCGACGATGCAAGCAGACCCATTTGATCGAATTGCAAAATTCTCACATGAACTGGAAGCGGTGAAGTAAAGCAGATACTCCTAAAATCAAACAAATTAAATATATTGCTAACCAAGTATGTTTTCCGAGATAGCCACATCAGCGTGCCGACGCAGAGCAGCAATCACAGAAATTGAAAGCTCTGGAAAAAAGAGATTACCAACAGCGACCAGTGTCAAGCCGATAACCCGCTTCAAGAAACCCCTAAACTTTCAGCAATACCAACCGCTCCAATAAGCAAGTACCTGTGAACCCTGAAATTAACAGCAGTAGGCCAATTAATCAACGGCCTGTTTACCTGCACCACCTACTGATTTTGGTAACTCGTGAACTTCTTCAACTTCGGCTATGTTTATTTCCTATGGGTTATGGATGCGGCTCACTCGATAAGCCATATTAACTATAACGAGTAAGGAATTAGTAAGAAAAACACCATCCGCGCGACCCCAGTAGAGCTTCGCAACTAAAACCAAAAAGAATATACTAGCACAACTACATGAGGCATCTCTGTCTCAATGCAACCGGCTTATGTCATAGCGCGATGAAGAGCGCATATCCCCTAGGTTTAAAACATTAACGATATTGCTACCCAGCTATGTTTCCAATACATACAAAGGCTGGTTGATTTAAAGGCTGCATTTACAGAAAAACCACCATTCCTGGTGCTGAAGTGCCGAAACCTATCGATAACTAGACCACTTAGTAAATGGCGACAACAACCAAGAGCTTCGAGGCAGCAATGAACCGCGAATGAGCGCCTCGCCCCCATGGTAAAGTAAACCCACGCCGAGTAAATAAAAATAAAAGGTAATCATATTCGTAGGTTCCTAATTTAAATAAGCCTATTAGAAAAACACACGTAAATGCAGGCTTTAATAACAACACCAAAGTCCAAACGGAACAGTAACATGACGCCTTAGCTTTTCACTAAACGCCTCAGAAGTGTCAAACGTTTCAAATAAATAGCGTTCTGTTTTTTTCAAGGGACTTTTAAAATCAAATAGCCGTCAATTGGGGGCCGGAATCACTCATTCTTCGAGGATCGACAGTCTAATATATACACAACATCATACATCGTGAATTTTTCTTTATTGAGAACAGTCAAGCGATAATACTCTTTATTAGTCCCGAATGTAACCTTTAATCGATCCAGTCAGACCTTTCCCCACGATCCCAAGTACTAATAAAAACAAGTCACATACTTTAATTCTTCATTGATATTTTTTTGAGGCCTCCCATTCTCCGTAGTCAATCTCCTAACCTATTGTTGAAATGCAACCTATTTAAATGCATCAGTTCATTTCACAATGAAAGAATTTCCTCTAAAATTTTGTTAATTTCTGGCTCCAGTGCACCTGACTAGCTATAAAAACCTTAAATTTTTAATCGTAACATGCAATATTTATAGAATTGAAAAAAACTCTAGAAAACACTTTATAATATATGAACAATATATTTTATAAGAAATATATATTATATAAAAACTGGAAAACGAGCATGCGAAATTATTTCATTTTATCCATAGCGCATAATTTTCCACCCTGAAATGCTCTTATTCATGATACTAAGAAACTTTTTTTACTTTCTGCCAGTACAAACACGTCATCAACTCTTTGTCGCCGTATTAAGGTCGACCTACAAATGAAAGCTTCGTTTCTTCACTGCCGGAAATTAAAACGGGCCCCCCCCCCCCCCCCCCTCGGCCCTTTCATCCGTCCTAAACGTCTTTGTTTTTGCCCAGAGTTGAAATTCCAAAGAAGTCCTGTTTCGATTCAAATCCCGATTCGAGCGACTTTATGGCGTTTCAGGGTCAGTTAAAAATACTCTCCTAAAATCATCAAAAACAATCTATCCTTACGATAAGAGTCGTCTTGCAAAAAGCTAACCGTAAAACAGAGTGAATGAGACGTTTTGGCCGATAGCCCGATAAAGAGACAATTTTGGTAAATTTTTGCGATCGGGGCAAAAAGTTACCCGCTCAGGCAGAGCGGAATAAACCTGCAGCTAAGCAATTGGAAGAAACAAATACACTTGGAGCCCCAAAGATTACCCCTCCTAGCCCTCCCCTTGAAGACATAAGGGAGGGACAAGAACAACCCCCATCTTCCGTCTCTCTTGAAGAAAGGAGAAAAACTTAAGGCACAAAAAAAAAGGCGAGCCTCTTCTGTCGAATCTTAAAAGACCTAGGATTTATCACCTGAAATCCCGACTGCCAACCGCGGTGGTTTGGTTTTTATATTTCGCGTTATCACGTTTGTTGTAGGACCGATCCGCGGAGCCTGACATGTTCGAATAAATAGACGCCGATGGTCATAACCCTGGACTTAGGGCGATGGGCAGTTTGCCGCCGTTGAGGAATTCTAAAGACGATGCCGCCGCTCAACCGGGGTCAATGCGATGAGCCGTTACATGACCATTAAACCAAAGGGGGGGGGGGCGCGCTAAAGAAAGAACGGCCATCACCAGCCGCCGACGGCGTAAATCAGGCAGGTGACGTGACTCTTTGTCACGCCAAAGCACTAATTCGCCGGATGGATGAAGAATGGTTACCGTCGTCGACGAATAATTTCTTCACTCATCACGATTTTTCAATCACTTGCTTAAGTCGGCTATAGAGCTGCTTAAAATCAAGATACGGCGCTGGGTGACCTTGAAAAGACGCGAAAACGAATTCCCTAATCGCAAGTCAACAGACACACGCTGATCACGCTGTTATCAGGGCGAAGGTTCCAATTAACGATAGACCCTCGTCTAGGGCTTTTAATAAATTATGCTCCGGTAAACACAAAACGCAATTGTTTTCTTAGTCCTCCACTCATACCAATGGTTCGGCATGGTGAAATTCGATCGTTTTGATTGGATGCAAGGGTAGCACCAAAGCCTTGCGCGCAATCGCTGATAAATAGCGGCGGGGTCACTTTCTGGCGCGCTCACTACAATGGGTTTAACCTGCATCACTTGCTCGCGGATCGCTAAAGCTTAATTGGCAAGTTTACCCAACCAATTGACGTTAATATTCTTTGGCAAGGCTGGCGCCGCCTTCATCGCCAAAAGATGGGCTTTCGTGGAGCCCCAAGTCGACAAATATGCATCGACATGTTTTCGACCTCACGCCAACACAGGGATTTTCACTTTATGAACATTTTTCAAGTGCCACGACGCGCATCAAGCAAGGCAATGTTCTTGTGGCGTAGTAACAATAACCGAAACCGCTAGCCGCACTTTTGCGCACAAGGTAACGAATGTCGCCGTACCCGGTGCATGGTCGATGAACAATATAAATCCAAATCATCCCAATCGGTTTGGCGTCAAAATTGGCATCAAAGCGCCGGTTACCATTGGGCCACGCCAAGCAACTGGGGTTTCTTTGGTGGTTGAAAAGGCCATCCGACATCACTGAACGCATAGCCATTGGGGCGTGAAGAATTTGTCCTTCGCGCCACCTGCGGGCGAGTCCTTCGGCAAAACCCATCAATCATGGCCTTGGCTTGGCCCATAAATGTCAGCATCGAGTTCCCCACGCGAGCACCCCTCTTTTTGCCATGGCGCAAAGCAAAGGTTGAGGGTGGTGGGTCGATTTGCCCACACCGCTTTGCCAGAGGCACGCGAGATGTTCTTCACAGACCTTTAATCCCGCAAATATTGCCTGCCGTCCGCGTACTTTCGATCTTTGGTGTTCAATGTCTAACACCACGTCTCGCTTTCACTAGTTGGCTTTTAAATGCGGCTCAAGAGACGCTTGCTCTTAATGAAGCGGGGTACCCAAGCTGCAATGTAATGTGCAAGACGCTTTTCGTCACTAGATTAAGTCCAAAACAGCACCATAAAGTTGAAACCCGCCAGTTATATCGATCAGCGTTTCTAATGTTTGCCTGTAAGTTTGGCGTCCAGTTGCAAATTCGTGCTCTAGTGAGGCCCCGTGATAAGAAATAATTTATATTAGTGGCAAGTGTGGGGCAAATTTGCGGAAAAGCAAGCCTAACCCCTTGCACACTTGTGGCGGGTCCTTATAATTACGCGACTCTACATACTATCTGTGTTTTTAGGCTTTAATTTGTTCGTCATCCGTCCCTAATTCTTGGAAAATATCCGACCTTTTTTAATCCAGCAGGCTAATCAAAATGGCACAAACGCAACGCAAAATTTTAGTCACCAGCGCCTTCCTTAGCTAATGGTGTCTATCCATTTAGGGGCAATGCTGGACACACATCCAAACAGATATCCTGGGTGCGTTTTTCAAAAATGGCGCGGTCACTTGTACAGCAAGTTTTGTGCGGACGATGCCCATGACCCGCCATATGATTAAAGCCGCTCAACTCGGCATTACTTCAGAAGAATTAATTGAAGCGTTCGCCAAGAGCACATGGCCTGACTTAAACGATTTCTTGATTGGTTACGACAACTACCATACAACGCAATTCTGACGAAAACCGTGAAATTTCAAGCATATTATAAGCAGTTTACGTGATAACGGCAAAAATGCTGTCGTTCTATGCGTGCAAGCGTAACGACCCCGAGAAAGAAATGTTCCTGCGGATCGTTCATCACAGGGAACGTTCCTAAGTGCAAAGCGGAAGACCATAACGGCGACAACTGTGAAGTGTGTTCTGCGACTTACACCCCAATGGAAATGATCAATCCGGTTTCTGTGTATTCCGGTGCGACGCCTGTTGAAAAAGAATCGGAACACTAATTCTCAAGCTTCCAGACTTCAAGATTTCCTTAACCAACTTGGACTCGCAGTGGCACCTTGCAAGAGCAAGTCGCTAACAAGCTATCCGAATGCTTTGATTCAGGCCTTAAAAGAATGGGAATATCAGCCGTGAAACGCCTTATTTTTGGTTTTGAAATTCCAGATGCACCGGTAAATATTTCTATGTTTGGGCTAGACGCAACCTTGGTTTACATGGCGAGCTCCAGAATTATTGTGATCGTACCGAAGGTTTGAATTTGACGATTATTGGGCACAAGATTCCTGATGCGGAGCTTTATCATTTATTGGCAAAGACATAACATTTCCATGCCTGTTCTGGCCTGCGATGCTGGAACTGTGCAGGCTATCGCACCAGACCAACTAGGTTTTAATGCGCCGGCTATGTCCACGGTAGACAATAAAAAATGTCCAAGTCCCGCGGACTTTATTAAGGCCGCGAGTTACTTGAACCATTAGACCGACAATATTTAACGCTACTACTTTGCGGCAAACTGAATGCGCGAGTATTGACGAAACATATGAGAGAATTTGCAAGATTTCATCCACGCGTGAATCAGACGTCCGTGGTAAAGTGTCAACATCGCCAGCCGAAAGCAGTTTATTGGGCGAGAGGAGAGAGGCGAGAGAGCGAGAGGCGAGATCAGCGAACCTGAGAATGATCACGTCTTTTATCGAATGCTGGCGAAACGATGCTCAGCATTATGAAAGCCCGTGAATACGGAAAGCCATTCGTAGAGATAATGCAGCCTTGCTTTATGTGGCCAATACCTACATTGCCGTCAAGCCCCTTGTCTGCGAAAGACGAAGCAACCGCTGCCGAAGGTTCAAGAAGTTGTGTAACCGTGGCTTTGAACTTGTTCAGTATCTTAGCGACTTACCTGAAACCTTGGATGCAAACATAGATCGCCGATGCCGAGCTTTCTGGCCAAAGAAGCTAACATGGGAAACAAAACCGCAGCGAATACTATTGGTAATAAAGTCCAATGCATTTAAACCCTTGATGGGTCGATATTGATCAAAAGCAAATTGAATGCCATGATCGAAAGAAGGCAAAAGCAAGAAGCTTGATAAGAAGCCGCGGCAAAGAAAGCCGCAGAGCTCAATCAAGGCCAGTACCGCAAGAAACAACAGAGTTGACAAGAGAGCCGAGCGGAAGCGAAGATTAATTTCGAGTAACTGTGCAAGGTATTTGCGGTATCGCGCTAAAATACCAAGCAAGAAAGCACGTTGAAAGAAAGCATATAAGTTGCTAAAATTGACGCTCGATATCGCGGAAAGCTCGTAACGGTTTCTTCTGGTATTAGTTCTGCTTACAAACCAGAGATTAGAAAGGCAAATCACACGCGCCAAACCTGCGCACGTACGATGGAAGTTTGGCCTGTTAAAAAGCATGAGTAGCCGCAGGTCGGCGGTGAAGAAAATTTATCTTCTAGAGCTGCAATAGTGGTGCTAAGCTGGCAAGCGCGTTTATGTAAAAGCGCTTTGCGTCATGTAAGTAGACGATGACCACCGTGACAACGATAGTAATAACGCCACGGTCTGAGTAATAGCGAAGAACTTAAATAAGGTGAGTGTTTAGCAGATGTTAATAGACAATCATAAACCAAACTTATAATAAAGCATAACTTATTATCTATATAACCAATCTGCTATAACACAAAGACTAAACTCTGTGTATTTTAAGTCTGATTTAGTATATAGATAATAGTTATGCTTATATAAGTTTGGTTTATGAATTGTCTAAAAATGCTAACACTCAACCTTATTAATGTCTTTCTCATTTACTAAGGTGAGCGTTACTATCGTTGCACAGTTGGTCACTGTTTACTTACATGACGCAAGCGCTTTACATACACGCGTTGGCCAGGCTTAGCACCACATGAGGCTCTAGAAGATAAATTCTTCACCGCCGGACTGCGGCTAATACCATCTTCCTACAGGCCAAACTTCATTTACGTGGCAAGTGGCCACCAATGACAGTGTTATTTGCCTTCTAAATCTTCTGTTTGTAAGCCAGACTTAATACAGAGAAAACCGTACGAGTTTCACGCCGATATCCGAGCGTCAATTTTAGTAACTATTGGCTTTTTCAACGTGTTCTGCTTGGTGATTAGCGCGATACGCAATCTACTTTAGCAAAGTCATCGAAATTAATTTCCGCTTCGATCGGCTCTTGTGCTCAACTCTGTTGCTTCTTGCGGTACTGCTTGATCTGGAAGGCTCTGCCGGCCTTCCTTTTGCCGCGCTCGATCAGGCTTCTGCTTTGCCTTCTTCGATCATGGCATCAATGCATTCTGTCAATACGACCCATCAAGGGTTAATGCTTGATCTTATTAACCAAATAGTAATTCGCTGCGGGTTGCCCCATGTAGCTCTTTGCCAGGAAAGCTTCGCATCGCGATCAATGTTGGCATCACAGGTTCAGGTAAAGTCGCTAAGATAACTGAACAAGTTCAGTCTCCACGGTTACACACTTCTTGAAACCTTCGCAGCGTTGCTTCGTCTTTCGCCAGACCCAGGAGGCTGATCGCAATGTAGGTATTGCCACATCCAGCAAGGCGCATTTTCTCACGAATGGCTTTTTACCGTAATTTCACGGCCTTTCATATGCGAGCATCGTTCGCAGCATCGATAAAAGACTGGATCATCTCAGTTCGCTGATCTCGCTTGCTAATTGACGCATCGAATTTTTTTCCAATAAAGCTGCTGTTCGGCCTGCGATGTTGAACCACTTTCCACGACGTCTGATTCACGCGCT
>Ga0163217_1094481_pt1 | contig 22151 bp, 16 predicted proteins | sample SynspAceP_FD_185933 | JGI IMG/M metagenome (GOLD analysis project Ga0163217, IMG submission 185933) | Saline lake microbial communities from Ace Lake in Antarctica - Synechococcus sp. Ace-P (PacBio error correction) | ecosystem: Environmental > Aquatic > Non-marine Saline and Alkaline > Saline ...
TGGAAAGGGGGACCCAAAAAAAGAGGGAAATGGGCCTTTTTTTCCCGAGCCCGCGCGGAAAAATGGGAAAAATGGGGGGTTTTTCCAAAAAACCCCCTTCGCGAAAGGCCCTGCCCCGGGAAACCCCACGGTAAATGAAAAAATGGGTATAACTTGCTTCAAAGAATTTGCAAAAGGAAATAAGACCCAAAGGGAACCGCCTTTGATGTAAACGCCTTAATGCCAGATGCCGACTTTTTCCAGTAAATTTTTTGAGAAAATCCCCTGTTTTTTGGCCCAGGGTAAATGGGGGAGAAAAGTTTCAAACAAATGGCTTTCTCTCTTCTGATGAAGGATAATGCATTTGAAGTTAAACCTCCATGAAATTTGGGAAATTCAATCCCCGAAGCTTAAAGAAATCGATGGAATCAACAGTGCGCGGCCCTTCAAAAGGTCCTCTTTGGTGGAGGCTTGGGAAATCGCAGCCCCGACATGCGGATGCGGTTTTTCATAAGGGTTTTTCTGGAAGTGATCAGCTGATTCCCATTTATCGAAAGCCCTGTCCCCCTTCGAATTTTTTTTTTTTGACCGACAATGGAGAGCGTGGCTCGGAGAAAAATAAAGCCCGAATGAAAAATTCTTGGTGAAAGACTTGGGCTTTGGATACTTTTTTCTAGATTTAAGTCCGAGCAGGAGAAAAAGGCCCTTTCCATTTTTTTCAAGTTATCCCTATTCAAACTGAGGAATTTTTACGCAAACCCAAACAGCTCCTTCTCCAATCCAAGAAAAACCCAGATTTTGGATAAGGATTAGGTTTTGGAATTTTGAAGCCTTTTGAAGCTGAACAAATGTGCCTTCCCTCAAAACAAGCCGGCTATGTGGTCTATAGAAGTAAAAAGTACACTGGGCGATTTTTTACATTGATCAGCCGAGAAGCATTGGGCCAGATTGGTAGACAAGCGCTATCGAATGAATGAATAGTCCGAATTTACGATCGGCAAAACTTCTGATCCGAGATGTTCGGCCGATTTGGTCTTCCTTATTTCTATCAGGAGCTTCAAAAGATTGGCCTGGGAGGAAAAAGGATATAACTCTTTGGCGATATCACCGCTTGTCCCAGGTACTGATACTTGTTTAATCTTGGAATAAGCAAAGCTCGACCGGGATCGTCCGTTGAACTAGAAAAAAGTAATTCTAACTGAGTATCCTAATTACCTGAGAAATCAGGATTTGGTGATCAAAAATTCTCAGGAATGTAATGATGCCTGCGGGCAGCAGCAACCATGGCTCATAATCGGTTTTCAGGTTATGTCCATGAAAGCTGGAAAAAACGGTAGTTCCTGCACTCAAGTCCTACTTGGCGGTGGAATCCTCGGGAATGGATAATGGAAGATTTGCGGATAAAGTGAACCAAAGTTCCTCAAGCTCGTGGGGCCACAGGCTTTGCGGGTGTTGTTGGATGATTTCGGAGCAAAAATCTAATGGACTGGATTTCCCAGCTATTAACGATCATCAAGGACAGATGGTATTTTTCTATGAATTGCTGAGGAGCTGGCGAATACTCCACGTTGTCGAAGTGAATTCGTGGATTGGGGAACATGAGGAAGCGTACCAGGTTGCAGTGGGAAGTCGGCGAGTGTGCCGGCGTAGTCATTGACTTGGTGGCCGACTTTACTATTGGAAGCTTTGGAGAAAATTGGAACTGGGCCGAAGAAGATGTGGCTGAGGGCAGGTGGGCTGATAGTAATTTACCATTCATTATGCAGGTTTTGATTAATTCTGCAAGGCCTATTTTTGCTAAGCGAGGATATCAGCACAAAATAGTTCGCGGCTAATAATCATTGCTCAATTTGTGAAGCATTCGTTGCTTCAGGCAAAATTAAAGCTAGAAGTGCTTTTTGCGGAAAAAGTTTATACAAATCAATCAGCAAGGACCTACGGAAGACTTTGCCAAGCGCCTATTGCTAGCAGGCGGCATTTGAAAATTTACGGTTTGGTTGGAAAAAACTATCGGGAAGAGGAAGGTTCAGCGTAATGAGAAACTCTGATTCCCAAAATGTAATCGCTGTTGTGCGGGTCCGGGCGATCCGGAAAACTGATTTACTGTTAAAGTGCGTTTTGGCATTGAACCAAGCAAGATGTCGTGCTTTAATGATGCCTTGATAGATCCGGTTTTATTGAAGCATGCGCCTAAATCTGCGATTTAAGAATTTTTGTGGAAAACGAGTAGGCGGAATTCCCAACCTCAAGCAAAGACACGATCAGCTTTGGCGTCAGCTAGCCAAATAAGCATGGACATGTGGTCCGATTGAAAGGCGGTGAACCCTTGTCTTTGGGCGTGGAAACGGAGGAAATCGAGTACATCGAAGGCCTTTGGTTCTACACAATTGATCCCGGATTAACTCGGCGATTGCTGTTCCGGCTTCGGCTGGATTCCGGTGACCAATGCGGGCGTGCGGAGAGTTTTGGGTGGTGACTGGCACGACCTTCAAAGGGGTGATCTATCCATACGCATCTTGCTTAGCGGCACAAAGTACTGCGACCGTAGTGATCCTGATGGGGACAAAAAAGCTTCCCGAAATCGTAGATATTATGACGAAGCTGTAGGAAAAATTTACCAATTGCATTATCCAAAGTGGAAAACCACCCGGGAGGAGCCGATCACGGCAGGTTACATTTGCTGATATTTCTCAAAAAGCCCTAGAAAATCGAGTCCGAGGGCTCCGGCAATCATCCTTATTGTGAAGTGGTTGCGAGAGAAGTTTGAGTTGGCAGAGATTTTACCGGAGGTTAAAGTCCAACCTTGGAGGTGTTCCATTTCGAATGAGGGACTGAATTTTGAAATCTCCTCGAAGGTTCTAACTATCGTTCTTTTCAACTTTATCACCTTTCGATTTCCTGTGCTAATCCTACTTTTTTGGAGCGGCATCTAACTACTAATCGGTCCAAGCGTCTACCGAGCGCAGGCCAACTGGAAAATATCGAGACCGAATGATGAATTTTCGAATATTGAAGTACGCTTCCCCAAATCTATTGTCTTGATTCTAAACTCTTGTATACTTAAAAAATGAACCAACCTATATCCTATCTTTTTTAAAGCCCACGAGCTAAATATTTTATTTGGGTCGAGGAGGTTTTTGTGTGCTCCAGAACATAGCTGAATTCCTGCTCAAATCCAGTTCCTTTTAGCCACAAGTGACCGTGGGTTTCTAAGTGTTTAGAACCGAGTTCTTGGAAGTTGCAGAAAAGTCAGAATACCGTCACGTTAATCTGAGGATGTTTATCATGAAAAAGTATTTCGGAGGAAAGCAATCTAGTCATCGGAGCAAACGGATGATAAAGCCTGTCCAATCGACAAAAATCCGCGACGAGGCAAAGGAGCGCTTTCTTCTGGTCAATATCGCTGATACGCCCGAGCTCTGTGATTTTTACTTGGGGGGAATAGTCCTCCAAGGCAAATCTGATAATAATCGGACATTTCAACTAAATGGAAAAATCGCCAACATGCAAGCCAAGCGCCTTTCCGGCAACTTTTGGAAGAAGTGCTACCTGATGAAATCGATGACTTGCTGGAAAAATCTACACGCTTATCGAGGCCACGGCTATAACGGAGACTTTGAATACAAGGTTAAAGCAATGAATGAGGTGACGGAGGTTTGGGTGCAAAAGCAGATTTTGAAAATAGAACGTCTGAAATAATAATTTCTTCACTTACTTTTCAGCTGCCTGGATACCACTCCCGTCATTTCCTCAAGTGTGTCAATGAACTGGAATACCTCCAATGGCATTGAATTTGATCGACCCGAAATCTTTGAGTTTAAATTCTTCGCCTTTTGCTCCTTGATCGAGCATAAATCCGCCATCGCATTTTCCAATAAATACTTTCCGGTGATGTAGCTACTTCATAGCCTGGTTTGGCGCATATATAAGTGTTGTTCAAAAAGGAGCAGTTTCCTTTTCTGTTTCATCCTAACCTCTTGGTGTATAATTGGAATGAATTCCCCCTGCTTCAAGCCATTGTCATTTCAATTTGCTTGGGCGTAAGAGCGAACCCAGTCCTCTAGCGCTTTTCGCTGCGCAATCATGATGTAAAAACGAGCTTTCGAGCTCTTGGAGAGTCCATAAAGTCCGGCATCCAGAAAGATCTCTTTCAACTGCCCGTTGCTGGTTCCTTCATTTCTAGACTTCCCAGATGGTTATAAGTAAAGGTTTCCCTTCGAAATCTCACTCGTATGCGGCTCATTGTCCATTTTCTTGCCAATTCCAAACGGTGTAGAAATGGGAATACAAGGGGAGCGGATCGATATGCATGACCGTATGAAGAAATTCCGTTTTTTCCTTTGGGATATAATGTGCCTCGATGGGCTCGTAAATGCGGTTCGAATAATCTTTTACGGTTACGACCCTTTCTTTGTCTCGGAGAAAACCTGATCAGCGTATTGAGCGAATTTTTTCTGTAAAGTAATTTCAAAATCCTCAGCTGTATTTGCTTCAGTTAGCTCTGGGAGATCCCGATTTCGATGCTCCTCCAGTTTCAAGCGACGACCAAGCTCTGCCAATCCCGCTTGTAGAATCATTACCCTCAATCTTCCGGCAGGTAAAGCGGGAAACCAAGTGAATTCATTCTGGCGAGATACCACGTATAATTCCCCTTTCCCTATTCCGACCTCGCCTGTTTTTTGAAGGAGCTCCCTTTTCGAGCCAAGCCCACGAATTCCTGTCGGTAGCTTAAGTGGCTTTTGAAACATCTGTCACGAGCTCAAGCATCTTCCCTGGATTCCTTCCAAAATCTAAAATTGGTTTTTTCATGTTCTTCCGCTTGATTTGCTATATGTTTGGGATTCCTGGCTGCCACAAAGTTCCCGTTGTCGTTCCGGTTTGGTTGATTCCGCTTGTTTATTTTAGCGCAGGGATGGACTGAACTCTTCGTAGAAATGGTTCGTCTTCAGCAAGTCGAGAGGAAAGCTGTATTGCCAAGCTCCAAAATGCCATGGTGTTGTCGGGGCCTTCATGGCCGGGACATTCAACTGCTTCAGTCAAAAGCGAGGTGTAATAGGCGGGATCAACGTTCCCAGGTTTCAAGAACCGATGATTGAAATCAAAACCATTCATTCTCCCGACGATTCGTGGAGTCTACCTGCTGCAGGTATTGACCAACCGGCATATTCTAGACCTAAGAAGTTTGCTGTTTAGCTTTGAAAATTCAGGCCAACGTTCTTTGGGAAAGTAGCCTTGGTGGTAATCTGGTGCTCCTTCTACTAATGGTAGGAGTTTCAAAGCTTCTCATTCCTTAAAAAGCTTGAACCAAAATCCTGAGTATTTGGGCTTGTATTTTTTCAGTTGAGAAAGTGGGATTTTTGAGGGTTTTTTACAAGGAAAAAGCTAGCATGCTAAATTAGATGCAAATTGGGATAGTAATTTAGAGCGACTCATAGCGGTTGGTAAAATGATCAGTTGTTTTAAGTTAGCATAGTCAGCTTAGGGATAGCAAAAGAATAGTTTTTTCTGAAAAAAATAAATTCCAATAAAGCTGAACTATACAACACTTTTATTAGAGATGGCAAATAATCTAAAACAACCAAATTTAATTTGGTTTTTTGTTGTTGAGGAAATTATTTAATAATTATTCATAAAACTCTATTTAATGGGCTGAATCCAGTAATAATCACAAGAAAAATGGAATAAGTAGAAGTTTTTTGAAACCTATATGTTTTAAAAAAAGAAGACATAATGAGATTAATTTGAAAATGGGGTTCTTTGAATAGCAAATAAATTTATCTTGCAAAAGGAATGATTTTTGTGGATTTTTTTTTGAATAAAAAGTATAAATTTCAAAAAAAAATCCAACCAATATATTTTATGAAAAACTACAAACCATTATATGTATTCCAGCCTAACTGGATTGCAGTTTCATTGCGCTGAGATCATGAAAAACGATCCGGTTTTACATCTGAACAGAACCCTATCTGCGCTTGACAAATTTGTACCAGGGTCAGCTTTTGATTAAGCTGAAAACGGTGACTACTAAATCCAGAATAGTCGATGATATTTTGGCCGCGGTGGAGGGTACCATCGTAGAGGAGATTACAGAACTGGGAGCCGAGGAGCTTGCCGAATGCCAAGAAAAAGGCGGAAATACGGATGACTTGATTCTGGTAAGATTCAAAATTGGGGACGAATGGCAAGCAATCGAAAAATTGAAACAAATGCCTAGAAGTTGAGTATGCGATACCAACTGGATCTATCAGCATTTTGCAACTTCGAACGATCCATATTTTACCACAACCCCTTTGGGGAATCGTCAGCTGGCGGGAAATCAATTCGGTAGTCAGCTGCAACTGCTTGCTAATAATAAAACCTGGAACGCAACTTGTCTATATTGGTATAATTTGACGAGAGGCTATATGTATGAGCATCGAGGACCTTAGCTGCCGAATGCAGGCGTCCACTACCAGGTGGAAATCGCAGGAAATGGAGTTGATGATGAAAATGGAAATGGACTAGTGGATGATGTGTTATGGCTGGGACTTCCGGGCAACAAGTAAGCAGCTTATTTGACGAACTGGAGATGAACCACGGGACTCACGTTAAGCTGGAAACTATTGGGTGTGTAGGCGGAAACGAAAAAGGAAGTCGCTGGAGTGGTTTGGAATGTGGAAACTCATGGGAAAGCGAAATTCCTAGGAAAGCCAAGGTGGCACTTCAGCTAATGCAAATTAAGGCCAGTGGATTACTTACTGACGTTGAAAACAAGACATGGTGTTATATATAGCAACAAATAATAGCTGGGGGTGGAGGAGGATACTCTCCAAGCGCTAAGGATGGATAGATCGAGCCAATGTTTGCAGGGATTTTATTTATATGCTGCAGCTGGTAGATTCAGGGACAAACAATGATGTGACGGCGAGCTATCCATCAAACTACGATAGTCCGAATGTGATCGCAGTACATCGATCACAGAGCAGCGGCATTATCAAGCTTCTCTCAAGTTTGGTGCGACTGACAGTAGATTATTGGAGGTCCGGGTTCTGTATTTGGTTCCCCCAAGCGTACAGTAAGCAAGTGGAAAGGGTAAAAGAGCTTACCCGTAAGGATCAGGTTATGCAAGTATATATGGACATCAATTGGCAACTCCACACGTATCTGGAGCTGCTGCGCTTTATGCTTCTCTCCAATCCTATATGCGACTGGCTGCTCAGATTAAAAGCTGGGCACTTTTGAATTTTCCGCTACGGCCTACTGCTTCTTTGGGCAGGAAAAAACGGTCACATGGCGGAAAGATTAAACGTCTCTGGCTTTAAATCAATCAATTAAAAGATTCAATTCAGAAGAAGAGTCTCCACCCAAGAAGGCTCCTCTTTTTTTGCCAAACTACGCTTTCGATTACACAGGAAATACTGGGTTTTCGTCGGGATCAATTTTTTGACACAAAGATGAAATTGAAAAGGCAAGACCCAACATTAACGTATTCTAATTTTTATTTCCCCCAGTTTCCCTGTATTTTTGGGCTTTTCTTTAAAACAGCATTTCCTAATTCCAGTTTATGGCATATTTATTTACGTCAGAGTCCCCGTTTCTGAGGCATCCGAGACAAAATCGCAGATCAAATCTCTGACGCGGGCTGATTGGGACAATTTTTTAGCTTTTGATCCTAATTCCAAAGTAGCTTGCGAAACGTTGGTACCACCGGTGCCAAGTATTCTAGCAGGTGAGGTAGAAAGTCAGATATTTACCTGTTGACGTCCAGAAGAATTGCCCCGTGGACGTGATCAAACGAAATCGGATTACCTAAAATGGGAATACTGTTCGAGGGGCCAATTCTTGTGGAGTGCTTCTGCGATTCATGAGCAATCTCAGATCTCAATCAGGGTGTGGGATCGTGCAAATCCAGAAGAGCAGGGAGCCGGAGATCAGGGAATGATGTTTGGCTATGCCACCAATGAGACGATTAACTTTATGCTCTTTGGGCACTGGACCTTCGCACCTTGATCTTCGGGAATTGGCAGGTAGATGCGGAGAGATAAAATAAAGGAGATTACCTACCTCAGACCGGATTCCAAAAGCACAAGTAAACCATTGCGAAGATCAGCGACGAACAATGTGCTCAGCGAATCGAAGCAATTGTGGTTTCTACTCAGCACGATGATGTTTGATGAGAAGCGCCGATGCTCGCAAGATCAATCAGAATAATTAATTTCGATTTTTGAATTCCCGCATCAAGGCCCAACCTTAAGCCTGAGCTTCAGAAGCTTTTCACAGACGATATCAAATACCTATAATCAATCCTACGCGGAAATTTGTAATCGGTGGGCCGCCATGGCGATACCGGGTTGACTGGTACGAAAGATCATGTGGATACATACGGAGGGAAAGGGGCACATTGGTGGAGGGGCTTTCTCTGGAAAAGGCCCATCTAAAGTAGATCGATCAGGAGCTTAATGCTACGCGTCAATGCTAAAAATATGGTTGCAAGCCGGGCGTGCAGACGAGAATCTTAGTTCAGGGTATCATACGCCCTTGGTGTAGCCGCTCCGATGGGAAATCTATGTGAATACGTATGGGACATCTAAAAGTAGATCTTCACGATGGGGAAATAGCTAAAAAAGTGGAGGAACTCTTCGAATATGCGACCTTAAATGCAATCGGAGCACCGACCTGGAAATTGGCGCCATCAATCTAATGAAGAGACTGCAGCTTTATGGCCCATATGGGAAAGAGTAAATTGAAGTGGTTGACAAAACCTTTTTGTCACCTTACATGATGATGAAATTTGTATTGGAAAGTGGAGGCTCTTCACTTGGGAGAAACCTGGATTATGTGGATCGAATCAAATCGGTCTTCGGATTTATAAAATCTAAGCCTCCCTGAAATTTCAGAGGCTTTTTTTATGAAAAAGGGATTCAACCGCAAAGTTCGCAAAGGGATTCCCACAAGAAAAACAGAGCGAATTTAAAGTTTTCAAGCTCAGAAGCGAGATTGTTTTGTGGACACTTTTTAATTTTTGGTTTGATTTTTAAGTCAAAGTCCTTTTTTAAAAAAACTTTTTAAAACCTCCTATAGAAGATAAATTTCGTATTTGACGTTAATTAAATACGGTCGTATGCGAAAGAATCCTTCTTGTAACTTTTGTTTTTTTGGGTTGCCTTTTAATGAGCTAAAAAGCTCCAAGCATAGTCACTTTTAAGAAAATATTTTCAATAACAATCGCTTCAAGATCGATGGGCAAGCCCGCCACGGCTGCTTGAAGTAAGCCTAAGCTGAATGGCCATTTCGAATCGAGGCCAAAGAACTTCGTCGAAGGGCATAAGCAGATGCGACTCGGCAGTTGAGTGATGAATTTTGGGAACGGGTTACTACTCGAGGATTGATCATTTTGGTGTTTTCGAATGGAACTTCAAGGACGTTTGAATACCCTATATTTTGCTGACTGGGTTGGTGCCGGAGTGGGAGTAATTGGTGGAGGCATTCGCGGTAAAGGAAAGAAAGCGTGTCGAAACCGCCAAGTAAGTGAATACAATTAACCTGAAGGGTCGAGGGGATATAAATCAATTCAGCTTTCAAGTCTCTCCGGGAAAAACTTGGTTTAAGTCCTAACTTTGAAAATGAAAAACATTGGGAATAGTTTGCTTTTAGTAACCTTGCAAATGCTGCTTTTTGCCAAGAGACTTCCTTTTCAATTGAATATTCGAGAAAATATTTTAACTCAAAAAATCGATTTTTCTGGAGGGCCAAAAGTCTTGTCCCAAATTGGAAATTCAAACAACTGAGTGGCTTCGGTAGATCCAGAAACTCCATAGGATCCTTTACCGCAGAAGTGTAAATCAAGGTAAACTGAATACGGTAATTTGCGCGTTAGGCAGGTCTTTGCATCTACAGTTGGTGGTTTAGTATTAATCATCAGTCCCAGCCAGCAGTCATTTACTCTAGTAATTCTGCTCATCCCGTTACTGATTATCTGATGTGACTTTGACTATTCTCCTCCGGAGTATCAAGCGAATGCGCGAATCTCGCTAGAGAGGCAGTCGATAGCTACAATTTTGGAAGAACGGATGCAGCCGGTCCTAATTTCGAAGAAAATAGAATTGATGTTCCAACCTTTTCAGCAAAGTCATCGATTTTAAAGTCCAGAAGTATGAAATGCAGAAAGCTGAAAAAAGGCAATTTCACGCTCCTTACTTCAACTTTCTAATTTTCAAAACTAGAGACTATTTGTGAGCCTAATGCGGTAAAAGATCTTTATTTGAGCTTAAGCTATTTCAGCTTTCTCGCTTTTTGCTTTGCGGAAAACATTTCCTCAATCTAACTCGGTGTAAAACTCCTTCACATCTTTACCAATAGCCCCTTCACTTGTTCGGGAAATTAAGCTAGTTTCTGTCTGACCGGACGGTGTTTGATTTCGATAAAGTAGATTGAAGTCAGTTTCCCTTTGGCAAGAAATAATCGATTCGACCGCGCCTTTTGCAATTCCGTTTCTCATAAACCGCGTGGAGATTCGACCTACACGCTCCACTTCTCGGTATTCAATTTTCTGCTGGCGTAATTTCGCTCGTCATGCCGGGAATGTATTTAGCTTCAAAATCGAAAGACTCCTTGCTACTGTACGATTTTCAGTCGCAGGCAGAACGGTGGAAATTTCTCCTTTTCCCCGAAACACATCCCCACCAATCTGAAAATTCCTCTTCCTGGAATACAAACTCCCTCGACGAGTACTTGAGTGTCTTCTGCGAAAAAGCTTTTTCTAAAAGCCTCTGGTAACCGTCTCCCCAAGTTTTTACTTTTGCTGCATTCCTATGAGCTTCCGCCCGATTATTTCGGTTTGATGCAAAGTGGTAAAGTCAGTTCTGATTGCAATTCGGGAAATTATTTGCGCTTGAGTTTCAAAAAGTTGGATCGAACTTGGCGATAATGTAAGCTCAGGGATATTCGTCTCGGATAGCTTGAGTAATAGGCCTTATTCAATAGTAATCGCCGAGGTGAGTTGGTCTCAAGTAGTATAGGCAATCCAATCATATCCAAGTAGCTCGGCTAAGCTTTCCATCTTCCACGCGGGGTGAGCGTGAGGATATTAAAAATGCCATCGAGACTTAAGTTTTTTCCCAACGGTTGATCGTAAAGGCTAAAATCGTTGAGATCCACCTTACTCCTCTCCGGTCTCCGGTGAGATGATGCCATTTCCGGATAAATCAGATTTTGAACACATCATCCCGTTTCCCTATCGATGGTTTTTTTCACTAGGGCCCGCACTTTTAATGAGATCACATGATCTCCCGGTGTAAAGCCACCGGTCACAAGGGCGGATTCTTTCTTCATATATTGGAGTCAATGTGGTATTCGAATTAAGCCGATTTTTTGCGAAAGGGGAAAGAAAGTCTAAGATTTCCTAAGAATTTTGGCCTTTCTATACCTAACGAATTTTCAAAACTTAAACGCCTCCTTATAATTTATGACCCTTAATTAGGGCATTCACACCTCAAATTTTAGAAATATGATTAAAAGTATGAATCGACGCTTTTTGCGCTCATCCTTTGGCTTTTGTAGGATCAACTCTATCCGCGGCAGGAGCCAGAAAAAGTAACCATGGAAAAGATTGTGGTTTAAAGAAAAAACCTTTTTCCAACAAACCGTCAGAGGCATCAACTGTAGAGATGGGCAATATTATTCCATCCCAGATCAATCAGATGGGCTATCCTTGGTGGCTGAAGATGGAATCTAGCACCAGAGCGCAAGCTGGAAATCTTACTTGATGGGAAAGCTTTGGGATTGAAATTTCAGTAGCTATTCTTCAATATGGATGAGACCAAGCCCTTGTGTGGCAACCGAATGTAGAAATCGATCTATCGACGTCCTTGCCAAAGGGTATTTCTACGTGGTAGATATGGGCACTGGCCAAAGCAGGAATTGAATTGAAGGGTGAGAAAATCTCCTATGCCTCCTTTCTCCAGATATATGAACAAAGTGGTTTTGGTGAAAGACAACAACTTATACATGGTGGAATTGGGCCAAACAATAAATTGACGCAAATCACGAAAGATGGGAAATGGAAACAAAATCATTAATGGTGCCTGCGGATGGGTTTACGAAAGAGGAATTTTTTCTACTGGCTCAGCTTTTCAAATGGTCTCCTGATGGAAAGCAAGATTGCATTTATCCGCTTTGATGAGTCTGAAGTTCCTCTGAAATTCAATATGCAGCTTTGGGGGTCGCTTATTCCAAAAGGGATTACAAAATCAAACCCAAAGCTGGAGAAAAAGAATTCGATGTGAGCATCCATGTGTACGATCTGGCCTTCTTCCAAAATTCAAAAAAAATTGATTCTGGAAACGAATCAGATGTATTACCTACCAAGATCTATTGGACGAAGAATGTGAATTCAACTTGCTTTCATTCGACTGAATCGTCTTTCAAATCAGATGGATTTGTACCCTATGGCTAACATGCAACAAGTGGGGAAAGTAAAAATTGGTCATTTCTGAAAGTTCCCAAAGACCTAGTGTAGACCCTAAGATTACAATGAACGAACTTGCAGTATTTGAATGATGGGAAGAACTTTTATTCGAAACTTCAGAGGCAAGATGGCTACAACATATTACCATCATAATCGGATGGAAAGTCTGATCGTCAGTTACACAGGGATTGGAGGTGCACTGAGATGTTGGCCATAGATTGAAAAGGCAAGAAAATCTATTTAATCTCCCTCATGGAAGTATCCCCGATGGAGCGCAAATTTCTATGTAATGCGGATTGGATGGAAAAGGCAAGAAATCGCTTACTCCTTCGAAGGGAACTCATTACGAATCAAATATGAGTCCCGGATCACCGGTTTTTACATGGACTATTTTCAACTACCTAAAGCAAGTGATGGTTGACGCTCAAGCGAAGCGGAGTGGGAAAGGAGATCAAAGTTTTAGAAGGATATATGCCTCGCTGAATACTCCACTTTAGCTGCTTTCGCTTTGGGAGACAAAGGAGTTTTTTTTATACTTTTCCAACAGTGATGGGACTTCGCTGAAATGCTACTGATCAAGCCGGAAGGATTTTGATCCAAACAAAATACCGGTGCTGATGTACGTCTATGGTTGGGGTCCAGGATCACAAAATGGTGATAATTCCTGGTCTGGATCGCGGTGATTTTGGCAATCAAAGACTTTGGTGGCAGAACCGGATAATTGTGCCTGTATTGATAACCGTGGAACTGGGCTCGAGTCGACGATTTCAAGCTATGCTACTAATTGCGAATCTTTGGAGCTTGGCAACAGTCGATCAGATTGAAGGTGGAAATACTTGGCCAAACTTCCATTTAATCGACCCTGCCCGAGTGGGAATTTGGGGGTTGGTCTATGGAGGAATTATATGTCCTCACTGGTTTTTGATGTAAAAGGGAACGACGGTCTTTCAAAACGGCAATTGCCGTAGCTCCGGTGACAACTTTGAGGATATTTCCGATACGATTTTAATAACGGAAGCGCTATCTGCAGAAGCTCCTCACGCTAGAATCAGCGGGATACGATGACATATAGCCCGATCAATGCATGTTGAGATAAATTAACGGGGAAATTTCCTGCTAATCATGGTACAGGAGATGAATAATCGTGCACTTTCAGATCTGTAGATCTGTCAAATGCTTTAAATCACAGCCGATTAAACAAATTCGAGACATTTTAACTACCCAAATCGAAGTCAGCGTGAATCTCTGGAGAAATACTACTTGCATCTCTATTCGATGATGAACAAAGATTTCTTGAAGCGATAAGCTTAAATGAAAAAAGGACCAAGAATAATTTCTGGTCCTTTTTCATGATTTTTAATCAATTTCGGAATCTGAATCAGATAGAATTCATTCGGTTATGATCCCGAGGTAAAAAAGTCAATCTTATCGATTTTGTTCTAGTTTGTGGTTGTAAAAGACCTCTACATATCATGGGTTTTCGAGCAACGTAGAGATTGGACCTATACGGTAATATCGAATCCCCACGACGAAAGTGCCCTCCGTATAGAGGGTGTTTTATTTTTTTGTGAAATGGTAGACTAATGCAAAATTCTTCTTTACTCATATATCATACAAGGGAAGATACTAAATTAACGAAATCTCGAGTTTTTTTTTGGAAAAAAAAGTTGAAAACTTGCCCGCAGTCACTTAACTTGAGTTCTCATAAACAACATTGCCCTCCAACAAAAGATTCCAAGTATCCACATTTTATTTTTGTAGCGCTCTGAAAATTTTTAATTTTTTTCACTGTGCCTCCAATAAGGAAGGGTGTAAATGAAGCCCGTCATCAAGTAATCTCTATCAGCCAAAAGTTAACTGGGACTCCTTAATAGGTACGGGGGAACTACCCGATCAGGAATAGATTGCTCTGCTTTGGTTTATTCACTCTTTCTATTCCGGTTTGGGATCAACATGCTCGACCTCAAGCAATCACAAAGTGAGGCAAGCGAAAAATAATCAAAAGATGAAATCAAGCCGGGTGATCTTAACTTTTTTTTCGCGACGGAAGAAAGCGGAACCAAGTCACTCACTCAGGGATTGGTGACAGAGGCTACCAGAAACCTGATATTCGATTTATTCATTCCTCACTTCCCTTGGAGTAATCTCAGGATTACTTGAAGCAATAACTAATTGGGGCGAAAGCATTTTTTGGTTGCAAGGCGGGTATTGGATTGAAAATCGATCAGTTTTTTGCATTTAAGTCCAAAAAAATCTATCGTCCCCTAAATTCAAGGAATGCATCGATTATTTTCCAAAATATCCTTTGGTATAGGCTTTTCTTGCCTTATTTTGCCGGTCGAATTAAAAAGCAATCCCTTTTACATTTCTATCTATCAAATGGGCAATATTGGAAAGATAAACTCCAGGTAATCGGGCCCGTTAGTGGAGCGTTTCCTTCGAAGGCCGGTTTAACCTTCCAAACATCCTCGATGCGGTTGAAGTTAACCAAAGAAAACGGTCAGTGGTCGTGATGGAGGTTCAGCAACACCTGGGTGAAGTACAGAGTAAGAACTATCGCAATGGACTCTTCCGAAGAATGGTTCGTGGCATGGAGTACGAGATTTGGGTTCAACCGATTTCTGTTCCTACCGCGCATGCAATCAAAGGTCGTCTTTTCAATGTGGTCGGTGGACAGCATCGATGGCCTTCCTCAGGTACCCTGCAGAAAGCGCTTCCCAATTTCACAGATCAAGCCCCTAGATTTGAGGATCTTCTACTTCTACCGAAATACTTTTCACAGGTATCACAAGTATCGACTTGAATTGAGCCTTTATGCAAAAGGGTAAGAATCGGATTGTTCGGGTGGTGGCCGGTGTAAGGTAAAACTGTTATTGATTCAGTGAATTGAAGTCACCAAATTGCAAAAGCATATGCAGGTCTATCTGTATTTTTGGCTGGTGTTGGGTGAGCGTACGCCGAGAAGGAAATGAGCTTGCTTCGCGAGATGGAAATCGAGTCAGGAATCGTGAACTTAACGGTGATGAAATTCGTACCAGTCCTTGGAACAGAAGGTGGATGGGATTCTTTCCAAGGTGATTGAAAAATTAGAAGACTCTAAAAGCAACTTTCGTGTTTTGGTCAGATGAAACGAGCCTCCTGGGGCGCGGTGCACGAGTGCCTTGAACTGGTTTGACTTTGGGCAGAATATTATAGAAAGATGGTGATGCGAAGAAGCTGAAAAGGATATCCTTTTCTTATGACAAACATCTTCCGATTTACTCAGGCTGGATCTGAAGTGTCGCACTTCCTTGGTCGTATGCCATCTGCAGTAGGTTACCCAGCCAACTTTGGCAACTGAAATGGGTAAGCCATGCAAGAAGCGAATCCACTCCCACAAAGAATGGTTCAATTAACATCAGTTCAGGCCGTTTTGTTCCTGCTGATGACTTGAACTGATCCAGGCTCCGCGACGCTTTCGCTTCCACTTGATGCTACTTACAGTACTTCTAGAAAAATCGCCCGAGCTTGAATCTATGCCAGCGGTGGATCCTTTGGATTCTTACTTCCCCCGAATTCTTTCTCCAGATATTCTGGGCGAGGAAGCATTACGGTTGTGCGCAGCGCGTGAAAGAGATTCTTTCAAGCGTTTTACAAAAGAATTGCAGGATATCATTGCGATCTTGGGCATCGGAAGAGCTTTCCTGAGGAAAAGATTAAGCAAGTCGTGCCAGAGCCAAGACGTGTGCAGCGTTTCTTGTCCTCAGCCGTTCTTCGTAGCTGATCAGTTTTACAAAGGGCCCCCCCCCCCCCCCCCCCTTTTAAAAGGGTGTCTTGGTAGATATCAAGGATACGATCAAAGGATTCACCAATGATTATGGATGGGGAAATTGGATCACCTTCCCTGAGGCAGCCGTCAACTTTGGTAGGTAGCAATCGAAAGATGCGAATCGCTAGGGTAGAGAAAAAAAAAAAATGCTGCTGAATTAGATAAATCCAAATGTTAGTTTTCGGGTTGTCATGTTTTTGATAATCGGAAAACTGACACTTTATATATACTGAAGAAGCTTCATTATGATGTTTCAGAAAGAGGTCTCCAAACGATAAAAAATCCAATCGCAATAGAAATCGTCACACCAACAAGAAAGGTATTCAGGGTGAAGTGACAGTGAAGCCGAGTTTCCCAGGAGCTGGGTGGGCGCATTCCCAGTCTTAACTAATCACGCTCCTTTGGTTTCGGCAGCTTGCAAAAGTAAAGGGGAGAGCATTTCTTTAACAATGGCAGAAGGCAAGCAGACGATGATTGTCGATTGTCGCTGGCGTAGTGGAAGTAAAAGATAATGTGGATTGTATTGGCCGCTGAGAAAGTAGTCGGCTAATAAAAACAAATAGAATCAAACAAGTCAAACCATCTTTGCGGTTGGACTTTTTTGGTTTTAGTGTAAGGGTGCAAACTTTTCCAAAATTTTCAAACTTTGGAAAAGTTATTGAATTCTCTATTAATTACTCTTCAATTTGGCTTTGGCGGCACGTTTGAATGTTAATTTTTTATCCGATTCATCAGCTTCCTCGTAGAAGTAAAAGGTATCATTGGACTCACTGCCACGAGCATGGCCTTATCAAGAATATTACGCGGTTTGAGGTTTCTGACCAAGTTTTCTTTTCCTTTCAATAGACTAAAACATGGGGGAGATGGTTATGCTTTTTTTTGTCTTTCTCTTGGTTGGTTCACCAAGTTTGAATTAAAATTGACTTATCTGTTTCAATGATTGATTAAAATAATGGTTTGAAGGACCTATTCACTTTTTTCCGTTCTCCCATTTTTTCCATTTCTCTTCAAAAGAAGTATATCTCTTCCGCTCCCCTTTAGTTGATAGTTGAAATACGGACTTTGAGGCAATGGATATTTCTTTTAGAAGTTTTCCAGAAATCAAATGCATCATATTTAAATTATTTTTGAGCGTGTGCCAAAAGTGAAATAGAGTGGATTTAACGATTTGAGTTAAATTAAGTAGTCGAATTGCTCGTAAGGAGGCCCTTCAACGTCCTTTAATCTTGATCTGGATATTCCAAAAAGGTTTGTCTTCATTTGACCTAAATTCATCAACTATAAAATCACACTTGCCGCTTTCCCCGAATAATGTTTTTGATTCATTGCTCATAATTTTGCCGATTCCTAATCTACTAAAAACCCCGATTGGTAATTTTTGGAATTTAGAGCCCATGGATTTTTAATTTTCTTGTCATCTGGAAATTGGAGTTTGATTTTTTCAAAGAAGTTCCTGTTTTCAACATTAAATTTTAAAATTGATTGACTTCTCTTCCTCAAGCAAGTTAACTATTGGATAAACTCAGAAGCCAAAATAGGACGGTAAAAATGAGCCCCACCGGGTAATCTCAGAAATGCAATTCCTTTTTCCTTTGTTTTCCATTTGACATGTAGAGACGCTACAGATGGAGATTTTACCGACTGACCCTAGAAGGCTATCAACCATAATTTTACATGAAAAACTGACCATATTAAAAAAATAATCCTTCTCCTTCTAGTTTAATTGAATCCAACTAAATTTCAAGATTAATAAAATAGGTAAGGCATTTTCCCGCTGCTTTTTTGCAAGAAATCAACCAGCGAATAATGCACTAGCTATATGCCAGCGCTGCATCATAATAGATTAATTATACATGCAGAATTTACACCACTCTGGATCCTCATCAGGACAATCCAGAATATACGGAGGTACAAACTGTAACGAATGCAATTGTATGGGTCTCGAAACATCGCATCAAATGAACTTGCCCTTCAACCGGCTGCAATAACCGCAACAACTAACCAATACATGACTAGTACGGCAAAGAGTAAAATCAATCATTTTTCGCGTAATCGTTTTTTGTGTAAAGTTGTTTAATTGATTACTGTCCCATGACGATGTGAAGCTATAAAAATTTCGTTTGACACAATACATGTAAATAAGAATTTAATTTGAAATTACTGGAGCGGCCGTTTTTCTTTTTGGAAAGGTTCTAAAAATTGTTTCAGCTTAATTGGGTCCTAAATAGATTTATCAAGCAACTCTTTCCCTAACCTAAACGAATTAAGGGCTATCCCACTTCGTCCGAAGAAGAATAACTGAATTTTCGAATAATTTAAATTATCATAACTCGCGATCTTTCCAATTAATTCCTTACTTTTTGATCCGAAAGGGGGTGGACACTAGAATCATTGTAAACCGTAAAAGAGAACGAACCAATAGAAAAAAGCGCTAAAGCGTTTTTAAGAAGAGTTCGATAAGACCGGAGCGTCAGAGAACTGAAGAATCGAGACAAGCTTTTTATAAAACCTCTATCGTAGAAAGCGCAAGTCATCAAGGCAGCATATAAGCAGAAACTTCAAAATGAAAGCAAACGTTAAATTTAGTCCTTGATTTTAAAGTATCGAAGCAGCACTCAAAAGTGTCTGCTTTTTTTTTTGTGCTAAAGGTGAGGAAACTCAACTTTTCTTCAACTAATATTCCACTAACTGATACTCATCCGAACAATGATCCGAAATCATTCATCAATATGAATATGAGAAGAAGCTAGTTCCCAAACTGGTGACAAGCTTACAGGCATGATTTTGGAACAATTTCAGGAAATTTGCCTTACTTTCTTTTGAGAAAGATTCATTTCGGAAGCTGACAATACGGAGCATCAGAGCTTGAGCCGAAGCAAAATTTATAAACGATCTAAGCGTTGCCATTTTTCCGATTGACGTAGTACTACTAGACTTCACGACCAAGTCTATCCACCCAAGCTCTGATCTCCGTATTGATCAGCTTCCGAATAGAATCTTCTCAAAAAAGTAGGCAAAAATTCCTGATGTTCCCAAATCATGCCTGTAAAGCTTGTCCACAGTATGGGAAACTAGCCTTTTCCTTCTCATATTCCAAATAGTTGGATGAATGATTCGATCATTGTTCAGGAATGAGTATCAAGTTAGTGGAATCATTAGTGAAGGAAAAGTGAGTTTCCTCACCTTTAGCCACAAAAAAAGCAGCAGCTTTTTGAGTGCTGCTTTCGATATTTACAAATCAAGACTAATTAACCGTCTTGCTTCATTTTGAAGTTTCTTGCTTAATATGCTGCTTGAATGACTTGCGCTCTTTCTTTACGCACTAGAAGGTTTTAAAAGGCTTGTCTCGATCTTCAGTTCTCTGACCGCTCCGGTCCCTTATCGACCTTCTTCCTTAAAAACGCTTTAGCGCTTTTCGATTGATTCGTTCTCTTTTTACGTTTACAATGATCATAGTGTCCACCCCTTTCGGATGCAAAGTTAAAGGAATTACATTGAAAGATCGCGAGTTATGATATTAAATATTCGAAATTAGTATTCTTCTCGACGAAGTGAGAAGGCCCCTTAATTCGTTTAGGTTAGGAAGAATCTTGAATAAATCTAGTTTAGACCCAATAAGCTGAAACAATTTTTAGACCTTCCAAAAAAACGCCGCTCCCATAATTTCAAATTAAAATTCTTATTCATGAATTTGTAGTTCAAACGAAATTTAATAGCTTCACATCGTCATGACAGTAAAATCAATTAAACAACTTTACACAAAAACGATTACGCGCAACATGATGATTCTTACTCTTGCCGTACTAGGTATGGTAATTGGGTAGTTTTTGCCGGATGCAGCCGGTGAAGGCAAGTTCATTTGATTGCGATGTTTTTCGAACCGACCCATACAATTGCTTCGTTACAGTTTTGTACCTCCTGTATATTCTGGATTGGTCCTGATGAGGATCCAGAGTTGGTAAATTCTGCATGTATTAATTAATCTATTATGAATGCAGCGCTGCATATTATAGTGGCATTATCGCCGTTGATTTCATTTTTTTTTTTTTTTTTTTTTTTTTTTTTTTTTTTTTTTTTTTTTTTTTTTTTTCTGCAAAAATCAGACGGAATAATGCCTTACCTAAGTTTAATTAAATCTTGAAATTGTGATTCCATAAAACGTAGAAAGAAGGAATTATTTTTTAAATGGTCAGTTTCCAATGTAAAAATTATTGGTGATAGCTTCTAGGGGTCAGTTTCGGTAAAATCTCCATCTGTAGCGTTCTACCAGATGTCAATGGAAAACAAAGGAAATAGAATTGCATCTGGAGATTACCCGGTGGGCTCATTTTTTACCGTCCTAATTTGATGCTTCTGAGTATCCAATAGTATACTTGCTTTGATAGAGAATCAATCAATTTTAAAATTTTAATGTGAAAAACAGGAAAACTTCTTGCAAAATCAAACTCCAATTTCCAGATGACAAAGAAATAAAAATCATGGGCTCTAAATTCCCAAAATTACCAATCGGGTTTTAAGTAAAGGAATTAGGATCGGCAAATTATGAGCAAAGAATCCAAAACATGATCGGAAGCGGCAAGTTGATTTATTTACATTGATGATTAGGTCAATATGAAAGACAAACCTTCTTGGATATCCAGATCAAATAAAGGACGTTGAAGGCTCCTTACGAGCAATCGACTACCTAAATTTAACATCAAATCGAATCACTCTATTTCAACTTTGCACACCTCAAAAAAAATTAATTAAATATGATGCATTTGATTTCGGAAAACTTCTAAAAGAAATTCCCTTGCCTCAAAGTCACGGTAAATTTCAACTATCAACTAAAGGGAGCGGAAGAGATATACTCTTTTGAGAAATGGAAAAAAAATGGAGAAACGGAAAAAAAGGTGAATATTCCTTCAAACATTACTTTAACTCAAATCCATAAACAGATAAGTCCATTTTAATTCAAAACTTGGATTGAACAACCAAGAGAAAGACAAAAAAAGCATAACGCATCTCCCTGTTTTAGTCTTGACAAGGAAAAAGAACTTGGTCAGAAACCTCAAACGCCGCGTAATATTCTTGATATAGGCATGCTCGCTGGGAGGTCCATGTACGCTTTACTCTACGAAGGAAGCCTGATGAATCGATAAAAATCACATCAAACGTGCCGTCCTAAAGGCCAATTGAAGAGAATTAATAGAGAATTCAATAACTTTTTCCAAAAGTTTGAAATTTGGAAAAGTTTTGCACTTACACTAAAACCAAAAAAGTTCCAACCCGCAAGAGTTGGACTTTTGTTCTATTTGTTTTATTAGCCCGACTACTTTCTCACAGCCAATACAATCACATTATCTTTACTCCACTACGCCGACATCGACAATCATCGTCTTCTGCATTCTGCAGTGGTAAAAAGAAACTGCTCCTTTTGCAAGTGCCGAAACCAAAGGAGCGTGTTAGTTAAGACCTGGAATGCTCCACCAGCTTCTGGAAACTTCGCTCAAACTCACTTCACCCTGAAATACCTTTCTGTCCTGGTGTGGACGATTCTAATTGCATGGATTTTTTTATCGTTTGGAGACCTTTTTCTGAAAAATCATGAAATGAAGTTCTTCAGTAATATATTAAAATTGTCAGTTTCGTTAATCAAAACTGAACAACCGAAAACTAAACAATTGATTTATCTAACTTCAGCTAGCATTTTCTCTCCCTTAGCGCCGCATCTCTCGATGCTACCTACCAAGTTGAAACGCTGCCTCAGGAAGGTGATCCAATCCCCATTCCTTAATCATGGTGAATCCTTGATCGTAATCCCTTGATATCTACCAAGACACCTTTTAAGCCTGTAAACTGCTCAGCTACGAAGAACGGCCTGAGACAGAAAACGCTGCACACTCTTGGCTCTGTGCACGCACTTGCTTATCTTCTCAG
>Ga0163217_1003760_pt1 | contig 22142 bp, 19 predicted proteins | sample SynspAceP_FD_185933 | JGI IMG/M metagenome (GOLD analysis project Ga0163217, IMG submission 185933) | Saline lake microbial communities from Ace Lake in Antarctica - Synechococcus sp. Ace-P (PacBio error correction) | ecosystem: Environmental > Aquatic > Non-marine Saline and Alkaline > Saline ...
TTTGATGCTTGGACCTAGTCTTTGCAGCAACGACAGTTATCGTCAGCCAGTCTTTTTATATTCATTATTGCCGAATGTTATTAAAGAATTACCGTACAACTGGGAGTAAAAAATGTTGATAGCACATATTCTGGATACAGGCCCAAAGGTAGGGTATTGACGAGGTTATCAGATAACCTTCATGGTTGAGGATTACCTTGTCATTAATCCTGTTATATATGGCAAGGAATTCGTAATGGCACTAAGTTGGTAGGAATTGGTATTTACTGCAATCGGCACCTTTAATTGGAAAGCTGGCGGTCCTAGGTTGAACATTATTACATCGTGGGCGTTAATGCCACTGAATGGAGGGTTGCCATTTATATTGGTCCTGGTGCTATCCAACGGCTTGATGGCAATTATTAGTTGACTTTAATATTAGGGATAATTGAAAAAAAATTATGATCCTACACGTAAAAGTCGCAGTTAAAAGTAAAAAAAGTATTTGTGCAAAGACTAATATACAAAGAAAAGACAACCTTCGAAACTTGTTTGTGGAAGTTTTTGTCTTTAGATAAGTTGAAAAAGATAATCTGAAAAAAAAGAGACATTCTATTCATCTTTACTCCAAGGCAATAATGAAATCAATTTTTACAGTTTCGCTTGATAAAAGTTTTTTTGGTAAAATGAAGTTAACTTCTAAGAGCGATAAATGTTCCTTAGATTCTATATTTGAAACAACTCTGCAATTCAAAACTTTAAATTTCATTAAATATAAAAAAAATGATAACTAACAATCCTAGCAAGGTGTAATTAATTTAGAATCATTGTTTCGGACGTTAGGAAATAAAATTTGATAGATGTGTTCTTATTTTAACAGTCTAACTTATGTAATAACGAATAATTGAAACGCAGCAATTAAGAGCAACAAATGTTACAATATTTTTAAGAAAAAATTGGTTATTTATAAGAAAAAGTAGTAATAAATAACGTGAACATATAAATGTATTGTGAAAAACCTTACCCACCCAAACCAATAAATCTCAAACGATGTTGAGAAACATTTAAAATAGGTAAAGCAGAAATAAGTAAAACACACTGAAAGAAAAAAAACAATATAAGTTCGAAAATCTTAAAAGAGTTATATAAAAGTATAATGCTGGCTCTCAAACATTTAGTAAATAAATAATTCAGAAAGAAAAGGACAATAACAAAGAATGAAAAAAACTTATAAAAATTGTAGCGTTCCTAAGAGTGATCCACTTCAATTAAGTTTAAGTGATGTAACTAGCTTATATTAGTTAAGTTTATTAAAAATAGTCTTTCTAAAATATAAAGTAATGAATAAAATGCAATCTGAATTGAATGAGATACCTTCTGTAATAGTAAAAGAAATTCGTTTTTTAATTTACAAAATCATTTTATATATGATAAGAATTAAATAACAATTACAAAACGAATAGAAATAACAGAACTTTGAAAAGAAAGAGTAAGGTACAGGATGTTTGTCAAGAGTGTGCGGTTTGTGAGAGCACATAAACAAATGTATTGAAACACATCTTAGCTAATCGGCGAAAACCCATTTTTGGGAGTAGTTGGATTCGGAACTCGCACCGTTACAGTGCAAAAGTATGATATACTTCGAGTTTGATACGTAAGTATCAATAATGAGGTGGAACCACGTGAGGCAACTCTCGTCCCTCTAGCATTATTGCTAGAGGACGGAGTTTTTTTTTTCTGAAACTGTTTTGCGATAATAAATCTAGGTCAAATTATGGAAAAATATAGGAGGAATGCAAGAATGAAAGAAAAATGTAATTAGTTGGATAGTTTCTGGCACTAAGCAAGACTCAGGTGCACAGTTTGTGAAAACAAGTTAGGATTCAAGTGGGGCGGGATGAGCCAAACGCGATTAAAGAAATCCAAGAAAGAGGAAAAATTGATGTTGCAACAGAACCTTACTTCTGCAACTTAAGAGTTCAATGATCTAAGTCAAAGAAGGACAAGACTGCCATATGTAAGGCAGCGATAATGAATTAGTAATGTAGAGCGGATGAATTAGTATTGAACTGAGAGTTGTGCCAATTAATTTTTTTTGCAGTAATGAGCAGTATCACGAGGAAAGTATGGATTATTCAAATCTTTGAAGAAAACATCGATGGTTGGGAAAGAAAAAGGAGCTAGATTCCGTATAGATTATATTTTTGCAATCATCGATGCCCGTCCAATCTTCCAAGGTCGTGTTCGATGGAAAAAGGCCAGTTGTCTCTGCCACGTTGGTGTGAAATGAAGAGGAAAGTATTGGAGGAGAAATAGGCTCCTTATCAAAAAACATGTCTACTCTCCTCTCCTCATTAGAGTTCTCAAAAGAGGTTTTCATTCAAGAAGATGAAAATAACGTCCAATGTCTTTTCTTTATGAGCATCAGAACCCCTGTTTCAAGTAATTCAGTCCAATTTTTTTTGGCCATACTCATCAGTCGGCGTCGGGGTAAGTCTCTCATAAAGGGGTTTCTATCCAGCAAAGTTTATAGTCTAATCGGTAATGATCGAATCTTACCAGATCCATTAATGCTCCCCACTGTATACGGATCTTCCATACCATATAAGCTTCTGGAATTTAATGATCAAGTTCCAGATGGCCAATCTTTTAGGTGTCCATTCGCCGAAAGGAAGAGACAGTGCTTTGGTGAGCCGTTTCTTCATAGCAACGTACATGTTTCAAAGCCGATAGACTGTTCCTTTTTGTACAAAAGAATCACTGTCATAGTCCCGATGCAGAAATAGTCATTGGTTCATTGAAGAAAGTTGACCACTCATATGGAATGTTCAATACATCGGTATTGTTTTCAAAAAATCAATTGATCCTTTTTTTCATGAACCTTCAATATAACTCACTCGAATCCCGATATAATGCGGACTTTCCGCATACTGTGTTGCATATCATTCAAGGTAACTTATATAGCATTTCCACATCTTCCATTTTCATACGCTGTCCTTTTTGGAAACAGGGTCTTTGATGGCAGAGAGCATGTTCTGTAAGGTCAATTCTTTCAATCCTTTAATAGCCGCTTCTTCTAATATTACATTTTCTAAGAGAATCAAACGAGGCATGCGGGCAATAATTTTTAATGGATATGATGTCTCTTTTCAATTTTTTTCTCCTTTTAAAAAGTAAAATTAAAAAAAATTAGGAAAATAGTCCTAATATGTATAAGTTACCATGCCTTTAAAATTGGATGAAATAGTTTTTCATTTAGAGGAAGAGAACAGTAAAATCCAATTTAACTAAAATAGGAGTGAGACAACTATGGATCAAATCATCAAGTGATGAACCAGGACTTAATGAAAACAAAAACAGAAGAGATGGGAATTTCTGAAATCATTTCAGGCAACGTAGTTATGAATTAATGATTTAAGGGATATGGAACCCTTTCAATGGAGGGAATTGTCCTTCAGATGATTTACATTTGAATGACGTGGCACAATGGAAAGAAACGGGCAACTTGTTGCTTTAACGTAGCGAACTGGACGTAAGCAATTGGTGCGTACCGTAAGAAAGTACCAATTGCATGCTGATAAAATGCTTATGCCGGATCGGTTTACACAGTTGATAGTGAACGAAAGCAATTGGGAGCCGAGATCTTTCAGGGATATAAAGGAGCAGTTTCAGTTCTGGAGAATATGATTTGTTTCTTGCAACAGAGCTGCATAACTAACACTTCAGTAAGGAGTGATCAGTCATAATAGTTGCTGAAAAACTTTTAAACAAGAATGAACATGAGGATGAATTGGTTCAGCATATACATTAAGACAGAAACTAAAATGAATGCTGGGTCCACCAGTTTAGGAAAAATCATCTACTAGCTAGATGGATGAAGAAAGCACCTTGCTGATCAAGGGGACTATTTAAAGAAACACTTTCCTGAATTAGCGATCAATTAAAGGAAATTGAGCAGTGGCAAAATCAATTAGCTTCATTGGGAGTCGAGTAGTTGTTTATTTCTGATTTATTAGCCGTCCCTACGCATCTTATTACAACAAAGGAAATTCTTTTATTCAACATTATGAAAAAACATACAGTGAATCCAATTGGATCTTGGAGGGCAGTATACGAGTTCTTCAAAAGCTTCGGAAATGGCAATAAACAATTTAAGGAGTTCCAATATATAACTATTGCTTTATCAACCAAGGAGACAACGAAAAGATTCATCGATTACCTTGATTCCATTCAGTTGAACTAATGGTCCAGCTGCATTGAAATTCAACTATCAAGAGAGCTAGTCGTCTTATAGAATTTTCGGTTTTTGCTTGTTAAAGGAGAAGATGTTCCCAGTCTACGTGGAAGAGGGGATAGCCGATTTGGGAAATACACCGGAGGAGATGTATTGTTTGAAACAAAAATCGACCGGCTTATAACCCTAATGAACCTTAACTTGGTTATCTGTCATTTTTGGCTTTGGCTAGTTAAGCATCCACTCGGAGCGAGTATCCAATTGGTAGCGACTAAATTGTGCACTACACACAGCGTTATTTTAATTCCTCATGCAACCCGTCAAAAATTATTGCCTTTTGAAGGTCGTTGAACTGGCCTGCGACGTTGACAATGGCAGATGCCATCATGGATATAGTTTCAATCTGGACTATTTGCGTGAAAATGGTTAGCGAACAAGTAAGCACTAGACAGATTAACGCTCGCCTCATTTCCAATCAAAAACATGCTTATTTTTCAAGTATAGGGACATCCACAAAAATATCAATGTATTGAAGGGGAATTGATGTATGCAGCAGAAAGAATTTAAAAGACATGTAATATAAGCTTCAATCAGCCGATCTCTTTCAAGGCCAAAGCGGTAAGGTATTCATCCATACAGTTCAGGGAAAGAGGGGATGAATGCCCTTATTGAATTGCTAGAAAATTTGATGAGTGGAATGATTTCGGATCGGTTAGAGTTCCAATTGGTGAAATGAGAAAACCTACACATGGAATGGACAGCAGAGCTCGCGATGCATTGGAAGAACGTATAAACAAATTTATACTATCAACGAGTCCATTAAATGGTCAACCATGCGAAGTCAGAACGCCTACCAAAAATATCAGCCGTTAACTAAAATTAGGATCTATGTGCCTGGTGGAAAGCAAGTTATCCGTCAAAAACTGTTTTGATGACAGCCACTTTACCAAATGTAGGCTGGAGTAAAAGAAACAATCATTGTCACCCTCCTCAACTCGGGAGGGAATCATCAAACCACATTAAGCTGCCTGCCTTTATTGCTAAAGTCGATCATGTCTATCAGCAGGCGAGCTCAGGGCAAGCAAGGCAAATGCTTATGGACTGAAACGATTCAAAAGGTCTTGATAAAATAGTAGGTCCGGAAACCCAGTACGTTCGTTGGCAAAGAAACTGGTATATCTGGAGATGTCCGGAATTCGATTCTATCGCCGACCTTCGAAATCGTTTTGGTGGTCGACGAGCCTGCCAATGAAGAAGGTAGCCCTGAGTTGGCTTGGCTCAGGCTGAACATAAATGAGATGGCTCGTACATTCTTAATTCAGCACCATAAAGAAAAAGTTGGGACGCTATTGAAGCAGAAATTGGACAAGCAAAAATGAACCAAAGCCCGGTTAAGTATCATCAAACGGGAAGCTCTGACAAGATCAATCACTATCCAATTTGACCAGAGGAAACGAGAAACTATTGAAATCGTGAACCTGATTGCTGGAGAGCATGTTCCATCCAGACAGAGGATGCTGAAAGAAGTACATTCCTAAAATAAAAAACAGCGGGGGCTCTTTTATTGGTCCAATATTCTCCAGAGGCAATTGGGACTACGTGGCAGGTCCAAAGTCAAATGTTCTGCCACCAACGAAATGCTCGATTTGCGATGGACTGACGTGAACGACTTTCTGCGAACCAATCTGTATTCATTGAAAAAAGAGACGTTTCCATACAATGGCCCCCTTCGGCATGCGCAATTGCAAAGGAAAAGAAAGAATTCAAGCACAAACCAATGATTCTCTTGCTATCAGGTGGAAAGGAGGAAGAAAAATGATTCGTATCCAACAAAATGAAAGCCCGTACCGTTCATGTGACAGATGAAGACTTGCAAGAAATTTGCTAAAAACGCCTTTCACCATCAAATATGGTGAGATGAGTAACATAACATCTGGCGAAGGTGTAAAAGCGGAGAATTCTGAATGGACTGACCCTGACAAATTGGTCAGCTTTTGCCACTGGTTTCAGATGAATGGATGCAATAAATGTATGATGGTTTTAGGACGGGTGCCTGTAAATGACTTTTGAGCCAGAACTTTTCAATGTACGAAGAATACGCCAATCAATGACAAGCGTCCTATATATAAGGTGGAGTGAAGAGATGGATTATTTGATTATGCAAGTACACTTGTACAGATGGAAAACATCAAACCATCATTCTCACTGTTCCCAGCCGAACAATGCCCGCTTGGATGCTTCATCCAGATGAATTGCCAGGCTGCAAGCGGATTGAATGCATAAACTAATGGTATTTGAAATTATCGAGAGGCTTCATAGGACTTCGGCGAAACAAAAAGCCGGTTCGTCCAGAAGAGAGCATGTTATTTTGTCATGCAGACACTTCCAAAATATATGGTTTGGGCGGGGGCTATGGCGCATCGGAATAGTGACTAGCAGTTCGGCAACGAATGACTGTAATTCGGTCGCTCACCCTAATCAATCAAATACTTATCTACAATATAGCGCATACTATTCGACAAATACAACTAAAGACTGGAAACCTTTATAATCATCAAAGAAGCAGCTGAAAAATTGAAAGACATTTAAGACCAAGAAGTCCAGTATGTGATGACCGTGCTGCCAAGTCCCAAGCGAACTTCGTTTTACTTACGGTGAAGTTGCCTTGGCAATAGGGAAAGTAAACATCCAACAAAGCGGATTTCAGCCGAGAATTACGTAAATCCGACTCGTCCCATCCGTAACTGCAGAAGCTGTCCGCTATTCAATAGCGACGATGAAACAATTAACGCAACTCGAAATCGATTAATAAAAGAATGAGAGTAAGACTATGACAGTAAATCTATAGAACGCAAACAAAGAAAAAAAATATCCGCATGTCGTTGAAAACAAGGTTTTTGATCCGTCTCACATTGAACAGAGTTGCGTTTTTGAACCATATGCTAATTTATTTGCTTTCACGGCCATTTTGTCTGAATTTGACAGTCGATGGGGATACAAATGGGATGCTCATCATACACTGAAGATTTGCAATCGTATTGGGGCAATTGTTGGCTAAATGGTAAGAAAAAGAAGCGTAAACGCACTATGGAAAACATATGACCCTATTATGTACCGACCGCGATGAAACGACAACATTGGCTCGATCAGTGGACCGATATCAAAGCGACGCCCTATTGCACTTTTGATGCAGATTTTTCCAAAGCGACCGTTGGAACGTTTGAATGTGAAACTGGTGAAAAGTTTTTTCTATGCGTACGTCATTCATTGGGCCCGTACAACAACCCACCTGGATTTAATCAGGGGATGAAAACGCCACTCAGAAATTGAGGCTTTATTTCAAAGCATTGCTCAAAGTGTTCGGATTAGCGCTGATGATTCAGCGTGTCAACCGTCCTGCCCTCTCAAAGAATGGATCGAGATGATAGGCAATTATAAATGGATTGGTTGGAAACATTGCCAATTTAACTAATGCATCCGTTTTCCTGGCCATTGAGGTAGAAGTAACCAAAGACTGGGAGATACCCTCGGCAAGGCAGACCACATTATCCCTGGCAGGTGTCGGACACTTCAAGATTGCCATGGAACGAATTCACGCACAAGACCTGCTTCCTTTAATTGACATGAGTTAAAAAGAAACAAACGATTGGTGGGGATCTGCCTTGGCCCATGCAGTTTGTTGTTTGAGCACAGTGAAGAACGGATATTGACGGTCTGGGCTATCCTGCCCGGTTACCCTGTGCAAGAATCATTGGCCCACACCTGTACAATCATCTCGATGAATGCGTACACTCAAACTCTTCCGATTAAATGGGAGATGTGTTTTCCATTCATTCCCTAATAAAAGCAGTACAAAGAAAACATTGTTCGCTACAGCTGATTATGGGCAAGAGTGGGTAGCTGTGTTGCAAACAAAGAACATTTTAGGTATTCCAATTTCCAATCCTGAAAAAAGTGGAAAAAAAGGATAGCGATTTTAAAATCGAGCACTGCAAGGAGGATTTGAATGATTGAGATATGGCGCAGCAATCCGATTTTGATTGACAATAAAGTGTCCCCTGACAGAGGGGATTATGGCAACTAAGAAAGAAATGAACGAACACCTGAAGAAGCATGCTTTTTATAACAATACCCTCAAATCCTACGGATTCATATGTTGATTTGATGGGAGCAGTCAGAAACAACCAACTCTAGCGCTTAATATCGAAACACTCCCCCCTTGAAAAAAAATACTCGTCCGATAGAAAATCGTGGGAATCCGATCTGATAAGACCATGCCAGCATTACTTGAAGCAGGAAGCTTCTATGTCATTGTTGGAACCAAAGGTCTTCCAGGAATCGAGATGGCTTGCGAAAATGACCACAACCTATCCAGGAAGATTTACTTGGGACCTATGCGAAGGGGGAAGAAGGTCGTAGTTGAAGGCTGAACAGAAGTCAGTGAAGAGACATTTACGAGGTAGCCGAAGCGGTAAACCGATTTGCCTCTAGGAGTATTATTTATACAGATACTACAAAGATGAAAGATGGGGGTTCCAAATGTGGAATTGACACGTGCATTAGGAAGGTTATCCCAAACACCCTATTAACGGGCTTCAGGCGTAATCGCAGTCTCGAAACATCCGAAATTTAAGAGAAATCCGTGTTGCGCAGCGATTGTTGGAAAAGCAGCCACACGTATGCTTTTGGAGGGACTGAGATCGATGATTAAAAAACGATCATTTCCTTGTTGGATGTAAAAGAAACGGTCTAGTGTTCAAGGGTATTCATTTTAAACATTAAAGAAAAATTGCGATCCGGTTAAAAAAATGGCGAAAAAATACTAGATGCTTTCGGAGCGGATGAAACTGGTATTTTTGGATATTTCTGCAACGGAAACGGACATGCACTCATGATTGATGTCATCCGCGAGACAGCCAAGGAATTGTTATTCCTTTAACTATCGAGGTGGAATTTAAAAATCTGGAAGACACTCCAAGCTTCTCAATGCAAGGAGCCCCGAAAAGTCAGCTTGAATTCTTCTGGCATTGGCAAATCTTCGTTCCATTAAAGAGCATGAGAATTTGCTCGCACTGCAATCTGTATTGCATCGATCACGAAATGGGAAACCCGAAGAAGAAGAATGGTTTTTGCTATACTCATGGCGGAAAAAAGCGGCCCATCTTAGAGCGAACGCTCGAATCGGGTAAAAGAAGTTTGAGGCATTAGGTGCCGGAGAAGATTAGCTAGTCCACCAGTATGATTACGCTGAATGAAAACAAGGTTTGATCATCGGCTATTGAGCTATTGAACAAGCCGTCCCATAAATTCCTTCATCTGCTCTGGAGGTGGAAGGAAAACGCTCAGCACTTTGTCAGACTTTATTCAGAGACTGATGTATTGCCGATTACCGCCTCCCATTTTTCATGATGAAGAAAGTCTCGATTGTGAGTGAAAAACGGCTTTCAAAGAAAGGAGTACGATGCGTTATTCTAATTACGATGATTTGAAGCCTGATTTTTTCCAAAAGGATTATTGCCGGTTACTGCCAACATTACACCGAATAAAAACGTCTAATGTTGGTCATGAAATGAAGAGGCTTTTCGAAATCACAAAAAAAGAAGAAGGCAGTTGTTTTATTCTAGGAGCCCAAGAGAACTGTGGAAAAAAGGCGAAAAGCAAGTCCAGAACTAATCCAATAGTGTAAAAGAAAATGTATTGATGGAATCAAGGAATGCTTTTCGCTCATTTGGTAGCCCAGCAGGACCAACTTGTCACCGAAACACGGAAAGCTGTTTTAAATATTGCTTCCATGCTTTTACGCTGAAAGATATCGAGCAAACAGTCAAGACCGGGCAAAAGAGAAAAGGAGAAGGCTTTCCTACACTCATATCTAATTAACCAGAAGGAACCGATAAAATAGCCAAAAATGGTGAAGAAGCAGTTGAAGTCATTATTTGCCACAAAAATTCAGACAAAAAGATACTGCAAATGAAACAGCGAACTTGGCTGTACACCTTGGGAGTCTTGCGGCATAATCAAGGCATTTGCCATTGATGATGTTGCCAACGGTATTGGCGAGCGCCATCAAAAGAACAACAATTTTAAAGGTGATACGAAAAAGATATAGACGTCTGGTAATAGTAAAGCACACAGCAAAATAATTGAAAAGCTTTTTTATCCTAAAATGAGATTTCCTTTTGCATTTCAATGGACAAAGCAAAAAAAATCGTGCGAACTAAGAAAAAAAATTAACCTAGTACTATATATTTGTTTGTTGACAGTTGTCAAATAGAACCTTGAGGAAATATTGTTTTTTATCATTACATATTCCTCAATGGTTAGATGATGTAGGTCATCCCGTGGTCACTCTAGTTTTCTTTGATTGAATATACCATTTTTGAGTGTACCACGAATGGGCTTTTAAAGGGGTTCCTTAGCTTAATCCGTGCAAAATTCGCGAGAATAAAAATGACACAATTGTAAAAAAAATGTGTCATTGCTAACTGATACTCATTTAGATAATTTTTAATTATTAATGGTTTTATAAACAATGGAGCTAAAAGAGTTTCAATACAATACTATCAAATCTAAGCAAGACGATGTGAACGGACATCTTTATAAGAAAGCATATGGTTTAGTTGAGAATTCTGGTATACTTTCTAAACACAACATGCCCGCTTTTATTTTGAAATAACTGAATTAGTACCTTTTTTTTCATTGATGGATATAAACATGATTGGTTTTGTTCATTTGAAGAATATAGGTCGTTTCCGCTTCACAACCTGAGCTAAAAAAAAATAAAAATTTGGTGTTCCGGCATTTGAGATAGAGACTTCATTGAATCTAATTTTTTGACTAAAGAAACTTTTTTGCTTAAAAACATGAATAGTTGCTCAGCTAGGTTCCTTTCCATAATCGATCCTCCGAACGTTTGTTTGATATTTTATTATACCGAACAAACGTTTCCTGTTTGCAAGTCTTTAAAAATTAGTCACGAATAAAGTTTCATTCATGAGTAATTCTAGCTATAGATAGAAATGGGAAAGAGAAAAGCGAAAAAATGAAATAGAAAAGGCATGATTAATGAGGAGTTTTTTATTAAGACATACAAAATAATGGCGATGCTTGTTGTGACTTACCGTTGGAGTTTTGTGGAGAAAAAATGAATCCACATTTATAATTAGTGACGATTTAATATGAACTATAAGGAATATCTAGATGATTTAGGGAAACGTTTTGATAGAGAAGCTTTTTTCAACAGTAAAAGATGAGCGATTGGCGACAACTTCTTCAAACAAACATGTTGGAACATATTTGGAAATATTTTTAAATATTATACGTTGAAAAAAAAGAGTCCGTTCCTTTAATTTAGCATTTTCCATCTGGTTTACAGTGTTCTTACAATACATGCCGATGGTAGCTGTTGAATATGTTAAAAGAAGAATACGATCAATTTGATATTACCTGTTAATAGATACTCCTAGCAGTTTTTGTCTTGGAGAACGGTTTATTGATTTATGAAAGCTAACAATAAAAAAGCGGGGAAATCATTAGGCAGAAAGTAGCTCACGATGGTTTTGAAGAGCTATAAATTAAACTTTATCGTGGGTAACGGTAGAGATATTAAACATTTTAGAAAAGAGGACGCTCGTATTTCCAGCTTTTAGCAACTTTAGGAAACATATTAAATGTCAAAAGCCAATAATGTTATGAATGGTAATAGGCAAATTAGTACCATTGCAAAAGTACGTGGACGTAAAAAAATCATTTGCAATTTTGGTGCAAAAAAACAGTTTGAAGGTAGATAGAATCGCAGAGAACAAACAATTTTTATAGGGCATTGTTAGGAGTTCCTGAGGAAGCCGCTTTGGATAAAAAAAGGCTCTTTTAAGAAAGAAAAAAACGTCAGTTAAAGATATCCAAATCTATCCCATACGGGCCAACAATTGGCTGCGCAAATACAGGATTCGAATCCATCGCACTATTTTCATTTGGGCGAAAAAAATAATAATAAAATAATATCATTTTTATTATGGCCTTGTATATTGTAATTTGGGCTCGAAACCGGTAATAATAAATGCGTGTGGCTTTAATATAATTATTAAAAAAAGCTGAAAAATAAGTTAATTTTTGATGACAGACATAGTCTCTAAAGGGACTAAGATTGGGGTGAAAGATGTTTGTTTCCTTAAAGAAAGAAGTATTGTGAACATTCGATTGTTTAAGATACAGCTTATTTTACTTAATTAAATAGGTACCTGGTTGGGCGACAGCTTTCAAGATTTATTCCTTCAAGGGGTGAGAAGGAGTCTTTTTAAGCACGCCTATTTTTTATTTTAGAGGAGGTGAGACAATGATCTAGAAACTGTAGAATATGTTCAAAGAAGCCAGAAGAAAAGAGCAACGAAATTAGAACAAGACCAGTGTGTTGAATATAAAAAAACATAAAAACTGAAGATCAAGCAACAAATTGAAGAACAAAAAAAGGAATTATCCTTAGAATAAAAAATATGAAGTGAGCAAACAAAAGAATATGATCAAAAAGTCACCTCTATAGAAGAAGATTTAAATAAAGTAATCGCGGTCCGAAGTAAAAGAGATGAAAAGAGTCCGTTCAGATGGAAATAAAACAAATGTAGTTATGACATGTTAAGGAGGTGTCAATCGCTATGGCAATAAGCTAAAATGAAAAAAGTAACTCTCTTGGCTGAACAATACAATAAAGACCTTCTTCTAAAAGCAGTTACAGGACTTACATGAATTAGAATTATTTGACCTGTTCTACTTTAGAGGAAACAACGCTTCTTGATTACGCCTACTCCAAGAAAAAACCGGCAGTTGGGAGAAACAGAATATCGAAAGAAAACGATAAAGGATATCATATTCTTTGACCTTTTTAAATCACACATTCTAAAGCAGAATGTTTGCTAAATGTAGAGTCAGGGAGGAGAATACACGTGGCAGAATTGGACAGAAACCAATTTCAGTTGTACTTCCCGTTGAAAGATATTTGCAGGATGTTCAGAAAAGAAAAAGAACTTAATTATTTAGACTCAAAAACAAAAAACGCTAAATGAAGAAGAACTTTTTTTACCGCAAGTGGGAACATTGAGTTCAACCCAAATGATTAGGCAAACATTCAAAAGTAACTTACGCATTTGTGGAACTATTCTACAGTGAAAATGTAAATCAGGATTTATAAGAAGCGTTAAAAAGAATCTGGACGAATTATGTTGATGAAATTTCCAATATAAACAGGATGAAGCTGCTATCTGACTAATCACTGCAAAAGAAAATCAAGCAAACAATTGAAGACCGTTCTGAATCAATTTCAGTTTTACTAAATCAAACTACCTCTTACAATCGTTACTAAAGAAGAGTTACAAAGAAACATGGTCAAAAATAAAACAGCTAAACAAGGAAAAAGAACAAAAATCGAAAAAAGACTTAATCAGTTTTCTTCCTCAATTAGAAGAATTACAATTAGGTGAAGAATATTATTATCAATATACATCAAAGAGAAAATAGGAAACGATCTTTTGTTGAACGGTAAAGCTTGTTCTTGTTAAATGGCTGGTTAGAAGAAGATCAGTTTTCTGATTTAAGTAAAACTGTTAGAAACGAAGATCATGGTTGGGAAAGATAAGTATGCGGTTTATCTCAGAAGAAAATTAAAAATGAGGAAAATTTTTGATAAGCGTTCCGGTATGTTTTAAACAACAATAATATTGTAGAACCTTTTGAAAGTATAACTGAAATGTATAGTTTTGCTAAATATAACGATATCGATCAATCACCAGTTATGAATGCCTTTTATTAGTTTTCTTTGGCATAGATGAAGTGCAGACGTAAGGTTACGGATTGATTCTTTTAATTGTACTCTTGCTTGCTCAAAAATTAATTAAATCTGATCGGGAATGGCTTAAATTTAACTTCGCTTTTCCACCTTGGTTATCTTACCCGTAATTACTTGGGGTTTTGATTTTATGGGTACTTAATGGGGTATGAAATTACCCATCAACTTGTCTGTCTACGACAATTGTGTCAATAACGAATAATTAATATCTCAGCTTATCTTTGGTTTTGTTCAAGCTTATAATGGTTCTGTTTAATAGTGGCGTCAAGTGGAGAAAGCAAGAAGGCGCCGCTTCTTAGCATGTTGATGGATGGCTTGGGTTGGAATTTTAGTAGTATCGGTTTAATTATTTTAGTGGATGAATGGTCTTTGAAAGCCAATTTCTTCATCTTAGTTGGCTTATCTTCTAATTGGCGTAAACGTTATTGGGATTATTTTCGTACTGTGTTATCTTTCAGAAAGACAAAGGTAATCTGGCGCTGCCTAGGATTCTATAATTTTAACGGTAGATTACTGGGTAATGTGGGCGATTTGTCCAGCTTATACTAGATTTGATGGCTCAGGTGTTTCAGAGGAATATCGCAGCAGCATTTAATATGATTGTTTGATTCCTTCCACCAGTAGCTAAGTTTCTGTAGGGATAGTTAACTGTTTATCGCGCTAGCACACTTTAAATATTTTCCTTAGTTATTCTGAAGTGCGTATGTCATACAGCAAGGTTACCCAATAATGTTTGAAGTTTTTTGGTAAATTTATGAAGGTGGCGGACATTGCACTTAGCCCCGTTAAAAGACGTTTGAAAAAACATATTTAATTTTAAAAGAAAAAGACAATGAAATTTTAACTAGAGACTAAATAACAATATGGAGGAATTTTATAATGGGAAATTTTAATAACATTTTTTTAACTGAAAATAACGGGTGGTTTATTTTTTGCCCAGCAATGGGAATTGATCGCTAACAAATCTTTTCAGGAATGGTTCAAGCTAAAGGTGTGGGGTAGACTGGTGAAGTCAGGCCAGAGAAAAATTTGGACCAAATTGATTTTATAAAATTGCTTACCAGTACTCAAGGATTATATGGATTTCGTTTAATTGAAATATAATTTAACTTGAATACAGGTGTTGAATACAACCTGGTCAAGGTTTATATTTGTTAAATGTGCAATGCCAATTGCTTTCAACTGGATATTCCGGTATAGCTCAAGGACGGAGTTCTGCTGCGGACCAAATTTTTAGCTAAAAAAACAAAGCCAGCAACAAAAGGATTACTCTTTTTTCAGCGAAATGTTGAAATCTTAATGCTAATCTTAGGTTTCGTTATTTCATTCTTATTAGTATTAAACGTATCGAAAATCGATTATTTTCTATATAAACAAGAAAATAGTTAAGAGTGGAGGGAATATGTCCAGATTTAAAAACTCATTACTGATCGTATGATTGTAAAAAGAAAGCCTGAAATACAAGAAAAAATACGCGCAGATGAATTAGAAGCAAAAGAACAATTGCCACTGCTGAGTAAAAAAATAAAGAAGAAAAAGTAAGAAAATATGACAAACGTTTGCAGATGATTTTTGGAACGAAATAAAAACAGCTAGAAAATCAAAAAACAATAAAAATATAGCTGAAAAGCAACATTTTTATTAGAATAATTTTGAAAAAGTCAAACAACATGGAACAATGGGAACTACAACAGAAATTTCAACAATTTTATATCTGTCTTGAACAATTTAAGTCATTGAAACCATTGAAATTTAGTTTCTTGGTGAACATTCTAGTTTCCGAAAAGTTGTTCCTGATATTTGGTTAAGAAGTCTTACTCAACAAGGATATCCGTATCGGTTATCGTAGAAACGATTCGTAAGAATCAGGTTTATTTGTGTTAAAGACCAATACAGGTATCCAATACAATTAATATGTTTGATTCGTTTGAATCACTGGAAATTAAAAGTCATTAATACCATCTGTTTCTAAGAATTTGTTTTAATAAAAAGGGAACAACAGCTTTTGCTGGGACCTTAATGCATCGCATGTCGGTTTTCGAAAGTTACCTCCTTAAAATGAATCAAGTTGAACGGATGCTACAGTCCCTCTTAATTTCGAGGAAAGCACTAAGTGTATTAAAAGATACACCCTATCGCATGATGTCGAAGAGTATAGCGAACAAAAATTACGATAGGTTACTTGTAAAATGAACTGATAACGATGTACAATATAATCCTGAACCAGCTTTAATTATTGTTTTCATTGGCGTTATTCTTAATCACTAATTTAAAGTAATGTTAAAGAAAATTTTAAATCTCAAAAATTGAATTTTCTATATGCCTTATTCGTGGAAAAGAATCTAATTTCATCTTTAAACAAGCAGTAGAAACAGAAAAAACAGATGAACTAAGTCAAGAAATACAGACTAGCATAAAATACAGATTACAATGAATACTATATTGTTCAATCAATTGATATTAATTTCGATCGGACGCTATTTAACTGCAACTTGAAACAATTAGCAGAGAGTATGGACGATTAAAGTAATTGATTTTTGATTACAATGTGATTATTTGAACAATTTGTCCTACATTTATCTAGAGCTTCAACAAAAACGGTCACAAACTTTTTGACAACAATTTTATCAAGTTCATGGAAGTATCCTAAAAAAGAAGCTGAATTCAAACTCAGTAACGGAGAATTTAATTGAATGCTTGGAAAAAAAAACTTTTCTGAAGGTTTAAATATCAGCGATAATTGTTTTGAACTCTATTTAATGCCAGAAACGCAAAGAACTTATCACCTGTAAAAACTTGACTTGGGCAATACGGAATAATGCTTATAATGGAGAAAATGAAAGACGCTAAACTGGAAGTTTTTGGACCGATGCCTCTTACTGGCTTATATGTGATGCTAAATGAAAACGAAGTGATAACCTTACGCTATCTTAGTAGGGAAGAGAAAAATAACCTTCCAATTAAAGACATAAGAGAGAGGATGCGAAATCATTTATGGCGTATAAAATAGGTGTAGTTTGGTGATAAAAGATTCCATTCTGCTTTTAAAAATTTTAGTTTTAATGATCTTTTTATGCATCTGGAAAGCTAAAGAACCAGAACGTAAATTGAACCAATTAGCTAATAAAATTATGGGATTTTTATTTAACCGACCATTAGGAGAAATTAAATACCTGAAACAATTGAACATACCGAATCAAGTAGCTCAACCAGCGGTATTTAATACCTGGGAAATCAAATTTTTTTTAGATCATTGGATATCGGGAAAAAAAATAGAATTACAAAAATGTTGAAAAAGCAGTTGGACAAAATATTTATAGGAGGTTTTACCCCCAGTTTGACAAAAGGAAGAACTTGTGAGTGTCCTCGGAACCCATTAGTTACGGCCTGATGGGATGCGAGGAAAGCAATCCATAGATATTTGTTAAGGTTGGTAACTTGATTAATTGGTGAAGGTCATTGAAATGCGTAATGGAGCGTAGCCTCTATTCAAGATACTTACTGAAGAACAATCAACATGATTGGACCTGGGACATAGAGAAATACTGAAGAAGACCTATCAGTTAAATGGCTCCTGGGAATGATTCACAAAAGTTTTGCATGGGTTCACATTAGATAAGTTTAATGAAAAAAAAAACAATAGCAACTATCTTAATTCGTGGTGTTCAATTAAATCATTAAAGCGGTACGGATAAATGGGCATTCCACGTCCGACGCGTAAGAAGTTTGGAACTAAAGTATTCAGGAAGATAATCGTTGGAACTGTTTCTGAAAACAAAGTGATTGTACACAAAATAATGGTCTTAATGGTGTTGAAAGGAAACGATCCAAAAGCATTGAAAATGAAGTTTTGATATCAATGAAACAATCTATCAACTAGATACTGAAGATGGTTAAAAGATTACCGATGCTGCAGAATAATGCCGTTAGACAAGGTCGTCCAACAGCTAAAAAATTAAATCCAGATGCTCCAATGATTACAGGACAACGAGTTATTGGATACGTTTATTTTCCTGTAGCAAAGGAGGAGCAGCGCCGTTTCAGGACCTTTTGGCGCGGGTAAAAAGTGTGCAACACAAATAGCTAAATGGCTGATGTTGATTAGTGTTTACTGTTGCCATGTGGTGAGCGCGGAAATGAAATGACAGACGTATTAATGTAGTTTCGTGAATTAAGTAGACCTAGCCTGGTGAATCGATTATGAACGTACCATTCTTGATGCCAACAACTTCAAATATGCCAGTTGCCTGCTCGTGAAGCTTCTATCTACACAGGGTATTTACAATTGCAGAATACTTTAGAGAATATGGGTATAGTGTGGCGATATGGCTGACTCAATCGTCTCGTTGGGGGAAGCACTTCGGGATGTTCAGGGTCGTTTAGAAGAATGCCAGGGGATGAAGGATACCTGCTTATCTTGGTAGTCGAATTGCAGAATTTTATAACGTGCTGGTAAATTATTGCATTACGTTTCTGAAGCCGTGAAGGAAGTGATCACTGCGATGGTGGCAGTAATCACCCTCCAGGTGAGATATAATCAAGAAATAAAATAACTTTGCGGTAGCAAAAGTGTTTGGAGTTAGACATTTATTGGCTCAAAAACGTCACTTTTCCATCTATTGACATGGTTATCTCATATTCATTGTATTCATCTGAATTAGGAACCTATATTGGAAAAAATAGGAAAAGATATTGGACTGGCATTAAGTAAAAGAACCATGACGTTATATCAGACGAAATCTGAATTCAAGAATATAGATATATAATAGGTGGTGTTGAATCTCTTCAGAAACGACCGATAAACTTGAAGTAAGCTAAATATATTCGTTGAAGATTTTCTTACAACAAAATGCTTTTTTGATGATTTGATACCTATACATCGAATAGAAAAACAGTATGGAACTGCTTTCTACTTATCCTTGAATTTCAAGACGAAGCATTAGCTGGCATGACATTAAGGTTCTTATTTCAATGAAATGTATTGAAAAGGGTACCGTTGCAGTTCGAGAAAATTGACGTAGCAAATATATTTCGGAAGAAGAAAATTGCAAAGTTTAATGAATTAAAAATAAGACTTTAAAAACAGCTATCCATCCAGATGTTGACAGAAGGGGGATATGACAACAGATGCTTAAAGAATATAAAACAGTAACAGAAGTTGTTGCCCTTAATGGCAGTTGAAGGAGTAGACAGGGTTAAATGTGATGAGCTAGTGATTATTACAAATGCAAACAGGCCGAAAAAAGACGTGTCAAGTTTTAGGAAAATTAACGGCGATAAGGCCAAAATGCGTTCAAAATTTTGATGATCATTGGATATAAATTAGAAGATCAAGTTCGTTTCTTTAGGTAGACATTATCACTAGACGGTTCCTGAAACCATGGTTGGGTCGTGGTTTGAATGGATGCGAAATCAACGATGATGTCCTGCATAATTCAGAAAAACAATTAGTGTAAATGGTGAAACCGATTAATCCAAGGCTCGCGATTACCAAGATGAATTCATTCAAAAGATACCATCTTTGAATACCCCCTAGTTAGACCGACAAAAATACGTGTATATTTCAGGTTCAGGATTGCCAGCATTAAAGAATTGGAGCTAGAATAGCTCGACAAGCAACCGTTTTACGATTCTGAAGAAGAGTTGCTATTATTTGCTGCAAATTGGGATTACTTTTGAAGACTGAATCTTTATGGAGGATTTTCGTAAATACAGAAGCTAGTCGGATCCATTCAGTTATTTCTCAAACTTAGCAGATGATCCGGCTATTGAATAGAATTTGCAATCTCCAAATGGCGTTGACAAGCAACTGAATATTAAGCTTTAATGAAAAAGATATGCATGTTCTTTATTATGACAGATATGACCATTATTGTGAGCGTTACGACTGCAATTTCAGCAGCTAGACCGGAAGTTGCATGAAGAGCTGGTTTATCCAGGTTATTTGTATAGAATTCTTGCAACATTTATATGAACGCGCCGGGTCGTATTAGTAGGCTGGAACAGGTCTGTAACCACAAATTCCACAATAACATAACTATGCCTGAAGATGATATTAATCTCCACCCATACCAAGATTAACAGTTATATCACTGAAGACAACTTATTTATCACGTGATTTATTCAATAGTGGTTCCAACCTCCAGATGATGTACTCCATCATTGTCCGTTTAAAAGATTTAAAGGTACGGAGAAGGAAAGACAAGAAAAAGATCAATGCTCCAACAATGAACCAATTATTGCTGCTTATCTAGAAGGGAAACAAGAAACTGCTCTTCCGAAACGGATATAAACTAATTTGCTAATTCGTGAACGTCTTGAAAACGAGTAAATGTAATACCAAGGTAATATACGAATCGTTCGATGAAGAATCACTAGATGCTTCGGGATTATTAGCTATTCTGCCAGAACAGAATTAAAACGAATCAAAGATGAATTTAGACAAGTTACCTGCGCGAGAAACTAAATATGCGAAATTAAAAATTGTTAACCCTAACAAGAATGGAACTGACCATTTTAAAAGCAACGTAGACATAGTTATTGAATAGATAAACAAGATGATTGATGCGCCAATTATACTCTACATCAAGAAAAACAATGGATAAAGATAAATTAAAACTAGCGCAATGCAGATCTTTTGTAATGGCTAAGGCTTTATGGAACGAAAATTTTAATTGAAGAACTGTAGCAATACCACCGACTTCGCTAGTTAAGATTGTATGAAAAAAATATCATAGTGGTTCAGTCCAGTTATAATTTGGATAAAGGAGTCAAGAATACAAATGATTGTTAAGATATGGTTACTTGAAACTCAAATCGTGAACTTGATATACTTCCATTGAAAAAAATTCTGCAGTACTGACGAACTAATGAACTTATCAGAATAAGAAAAAAACACTGTCAATTAATGGCACGTATGAAAATTGAAGAACAAACAACGTCGTCGTGTAAAAATGCTTTAGATACATGACAAATAATATTCAAGATAAACTGGATGAAAATGAAAGAGCGAATATCTAAGATTGAATGAAAGCTTAAAGATATGGGTTAGAACTCATCTGTTTAAACCCTATAAAAAGCACGTAGAAACAATTATTGTTCACGCTGCCTTTTTTTTATTAAAGATCGAGCTGTGTTACTAGTTTTAATACAATTTTTTAAAATCTAATGGAAATAACAAGGCTTTTATATAGAAAAAAATGAAAATAAAATAAATATTCATCCATTTCTAGTTTTTATGTACCTGATAGCAAATGCTATAACTAGTTTTTAACAAATTTGATTTTATGTTTATATGTGAGGTTGGAAGAGATAGTGCTCAAAAATTTTTTCTTATGACAATAAATGAAGAAATACAGTGCATCTAAAATATAAAGGATGGCAGAAAGAATTAAATTTAGTCAGTTGGAATGGCAATCAAACCACAAAATTGATATCGTGATTGGGCACCAAATCAGAAAAATGGGTAAAGGCTTGACTTACGAATGAAGAAGATGGAAACCCTTAAACTCTTTTAAGCAAAACGTTTTGATTAAAACACTATCTTATTTAATAAAAAAGAAATAAACTTATTTTTTTTAGGATGGAAAGGATTTGACACTATAGATGTGGACTTTTAATTGTTCTTTCGGACCTTACTGGTGGTATGGTAAAAGGAATGTACGAAAAGCTAATATATATATTCTAGTTTCAATGACTACGCGCAAGAACGCGCAAGTGAAAATAGATGGGATTGATTATTTTTTTAGAAAAAGAACAATTTGAAAGATTTAATTGAAAAGACGTTTAGTTAGAATAAGCGCAGAATATCTGGAAATATTACGGGAAACTACATTAGAATATGTTGAATCAACATTAGCAAGTGAGAGATGTTTTAAGAGATTGAAAGTTCATAGGTGCTTTACAAGTGCGAGAAAAAAAATGCCTGAAGGGATTTTAATGTCTTGACTCCTCCAGATAAAAATAAAATCGCGCAATTTAGAAAGGAACAGATGAATCGGAGTGTCATTGAAAGTCGGATGGAAAAAGCTATGTAAGAAATCAACTTGATGCGAAATCATAACATTATGCGTTGAAAATATAAAGGTAGAA
>Ga0163217_1022650_pt1 | contig 22142 bp, 14 predicted proteins | sample SynspAceP_FD_185933 | JGI IMG/M metagenome (GOLD analysis project Ga0163217, IMG submission 185933) | Saline lake microbial communities from Ace Lake in Antarctica - Synechococcus sp. Ace-P (PacBio error correction) | ecosystem: Environmental > Aquatic > Non-marine Saline and Alkaline > Saline ...
AACAGCGGCAGGAAAAATTTTTTTTTTTTTTTTTTCGTTTAATAGTTTTTTTGTTCGGGGTTTTTTCCAATTGTCCCTAATCCTACTAAAAAAGATTTAATCCACAGCTTTTGCTGTTTTATTATCCACTGCCTCAAAGTATCAACTTTTTTTTTGTGCTTTTTTATTAAAAGATTTGGAGTTACAAATACTGTTTTTTTTTTTAATCCAACAAATCAACACATGTGTTAAAACACATCTCCAAACTCGAAATTATAACGCCTTGTGGGAATAACTTGCTATTAGCTTTTACTTAAAGTGGTTTTTGAATCTGTTTTTATCCATTTAAAAATTTTAAAAAGCTGTGTAAAAAGAAATAGTTTTGTTCAGCAGTTATTAACGCCCCTTGTGCATAACTCTAATCTACAGCCTCGGGATTGGAGTTTTTTACAGGTTTAAACTAACTTGTGGGAAAACTTTTTTATTAAACGGTGCTACCAATGAAACAGACTATTTATAAAGGAAGGTTCCTTCTGTTTGGGATTTACAATGCTTTGGTGGAATTTTTTAAAAGGGAAAAGTTTTAAAGAAGTCACTTTTCAAAGGTCAGTTTACGGATACCTTTGGATTGAAGTGCTAACCCATTCGTTATAACTGAACACAATTATTTTATTAAAAATTGAAGTTCCATCCTCTTGCATAAAGAATATTGGGAAAAATAATTTAGCCACTCGTATTGTTGAAAATATTTTATGAATAACTCCAGTCGCGAAATATCTGCCATTTATTTCGTTTATTAAAAATGAACAAGAAATTCTAATCACCATGGAAAACACAAAAGCCAATCTTTAATGCAAAAAAATTCTTTTTTTAAAAAAGATATAAATTAAACGATAATATACCTTTGGATACTTCTCGTTATTTGGTAAAGGCAAACCAAATGGCCCATGCTTTGCTGCAATTAAGTCCCGTTGCCGGAAGAACCAGGAACTATCTCCTAAATCCTTGTTTTTTTTTAATGGTGGGGTTGGGATTAGGCAAGACCGCAAATTTTAATGCATGCCATTGGCCGCCAAGTTTTATTTTACCTTAATCCGGAATGCAAAAGTAAAGTATGTAAAGTAGCCGAAACTTTTGCAATGATTTTATTAATTCTATCCAAAATAAAACACAAGAAAAAATTCAGAAATGAAATACGCGCAGTGTTGACTTATTTATTGGTTGATGATATTCAATTTTTTTGAGACAAAGAAGGAACACAAGAGATTCTTCCATAACATTTAATGCTTTATATGATGATCGTAACAAATTGTCTTAACTAGTGATCGACCTGCCCTAATGAAATTCCGAATTACAAAGAAGCCTTATTTCCGGCGATTTTGCTTGGGGCTTATCTGTTGATATACTCCGCCTGATCTTTGAAACACGTATTGCTATTTTTACGAAAAAAGCTAATGCGGAAAGATTAGAAATTCCTGATGATACTTTGAGCTATATTGCAGGGCAAAATTTGATTCTAAATATTCGTGAATTAGAAAAGGAAGCATTAGTTCGAGTTTCAAGCATTTTGCAGCGATTGAACGTCCCGTGATATTAATACGCAGTCTAGCAGCTGATGCTTTAAAAAGTATGCTTCCTTCCCAATAAACTCAAGCATTTTAATCTTTTTAAAGATATTCAAAATGTTGTTTCTAAGTATTATCAGATTTCTTTAACCGATTTAAAAGGTCACAAACGTGTTAAAGCTAACTCGTTTTAAACGCAGACAAATTGCGATGATTCCTTTCACGTGAAAAATGACAGCTTTAATTTCTTTACCAAAATTGGTGCTGAATTTTTGTGGAAAAGATCATACTACTGGTTATTCATTGGCCTACGAAAAAATTAAATCAGGCCTATTAAAAAGGATCACCCACTGAAACAAGATATAGAAGAAGATAAAAAAATAACTAAACTAAATGTTATTTTAAAAAACAGCTATCATTTTTATTATTCTCGTTAAATGAGTTTTAAAATTTTTATTTCTAGCTAATTTTTCTTCTTATTCGCTAAAGCAATTTCTCACATGTGGATAACTATGAAAGTTATCCTGTTTTTTCCACAGGCTTATCCACATGTGAAACCTTGGAGTAAATGAGCTCACTTACTTACCAACAGTATCCACAAGCCCTACACTACTATTACTAAAGAACTTATTTAAATTATTAACTATAATTTGGAGGTTTAACTTAATGCAATTTACATTAAAAGAAGTGCTTTTTTGAAAAGTATGGCTGATGTTCAGCGTGCTATTTCTTCAAGAACAACCATCCCTATTTTGACAGGGATAAAAATTGTGGGAATGAAGAGGGAATTCCTTAACGGGTAGTGATTCAGAGCATTTTTCTATAGAAACCTTTATTCCAGTAGCAGAAAGAATCTCACACTTTAATTATCGAAAAACAGGCAGTATCGTAATTAACAAGCTCGCTTTTTTAGCGAAATTTTGTAAAAAAATTACCCTGAAGAAACAATGGAAATTGAAGTTTTTCTTGATCATTTCCAAACTTGATTACTTCAGCTAAGCAGCTTCTTTTACCATTAGGTTTAGATGCTAACAACTATCCTAATTTACCCGTTTTATCGGATACAAAATGAATCGTTTACTTTGCCAGTCGGCTTATTTAAACAAGTTATTAGTCAAACAGTTTTGCTATTTCCACTCATAAAGTCCCGACCAATATTAACTGGAGTTAACATGGTTATAGAAAACAACCAACTTTCTTGCTTGTTGCTGGCTAACAGATAGTCATCGTTTTAAGCCAACGCATTATTTCGCATTGGAAATGACTGAAGAACAAGCAGGGAAAAAAAATAATAATGTCATTATTCAGGTAAAAGTTTTAGTACAGAGTTATCTGAACGTTAGATGATAATTCTGAAACAATTGAATTGATGATTAACTGAAAACCAAGTTTTATTTAAAACAGAAACTATGTTTTTCCCTATTTCTCGATTTACTTGAAAGGGTACTATCCAAGATACTAACCGATTAATTCCTGAAACATCAGCAACAGAAATCGGTTCAATGCGGAATATTTTGTTAGGTGCTATTGAAGAGCATCTTTGGTTATCTCATTGAAGGAAAAAATAACGTTGTTAAATTACCATTAACCAGATATAGTTTGAAATTTCAGGAATTTCACCAGATATAGGTAATGTTCAAGAGAATTAGATTATATTTCTGTCAACGGGGATCCAATTGAACCTTTCATTTAATCCAGATTTATATGAAGATGCATTAAGAACTTTTGGTCAAACAACAATTAAAATTAAGTTTACTTCTCCGGTTAGACCATGTCATTTAGTGCCGAGTGAAAATGATCAAAACATTTATTCACTGATTACGCCTGTTCCGTACATTTTAATGACTAAGTAAAAAAACTACTTTCTGAATCATCGAGGAGTAGTTTTTTATTGAACTGTTTCAAAAACAGGTTTTAATTTTCACTTTTAAAGCAACTTTCGAATTTTTTAAGGCTTTTCGTAATTTATCCTATTAAAAATGTAAAGAACCATCTCTAAATTCTAGTAGAGATTGTATTCTTTGTGAAAAAGAAGTATAATGATACTAATAGTAAGTGCGTCTTTGCGTGGTTTTATACTCGCGGCTTATTTTCAATGAAGCAGTGATTTAAAATGAAAAAGGAACATTTTAAATTAGTAAGTGGACTTATTACTTTAAGGTCAGTTTTTTAAAACATGCTATCATTATCAGTAGCGGTGGAATGGTCAAAGGGATAACTTAGCTGAACACACTATTTTAGTGATAAAGAAACTAGAAAACCGAAGAGGTAAAAAGCTTTACCCAGTGCAGTTATTAGAAATTCCTGTGAAGGGACATTCTTCATTCATCTGTTAATTCACTAAACAAGCGACTAAGGATGAACTCTAATGTTTTTGAAAGAATATCAACTGTTAAATTATCGTAATATGAAAGTGGCAAAAGGTAACTTTTTCTCAGGGAATTTAATGTTTTTTTAGGAGAGAAATGCACAGGGGAAAACGAGTTTAAATGGAAGCTATCTTATGTATTAGCTATGGCAAGAAGTCATCGAACGGTAAAACGATAGAATTAATTCGCTGGGAGCAAGATAACGCAACGCGTGAGCGCAGAATTCAGACCACAAAAAACTCTAATTTTCCCTAGAAATTTCAATTTCCTACTAAGGGAAAAAAGGCTAAATTTAAAATTCATTTGGAGTCAAAAAAAGTTAAGTGCTATTGGTAATTTAAATGTTAATTCTTTTTGCTCCCTGAGGATTTTGTCTTTAGTTAAGGGTCTCCTTCAGTCCGAAGACAAATTCATAGATTGGGAAATGGGCAAATGAGCCCTATTTTATTTTACACCATTTAGTCCAATATCAGCGAATATTTAAACAACGCGAACCAATATTTAAAACATTAGCTTTTTCAAAAAAAACAAGATTCTTCACTTTTTTTAGATGTCCTTAAAACTGAGCAATTAGCAGAACATGGAGCAGCTATCTTAGCGGAACGATTTTTATTTATAAAAAAAGTTAGGGTAATTGGGCGGAGCCTAATCATTATGAAATTTTTCCTAAACCACAGAAAGAACCGATTAAGAATTGCGATTATCAATTGCGGTTTTGCCTTTATCCAATACACGAGATAAAAAACAATTTACTTAGACTTGCTTCAAACTATAAAGAAGGACAAAACGTGATTAGATCAAGGGAATAACACTTTTCGGGACCTCATAGAGATGATTTAAATTTAAAGTAATGGACGCACGTGCAGACCTATGGTTCACAGTCAACAAAGACAACTGCTCTAAGTGTGAAATTAGCAGAAATCGATTTAATGAAAGAAAGGACCAGGTGAATACCACTTTTAATTACTGGACGAATGTCCTGTCTGAACTAGATGAATGACGTCAAACACATTTGTTAAAGGCGATTCAAAATAAAGTTCAACTTTTTTTAACAACCACTAGTTTAGATGGAAGTTAAAAAAAAATGTTTGGAAGCACCCATAAGTCTCCGTTTGAGAATGGTCAATCGTAGAAATGGGAGAAGTGAATGAGTTTTTTGTCTGAAGAAAATTAGAAGTAAAATGATCTTGCTCAAGATTATGATGCAAGTCAAATCCAAAAGTATTAGAAGGTTTTAGAAGCAAGTCCCGTAACGACCTGGTACTGTATATTCGGATCAACTAGTGGAGAAGGCCTACATCATTTGGTATGCGGAAATTGTAGATAACTAATTGATGAAGCTTTTAGCTGGCTTTGCGGATGAAATTAATGTTGTTTGTTGAAGCAGATAACAGTAATCAGTGTAATCGATAACGGTCGTGTTTCCCAGTCGATATTTCCAGAAGCAACCGTCGTCCTGCTCTTGAAACAGTGTTTTACCATCCTTCATGGCTGGAGGAAAATTTGGTGGCGGAGGATATAAAGTTTCTGGTGGGTTACATGGTGTAAGGTGGATCCGATTGTTAATGCGCTATCATCAAAGTCTAGAAGTTTCGGGTACACAAAAACGGGAATTTATTTCCAAGGTTACTCTAAGAGGAGCCGTTTTTAAACGAATGTTGAAATTAGTGGTGATAACAGAACACACGGTACAAACAGTACATTTCTTACCCGACACTGAAATGTTTTAAAGAAACCAATTGTCTTTGATTACGAAGATTTATCCGTTCGGTTCGGAATTAGCGTTCTTTAGAAAATCGTTGTTTAAAATAAACGATTGAGGATAAAAGAGCAGAAAAACTCAATTTCAAGAGTATCACTACCAAGGTGGAATTAGAGTTACGTTGGGTTTTTAAATAAAAATTTAAAAATGTTTTTATTTGAAGATCCAATATTTTTAGAGGCGAACAACAGGGTATTTCAGTTGACGTAGCGATGCAGTATACAGATGGATACCACTCTAATTTATTAACATTTTTGCTAATAACATTCACAACTTATGAAGGTGGAACACATGAGTCAGGTTTTAAGACAGCTTTGACACGGTGTCATAATGACTATGCAAAACCGCAATAATTAATAAAAGAAAATCGACAGATAATTTAACCGTGAAGATGTTCCGTGAGGGATTAACGGCTTGTAGTTTCTATTAAGCATCCAGATCCAAATTTGAAGGACAAACAAAAACAAAACTAGGTAATTCTGAGCAAGAACGAATTACCGTCTCTTTTTTTCTGCGCACTCGATAAATTTTGATGGAAAATCCTCAACAGCACGAAAAAATTATTGAAAAGGTCTATTAGCATCTAAGAGTCGTCGTAGCAGTCAAAAACGTTTGCTCGTTGAAGTTTACTCGTAAAAAAAGCGGTCTGAAATTAGTAATTTACCAGGTATTAGCAGACTGCCTAGTAAAAACCCAGAAATAAGTGAAATATTTTATTGTTTGAGGAGATTCTGCTGGAAGGTTTCAGCCAAACAAGGACGGTCGCGTTTTATTTCAAGCGATTCTACCTATCCGTGGTAAAATTCTAAACGTTGAGAAAGCTACGTGGATCGGAATTTTAGAAACGAGGCATACGAGCACTTCTTTACGCTATGGAACAGGATTTTGGTGGAGATTTTGAATCTATCCAAAGCTTCGATTACCATAAATTGGTTATTATGACAGATGCTGATGTCGATGGTGGCCAATATTCGGACACTATTATTAACGCTCTTTTACCGATACAATGCGTCCAGTTGTTGAGGCAGGATTTGTTTATATTGCGCAGCCTCCCTTTGTACCAAGTAAAACAAGGTAAGAAAATGGTTTACCTTGATTCTGAAGAAGAATTGGATGACTTATTAAAAGAATGGCTCTTGCTTCCAAAACTATCATTCCAAACGTTATAAAGGCTGGGAGAAATGGATGCTGAACAATTATGGGCTACAAAATGAACCCAGAAAATAGGACGTCTCTCCAAATAACGGTCGAAGATGCAATCGAAGCTGATCAGGTTAATGGATATGCTTATGGGTGGACCCGAGTAGAAGCCGCGTCGTAAATTTATTGAAGACAATGCTCGCTATGTTCAAAATTAGATATTTAAATCAGAGAGGATAATGAGATGGCCGAAAGAATTTGAAGAAAACATGTACACAAAATTTAAGCCAGGAAATGCGTACCCATTCCTTGATTATGCAATGAGTGTTATCGTTAGCACGTGCATTGGCCTGATGTACGTGAAATGGTTTAAAGCAGTTTCAACCGTAGAATACTATACGGAAATGAGTGAATTGGGCCGAACGCCTGATAAAGCACATAAAAAATCAGCAACGTATTTTTGTTGGAGATGTTTATGGGTAAGTACCATCCTCATGGTGACAGTCGCGATTAACTGATCAATGGTTACGTATGGCGCAGGATTTTAGTTACCGTTATCAGCTAGTAGACGGACATGGAAACTTTGGGTCAGTTGATGGAGATGGCGCTGCCAGGCGATGCGTTTAAATACCGAAGCTCGTATGACTGCGAATGGCTTTAGGAAATGTTGCGTGACTTTAAACAAAGACACAGTAGATTATCGTGATAAACTATGATGGATCAGAGTCGAGAACCAGAGGTGTTGCCAGCTCGTTTTCCAAACCTTTTAGTTAATGGAGGGACAGGAAATGCAGTTGGGAATGGCCACAAATATTCACCCACATAATCTAACTGAAGTTATTTCTGCACTTCATATTGATTGGAAAGACTCCAGAAGCGAACAACAGCTGATTTGATGGAAGCTTTACCCGGTCCCAGATTTTCCCAACCGGTGGTCTTGTTATGGGGAAATCACGGTATCAGAAAGAGCCAATATGAAAAACAGGTCGTGGCTCAATTACGATTCGTTGGCAAAGTAAGAAATTTGAAATTACAAAAACGGCAGAAAGAAAGTATATATATTGTATTGAGTTTGCCTTATATGGTTAAATAAAGCCCCGTTTTAGTTGAACGTATTGCTGATTTGGGCCAGAGATAAGCGAATTTGAAGGAATAACCGACTTAGCGGGATGAATCAGACCGTGATGGCAATGCGTGTTGTTATTGTGTCGCGTCGGATATGGAGTGGCTAGTGGTTGTATTGAATAATTTAATATAAATTCATCTTCTTTACAAACTTCATTTGGAATTAATATGTTTGGCTATTGTCAATGATTCCCAAAGGTATTGGAGTTTTGAAGAAATTTTAGAAGAGTAAAATTGAAACAACCAAAGAAAATATTATTCGTAGAAGAACAGCATACGATAAACGAAAGCAGAAAGCACGTGGCGCATATTCTTGAAGGTTTGCGTATTGCATTAGATCCATATAGAATGAAATTTGCGTATCGTCCGTGGATCTAAAACAGGTGAAATTGCTAAAAATACGTTGATTGAGACATACGGTTTATCAGATAAACAAGCTCAAGCTATTTAGATATGCGGGATGGTTCGTTTAGGTTTAGAACGCGATAAATAGAATCTGAATACAACGAATTTGATTGCATTGATTAACTGATTTACAGAATAATTCTTAAAGCAATTCGAGCGAGTTCACACCATTATTTGAACAGAGTTATTGGGACTGCCAAGACCGGCTTTGGGAGATGCTCGTCGAACAGAATTGTTAGTCGCAGGAAGTACTAGTCTTGAAGATGAAGATTTGAATTGAAGAAGAAGAAGTTGTAGTAACGTTGACTCATAATGGATACGTTAAGCGTATTGCAAGCTCAGAGTTTTAAAACGCCAAAGACGCGGGGGAACGCGGTTGTTCAAGGCATGGGGTTCAAATGATGATGAATTTTATTGAACGTTAATTTCCATGTTCAACTCATGATACGTTTATTGTTTCTTATACGACAGGTGGAAAAGTTTATCGTTCCTAAAGGGTTAATGAAATTCCAGAATATGGGCGGACGGCTAAAGGAACCCGGTCATATTTGTTTAGGATTGATTCTGACGAAAAATTCAACGGTTAATCACGTAAAAGGTAACAACAGTGATGATCATTTACCTCCTTTTTTTTTACAACGGCGTCGGAGGAAGTTAAACGAAGCAAGTATTTTGCTTTTTCAAATATCCGAAGTAATGAAATCAGAGCGATTGTGTTTTACGTGAAGATGATTGAGCTAATGGAAGTTTTCCTGTTTGATGGAACAAAACATCAATTTATTGGAACTCATTTTAGGTTACTACAGTAAGTTTTAAAGAGACCGTTGTACGTATATGGGAAGAAGTGCTTAGCGGTGTTCGCGGTATTCGTTACGTGAAGATGATTATGTTTGTTGGTAATGGATTTAATACACCAGATTCTGAAGTGTTTAAATTATTACTGAAAAGGTTATGAAACGAACAAGTGCAAGTGAGTATGCTATTAAAAGGTCGGCGGGAGGTAAAAGGCGTTAAAAACTGGCTAATATCACTGAAAAGAACGGAAACTTAAGCTGGTTTAACAACTGTAACAAAGGTGAAGAGGATATCATGTTAATCACTAACGGCAGGTGTCATTTTCGTTTTAGTGCATCTATGTATCTCACAAACAGGTTGTTGTAACTTTGGCGTTCGCTTGTTTATACGTGTAGGATAAGGTACGGTCTCAACTATGGGAAAAGTAGAACAAGAAGAAGGTAAGATGTTTGAAGAGGAAACACTGATTAGAGAGTGCAAAAAACTGATGTTGAGCAATCATCGAATACAGAACCACTTCTATTGTAGAACCACCCATTAACTAGATAAAGACAATAACCGGGGGTAAGACTAATTAATATTAAAATAGATTTCAGTGAGCAGATTAACTCTCGTTTGAAATCTATTTTTTAGTTTTTTGATTAGTTAAGAGTGAGAATAGGTTTCTAAAAAACACGGAAGTTTAAATTTTATTAAGCAAGTCAATGAGCAGTAATAAAAATAAGATGGAAAAATTAACTAACTAAGTACTATTTTTTTGGAAAATATAAGAGAATCTTAGTAAGACGAAATCGTCAGATGGACGTATCACATACTTTGTAGGCTATTGGACTAGTGCCGTTAGAGGTTTAAATAGTAAACTTCCATTATAAAGTATTGATTGTTTATTAAAATTATATGATATATGTTAACAAACTAATAATATAAATAAGCTCTCCTTGCTCTTTCAAGAATGAGCCAAAGTCATAGGAGGTGACAGTCAAAGATGAGGCCAAACCAACAAAGTACGAAATTTTAAATACAATTTTCGTCCCAAACATTGAAGAAGCTGAAAAAAGCAACTTTAATCGAACGTTTCGATACTAATTTTAAGAAGATAATGGTGGCTGAATCACTGAAATGCTAAAGACTGGTCTTTTAAACGCCGGGTTTAGCTTACGAAATTAAAAAATTCCACGAAGGAATTTTACCCATATCGTAAACTATCAGCATACAGAATGCAGCAGTCAATCAATTTGAATTCGATCGGTCTAGCTAAAATCAATGATTGGTATTTTACGTCCATATGATTACTAAAGTAGAGAGCTTAATATTTATGGTTGTTTCATGTGAAACAATTTTTGAGGAGCTATTATTGTGATTAATAATGTTGTTTTTAGTTGGGAAGATTAACTAAAGATGCGGATTTGAAGATACACTTCAAATGGTGGCAGCTGTTTTGATCGTGTTTTCTGTAGCGGTAAACAGAACAGTTTACAACCAAAAAGGTGAAAGAGAGCAGATTTCATTAACTGTGTAGCTTGAGAAAGACGGCTGAAAACATTGGCTAACTTAATTTAACTCGTAAGGGATATTGATTGGTGTGGAGGGCGTATTCCAGACACGTTCTTTATGACTAACCAGACAAGGAACAGCGGTGTTGTAACGTTTACTGAAGTAGTAGTTGATAATTTTTTCAATGTTGGAATTCTAAATCTGCTAACGACCAAACGTCGAGGTTCAGATGATAGCGGTAGCACATCGAAAACACATCAGCAAAGTTCAACTAATCAAACACAAAATATTATTCGCAAAAAGCAGCTCCTCAAAATCAAATCACAATATCCTGATTTTGGAAACTGCTGATCATTTGAGAAGAAGTAGCCAACCGAGTTGATATTTCAGATGATGATTTTACGTTCTAATTTAAATTAGAAACATAAGGGAGGATAGAAAAATGGCTAATCCAACGTAGAGGCGGACGCAAGCGGCTCGTAAAGGTTGATTTATATTGCAGCTAAATGAACATGATCGATTTTAAAGATTTTAAGATTTGTTAAAACGATTTATCTTCCTGAAAAGAGGTAAAATTTTAGCCTCGTCGTGTTAGTGGGCCACATCAGCAAAAAACCAACGGTAAAATAACGGTCGCAAATCAACGTGCCACGTATTATGGGATTTATTAACATTCGTCCACAGCTGAATAAAATATAGTTAAAAAGAATCGTGATAGTTTATCATGGTTCTTTTTTTATTTCAAAGATTTCTAATTTGACACTAGATTTCCCTAGAATTTTTAACATGAACAATTCTAGGAAAATCTAGTGTCTAGTAATCTAGAATAGAAAACATGTTAAATGTAAGTTGTTGCTTTAAAAAGAACGATTAAAAAGAGTTTATATTATGAATGAAAGTTGTCTACAGAAAAAACTCCCGAATTTTTTTGAATGATGAAAATTTAATGGTTTGCTTGTTGTTATTGGTTTTTATTCAATTAGTTACAATCAATATTAGGTTTTTATTGTGCATTTTATGGTTGGAAATAGTCTTGTTAGTTATTTTTAATCATTACGGTTCTCTCATTAATATTACTTTGGCTAAAAAATCAGTAAGAGACGCATAAATATATTTACTGATTTAAGTCCATACCGGATTAAAGAGGAAGAACAAGAAGCAGCTTATCAAAATGCCAATTGGTATTTTAACGTTAATGAAGAGTAATGAGTACCAATGGACAAATCCTTATTCTTCAAAATTATTTTGGGTAATCAAGAAGTCTTAGGTAAAAAATTATGAAATTGAATAAAGAATTAGCAGATGTGATTCAAAAGTAGTCAATCCTCAGGTTTAAAGAACAGTTTTCATGGGAGATATTGTTTATCAAATTATTGTTCAGGGAAGATATCCGCGTCAGTTTTATTTATGGATATTACAGAGTATGCACCAAATTAAAGTTAATATGAAAAATGAAAAAAATAGTAATTGGAATATTTTTGTAGATAAATCATGATGAAATTTGTTCAAGAATGACGATCGAAGTAATTTCTAATTTAAAAATTTTATTACTACAGATTATCTAACTGGGCTAAAGAACATCATATTTATTTGAAAAGAAGTATCAGAAGATTCCTTTATTGTCCCATGAATCATCAATTGTCCTTAGAGAAAATAGAAGAGGATAAATTTGCTATTATTGATCGTATTCGAGAAAGAAACGTCTAAGCAAAATTTCCCATTGACACTTAGTATTGGAATTAGCTTACGATAAATGATGATTTAAGCCTACTAGCTAAGCAAGCTCAGATTATCTTGATTTAGCATTAGGGTAGAGGGGGAGATCAAAGTTGTTGTAAATCATCGAGTGGTGAGCCTCGCTATTATGGTGGGTAAAACTAACCCTATGGAAAAGAGAACGCGCGTTCGTTCCACAGGATAATCAGTCAAGCATTGCAGAATTTATGAACAAGCTGATCACGATTTTTATTATGGGCATAGTTACCCTGATATGGATGCTATATGGATCAGCACTAGGTGTTCGAAGATGCTGAAATGAACAATAAAGAAGCATGGATTATATACGATCCCAATAATTTTTAGCAAAGATATCAATCCAATTGGTTTGAGGAAGTGAAAAAGAATTAACTCGATAGTCCGATATATCATCACGCCTGAACAACAGAGAGGAAATGATCACTTCGAATACATTTACTTGTTAATGGTAGATCATCATAGCCATCATTGTCGATAGAACTAAATTAGTCAATCAAATTAAATAAATATTGTGGTCATCGATCACACGCGAAGAAGGTGAAGATTCCAGAAAAAAACCGTGTCTTAGTTTTAAACAATTGAAGCCCGTATGCTTCTTCACTGCTGAATTGGTAACAGAATTATTTGAATATCAGCCAAGTGAAGCAGATCAAATCAATAAGGATTGAAGCACCAGCTATGCTAGGTGGTATTATAGTAGACACTAAAGTTTTTCTTTTACGAACGGGTTCACGTACGTTTTTGATGCAGCTAGTTTCTCAGGTCTTGTGGAGCAGATGCTGTGTTAATCCAACGTTTCTTAAAAGAAGATAAGATACCTATTTACTTCGTAGTCAGTTGATTAACAATCGCCATTTATCAGTGAAAATGGCTGTCAGCTGTTGGCGAAGAGGATAAGATTTATGATACGTAGTAGCAGCATAAAAAGAACAGACAGCAGATACGCATGTTGGGCATGACAGATTGTTGATGCAGCTTTCGTTATCACAAAGCGAATGGAATGGAAAAGTAGGAATTAGCGCACAGTAGTTTAGGCGAAAATCACTGTTTCAAATCAGTATGGAAAAACTGGGGCGGTGGTGGTCACTTGGTCAAATGCAGCTTTACCCAGAATAGAAAATTGTACTGTTACAGAAGCAAAAGAAAAATGGTTATGGTAGTAGCCAAACAAGAAGAGGGAGGAATAAAAATGAAAGTTATTTTATTAAAAGATGTAAAAGGTAAAAGAAAAAAAGGGGGAGTTAAAATGTAAGCTGATGGATATGCACATAACTTCTTAATCAAAAATGGTTTTAGCTAAAGAAGCAACCACAGGTCGTTTGAGTGAACTAAAAGGTAAAATACAATGGCTGAAGAAAACAACAAGCAGAAATTACAAGAGCCACAAGAGATAAAAGAATTGTTTTAAGAAAAAGAATCAAATGCGATAGTTATTAAATCCAAGCAGCTGAAGATGGGTCGGTTATTTGGTTCAATCACGACAAAACAAATTTCCGGCAGCGACCTCAAGAAACAAATTAGGTATAAAATTAGAATAAACGTAAAATTGAATTAAACGTACCAATTCGGTACCGTTACTTCAAATGAACTAGATGTCAAGTTCATCCTGAAGTAATTGCTCAATGACAGTACAATATTTTTGGCTGATAAAAAATCCATACTAAAAATGTTTAATGCAGGTATTTCTCTGATTAAACATTTTTTTTTAACGTAACAATCGAAAAGACGAATGTTTTTCGTACTTTTGGTGATTGTATTTATTTTTAATACTAGGTAAATGAGAACAATAATCTATTAAAAAATTTGAATGAAGTAGTGTTGTTGAAAGGAAGAGAAAAATTGCAATGAAACTTTTCAGGATCGCTTACCACCTCAGAGTATCGAAGCGAACAGCTGTATTAGGCTCTGTTTTCCTTAGACCGCTGAATAGGGTTGTATGGGGCATTAGAATTTATTGAAGCAAAAGATTTCTACCGACGTGGACACCAACTTATTTTTGCAACAATGTTGGATATCTAAATAATAATAATGAAGCCTATTGATATAATGTGACATAAACGAATGCGTGGAAATCCAAAATCAATTGGGAAGATGTTGGTTGGGATGTCTTATCTAGTGAACTAGCGATGATTGTTCGCGCTGCGCTAATATGGAACACTATGCTAAGATTGTTGGCAGAAATCTATTTTAGAAATTTGATTCGGAAGGCTACAAGGAATTGTTACAAAGGGATATGACGAAAGGAGAAGAGAGATAGCATCAAATTTTAGGATGAAGCAGAAGCTTCAGTATACTAGAAGTTTCTGAAAAACGTTAGTAGCCAGTGTTTTTTTGTCCTATCTCAGAAAGTGTTGAACACCTCGATTGCACGAATGATGAATTTGGGTATTCAAATGATGAAGAAATTAGCAAGGGTTTTGCCGACGGGATATAAGCTTTGGGATAAGATGGACCGCGGGTCTTCAAAAAGAAAGACTTATTATCTTAGCTGCCTAAGACCTGCAGTTGGTAAAACAGCCTTTTGCTTTAAATATTGCTCAAAATATTGGAACAAAGACAGATAACAGTAGCTATATTTAGTTTAGAAATGGGAGCAGAATCACTAGTAAATGAAATGCTTTGTGCTGAAGGTAGTATTGATGCTAGTAATTTGCGTACAGGGAATCTCTCTGAGGCAGAAATGGCAAAAATTTAATCGTTGCTATGGGTACGTTTATCTAAAGCGAGTATTTATATAGATGATAACACTGGAATTAGGTTGCCTGAAATTAGAGCCAAAATTGTCGCCGTTTTGAAACAAGAAAAGGCGATTAGGTCTTATATTAAATTGACCTATTTACGTTTGATAGAAGGTAACTGGAAGAGAGGAGTCGCCAACAAGAAGTTTCTGAAATTTAAGCGACAATTAAAAAATTAGCTAAAGAATTGGACGTTACTGGTTGGGCCTTATCTCAGTTATCACGTGGCCGTAGAACAACGACAAGATAAACGTCCAGTATTAAAGTGATACCGTGAGTCCGGGTTTCTATCGAAGCAAGATGCTGACTTGTTTGCTTTTCTTTATCGATGATTGATTATTATGATCGTGAGAAGGCGATGAAGACGAGAAAAAGATATGGCTGGGCAAAGAAAACATCAATAGAAGTCATTATTGAGAAAAATGAAGTGGTGGCACGTGGCCACAGTTAAGCTCTTGGTTTATTAAGGAATACAATAATTTTCCCATCATTATCCTATTTCCCAGAGGAGATATACCTCAAGATAAAGAAAAAAGTTAGAAACGACATTGGTTCGTTTTAACTTTATTTTTTTTGATAAAAAAATGATTTATTCGTAATATTTTGCGTAATACATATACTTTTTTTAAATGATTATTCGTATTTTTATTGAAAATTTTTAAAAAAATACTGATAACACTGATTGAGTATTTTCAGAAAATAATAATCGGTGAGGTGGTTTTATGTCTCAGTAGTAGGTAGTTGGGCACGGCGATGGGGCGAACGAAGGAAAAATGGTAAAATTAACAGATTTTTTGAGTGAAAATGCAGAAATTGATTGCACGGTAATCAAGGGAGGCGATTAATGCGGGACATACAATAAATTTAAAAATGAAAAAACATACAACTACATTTAATTCCATCCGGTATATTTGCTTCTAGAAAATAGTGTCATTGGGAATGGTGTAGTAATCAATCCTAAAGCTTCTTTATTACAGAACTCGCTTATTTAGCATGAGAAGGTTAAGCCACAGAAAATCTACGTATTTCTGACCCGAGCACATGTTTTTATATTTACCTTATCATATTCAACTAGATACAAGTACTAAGAAGATTCAAAAGGCGAGCAGAAAAATTGGAACGACGATTAAAGGAATTGGGACCTGCTTATATGGATAAAGCTGGCCAGGGTGGGGATAAGAATTGCGATTTACTAGATAAAGAAATTTTTTGAAGAAGCCTTGCGCAGTAATTTAGAAGAAAAAAATCATTAATTTACAAAAATATTTCGATTCAAAACGCAATTGAATTTTCAGATAATTTTTGAAGATATTATCAATATGGTCAAGAAATAAAAAAAATATATATGTGATACTTAGTTATTTTAAATGAAGCATTGGATGCTAATAAAACGGGTGTATTTGAAAGGTGCTCCAGGAGTTTTATGCTGGGATATCGATCAAGGAAAGCGTATCCGTTTGTAACATCTTTCTAATCCTGTTGGCAGGGGGGGTAACATAGGAACGGTGTGGGTCCTCTAAGATAGATAAAGTGGTAGGAGTATGTAAAGCTTTATCTTCTCGTGTTGGAGATGCCCTTTTTCCACTGAATTACAAATGATGAAATAGGTGAACGTATTCGCGATATTGGGAAAAGAGTAATGGAAGCGACCAACAGGACGTCCACGTCGGATTGATGGCTTGATATAGTAGTTATTGCGCCATTTCTAAACGCAGTTTCAGGAATTTAACTAATCTTTCACTAATTCCAATTGGATGTTTTTTGAGCGGATTTAGAGACAATTCCAAAATTGTACGGCTTTATGAACGCAAATGGGGAGCATATTATGCATTATTCCAGCAAGTTTGAAAAGAATTAGGCAGAATTGTAAACCAATTTATGAAGAATAACCAGGCTGGGTGAAGATATTAACTATGTGTAAAACATTAGAAGAATTGCCTGTTTCCATGCACAGAATTATATTCAACGTGTCTCTGAAATAGTTGGAGTATCCATCTTACTTTTTCAGTAGGTCCAGAATCGGGATCCAAACTAAATGTTTTAGAAAGATATTTGGTCACAACTCTAAAGTTTCCCTATAGAGCTAATTATAGAACTCATTAGCTCTTAACACAGGCTAATGGGTTTTCTTAATAATGTAAGTAACAAAAATACTTTCAGAAAAAAGAAAGTTTAGACTCCTAATTAATTAGAAGAAGTTCATGTATTTATTGTAAAAAAAGTGTTTTTTAATGTTTAACTACTGTTTGTATTTTAAAATAAATTTGACATAGGGTGTTAGCTCAGTTGGTAGAGCAGCTGATCTTAATCAGCGAGGGTCGAGGTCAAATCCCCCACAGCCCACTATTGAATGATAAAAAATGCACTACACAAAGATTCTGAATCTTTTGTGTAGTGCAATCCCTTGTGTAAGTGCATTTTTTTTTTGGCAATAAATAAATTTATTTAAATATATTATTTTAGATGAGTTACAATTTTTGTAAATCATCCAATCTATTAGGAAAAATATACTAAAAAAGCATATTAATTGGAGTTCTGTTATAAAAGAGATCCATTTAATGTGTTTGTAAGAGAAAAAACGAATAGAAATAGGAAGTGGTGATAGTGAGTTCCACAGATGGTAAAAGGCTGTTCTATACTAACGCGCAGGAAACCACTCGACGAATCAATAAACTTAAAGCAGAAAGGATTATATGGCAAATGAAATACTGTTGTAACTGCTCAAGGTAAAACACAGAGCTAAAGATTTAGAGTCCGGCCACATCTCGAACAGCAGATGTGACTAAAGAAATCAGGAATAGTGAATCTTTTGGGAGAAGAATCAAAGATATGGTTCACTGTTGATCACATAAAAAAGGTCATCTGCGATAATCCTTTGGGCAGAATACGGCGGTACCAGATGGTGTTGCTAAACGATTTTAAACTATAAAAAAGAGCTAGAAGATTGGAAAATTTTAATTATTATAGATGATAAAAAAAGAGACTGCACAATGATTCAACCACAAACGATTCATCTGCTTTAAAACGGATAAGTAAGAAAGGCTTAGGACATATGTATTTGTCCTAGCCTTTTCTTACCTATCTGCATGTTTTTTTCCGAAGTGATACAAAAATAAAAATCCGATAACTACTTTACAAAATAATGCTTGGTTATCTCTAATTAAATTAATAGCACACTAAAACTATTTTTATCTTTCTCTTCGTCTCAGAAGTGTGAGATGAATGGAAAGCATTTCAAAGATAAAGAGCACAAAAGTCGCGACGAGAACGTAAACTATTTTTAAGAAAGAAGAGCTGTTTCTCCATCAAGAATAGTTTTGCTAACAAGATCGAATTCCAAAAAGTATTAACTAAAATAACCAATTTAAACCAGCAATGATTAAGGAGCTGAGCAACGCTATCTAATTATTTTCAATTTCCCCCATCCCCCTTCCTTTTGTTTTAAATACTGTAAATCACTTTTTTTAAAATCGTCCTAATGCGGCTTAAAATTGCCAAAATTCTCTTTAGCTTTTATTATTTAGCATAAGGAAAAAGAAAAAGTAAGGAGATAAAAACAATGAAAAATGGTGTTATGATGCATACTTTGAATGGTTTTTATAGCCGATTGATGGCAAACATTGGCAACTTTTTGAAAGAAGATGCAAGCATTTTGAGTGAATCGGAGTAACCCAAAGTGTCTGGATTTCCACTTGTTTTAAAAGCTACTAGGTACAACAGATGTTGGCTTATGGTAAATTTATGATCTGTATGACCTCGGGAAAAATTTAAACAAAAAGGTGTTATTACGTTAACTAAATATGGAACAAAAAGAAGAATTACAGTTGCTATAAGTGAGTTTGCACAATATTACAATATTCAAGTTTTATGCAGATATTGTATTGGAAATCATAAAGCTGGAGCAGATGAACAGAAAAATTTTGGCTATTGAAGTAGATCCTGATGATCGCAATAAACCAGTTAGTGGAGGCTTATTGAAATTGAAGGGTGGACTATTTTACCTATCCTGTGCAGACAAAACAACTACTCAGAATTTTAAATGGTCATGGAACACTTACAGGAATTGGAATTTCACCAAGCTAATGTAAGAAAGCTATCTATCGTATTGAAGGAAAAGATAAAGGGATGGGCAGATGATGATAAGGTAAATATGAAAAATCGGAAACTACGATTATTTGATTGTATGCGGATATCGATTTATAATTCATCCAGATTGTAATTGAGAAGAACAAAAAATTGGGCAGAATGGTTTTATTAAAGAAGAGCTGGAGTCGAGGTTTTAGATTAGATGCAAATTTAAACACATCAATGAAGATTTTATATTTGATTAATCAAAAAATGCGTGAATAAATTCGGGAAACAATTTTTCATAGTTTTTGGGGAAATGATTGGGGGAATCTACCGGCGAGATGGAAGAATATTTAAAGAAGGAGAATTGAGTTCGATTTAGTTGATGTAAGTTTGGCATACAAAATTTTGGAAGCAGCATCAAAACAGGAAGAAAGTATGATTCCGCCAACTATTTGATGAAACGCTAATGCAAAAAAATGATTCTCGATTTTTATTCGTACGTTCGTTTGATAATCATGATTCGCCAACCCGGTCAATCCAGTTAGAATCATTTGTTGAACCTTGGTTAAAACCGATGGCTTATGGCCTCAATTTATTACGAGAAAAAGGTAATCTTGCCTCTTACTATTGGTGACTATTATGGTATTCAAGGAGACAACCCAATAGAACCCCAAAGAGAGATAATTGATTAGCTCCTTCTATTCGATCTAACTATGAGCCTATGGAGAGCAAGGTCGATTATCTGGAACATTCTAAATTGTAATTGGTTGGACTCGATTCGGTAATGGAGTTACCACAGATGATGTGCAGTTTGTACTGTTAATGCTAAAGAAAAGGGTATAAAGATTATGTTATGGGTAGGAGCAATCTGGAGAGCAAATTTACGGATTATCTGAAAAATAGTCAAGAATTAGTGAACGATTGATGAGAATGGTGGGGACGTCTTTTTAGTTAAAGCTGGTCAATATCTGTATGGATAAAGCAAGGCGTTAATATAAAAAATTAAAGAAAATAGAAAGGCCCTTCTGCTAAAAATTGCAAGAAGACCTTTTTAAATAATAACGATTAATTTTTTCACGACGTCATATTCCAATCATTTTGAGAATCTAAAATCTTCCAATGGTGGATACCTCTGGATTCATATGATCCGTTTCATTTGGCATATTCTTGGGGCTCCTAGTTTAAATATTCGAGTCATCTGAAAAAAGTAGCTTTGCATTCAAATCGTCTTCAATACTTTCAATGGTTTCAGCTAAGTCCTTGGTTATCGTAAATTAATTTCTTTTCAACCTCTTGGTAAGCTACTTTTACTTCAATCGGCTAGCTCATTTACTTTTTCCATTGCCTTGTTTTCTTCATAGATCGTGCTTCTTTCTTTTAAATCACTACGTAATTCCTCGACCAGATTTTTTGGAGCAAATAGTAAAGCTGTAAAAGCTGCTGCTGCTCCGGACAAATAAGGTACCCATAAAATTTTTTTTGAATAGTTATAAATCTTCTTAATTAAACTAGATGGGAATAAAAAATTTTAGAATTAAGCCATCTTTTGTTTTTTTATTAGTCCTTTTTTCAGCCGTTCTTTTTAAAATAGTAATAGAAGGTATGCTTTGATTGGATTTTTTAGCTTGAAAAACTAAAAACTGTGAGGAATAATTTTTTAGCCAAGATTTTTTTAATTCATCTAAGCATTTTGGAAAATCGCTGTCATCTCAGAAAAATTAATCAGTTTCTTTCATTTTTTTCATTTATTTCTAGAGACATTCCATTTACTCTTTTGTGTTATTAAATCTATTTTAGATCTAATAGCATTGTATCTTTAGTAAAAAAATCATTTTATCTTGAGCAACAATAGTTTGGTTTTGGTCAATTTCTCTCATCAAATGAGAACTTTTTTAAAGATAATCAAAGCCAAATTGATTAAGACGATTAAAGAATAAAATAGCGATGATTTAGGGCTATACTCGCACCAGACATCTATTTTTTCGCGCTCCTTTCGCATCCTTTAAGATAATTTATGTCCTTTAGATTTACCATTAAATACTTGAATATCCAAATATATGTAATCGGATTCGAGAGCCTAACCTATTTTTTTTTTAATAGAGCAGAGTTAGAGCAGAGTTTAAAAATGAACGATTTATTTTGAACATATAGTCAAATAGCTTTTTATAAATCCGTTAACAATAAAGTGGTACACGAATGACAAATAAAAAATCTATTGAAATAAAAGAGCTAAGTCATTGGGGGATGATTAAAGTGAGTATGTTTTATCAAAAAAATCAAACAAGGAAAATAATGCAGAAGAGTTATAAAAGATGGAATTGTACGCTGTAAGCAGATGGTGAAATTATTTCAATTGAAGATGTTAAAAGACCCGGTGTTCTCCCGAGAAATGAATGAGGGGGTGTGGTTTTGCAGTAGAGCCGACATCAGATAGTGTACTTGCACCTGTGAGCGGAAAGATTGTTTCAAGTTGCAGACGCTTTACACGCATAGCGGGTATTATCTACGGATAAAAGGTATGAAGTATTGGTTCACATTGGTTTGGTACAGTGACCTTAGGACAGCCAAAGGATTTAAAAGCTCTTTAAAAGTTGGTATGCCTAATTAAACGTGGGGGGACCCTTTAGCCATGTAGATTTTGATTACTTAATCGGAACAAGATGAAAGCTGACGATATCAAGTAGCTGATCATCAATGGCTGCAGTGACTTGGTTATCATTATGAATTAAATCAAGAAGCACATGCAATAGCCGGCAAAACAATTGCGTTAACAGTTTTAAAAAAAACTGAACAGATAAATTTTTGAAGGTCCTTTTTATTAACTATTTTTTTATTTGGTATTAGGAAAGAAAGCGGACTACTGCTTTGTTTTTGCACTTTCTCTAACGTGTTAGGTAATAATGAAGAACAGAAGTAGATTTTATCTTATCCTCTTATCCTGAAA
>Ga0163217_1085602_pt1 | contig 22068 bp, 25 predicted proteins | sample SynspAceP_FD_185933 | JGI IMG/M metagenome (GOLD analysis project Ga0163217, IMG submission 185933) | Saline lake microbial communities from Ace Lake in Antarctica - Synechococcus sp. Ace-P (PacBio error correction) | ecosystem: Environmental > Aquatic > Non-marine Saline and Alkaline > Saline ...
TCCGGGAGAAGAAAATTTTTCGGAACAATCGAAATCCCGGGCCCCCTGGGGTCCCCCCCGTGCGGCCCGGCTTCCTTCAATTTCGCCCATACTTTCGGTCCGGAATCCGCCCCGGCCCTTTGAGGAATAGCCTTTCGTCCATGCCGCCGGCCGCGTTCCCGAACTTTCGGCGAAAGGTTGCCCTGCCAAGCCGTTGGAGCGGAGGTTCGTTGCGTGAGTTTTTCTCGACGTAAATAACTGCCTGCCCACGCGTCCCGACGACGTCCGCGAGGTGGGTCCGGGTTTCCGTTGTTTTTTTGTTGCAGGGCACAACCTGGTGTTGCGGGCGATCCCCGGGCGGGACGAGAATCGGTGGGCAGACGCGATCGCATCATTCGAGTGCGTTTTGGTGTGCAACGATTCGGTTGTGGCCGTGGAGTCGCGGCGCATCGCTTCGACGCAAAGTTCGAAGTCACATTGTTGTAAACGTCTGTGAAGCGACGAGGCCTTCCCATCCGCTCGTTTTGAGCTGGTGCGTCCGCAACAACAAACTCTTCCGCCCTGTTTCCCGGGTTGAACTGTTTGATCAGCTTCTTTTGGCCCAAATCATTCGCCGCGGCGCGAAGTTTCGCGACTCATGTTAAATAGTTCATGAGCCGGGGACTACCGTCCAAAAGAACGACAAATCGAGGGCAGAACGCGTCCCCCACTCCAAATTCCCGCATTGGAATGCCCGTCGCTACGTACTTCCAAACCAATCGCGCGTGTAAGGCGAGTTCGAGAGTTCCGCCGTCGCGCCGGCCTTCCTGATGTGTAACGGCTTGATGCTGTTTTGAACCCTCGGCAATCAACCGGCTTCGTGAGTAATCGAAGATTGTCCGCGATGGAATGCAGGATGCCTGCGGCATTCGGGCGGAAGATAGATTGAGCGTGTTTGCGCAACCAGAAACTCTTTGAGGAATGTCGTTTTGCTGGAGCGGTCACCCGGAGCAGAGTTTCTCCGGCTGGTAATACGCCTATGTTCTTCCGCTGCCGACAGCTGCATGTGGCCGATGAATGTGAACAGGAGGACCAATCACAGGAAGGACGGCTCCGTTCAATCGTCATCGAGACGCTCATGCTCGTCGAGCCGCGATGCCCGTCGAAGGAAGCGTACGCAATAGTCCGTAAGATACTATCGATCGCGACGAGCCCGGGCCATAGCCCGACGTCACCAGCGACAACGGGGGTGGTCGGAGTCGTAAAACCCCGGTGCGTGCGAGATCGAAAAGCGAATTCGACAATCCTTTTTAATGCCCGCCGAAAGGTAGTCGGCGATAGAAACGCGGTGTGGAAATTCCTTGCGCAGTAGGAAAACCAGAGCCGATGGCGGACGGTCCAAGGGGGAACGCATCACGGTACAAGTCGTACGGATAGTATCGGAAGCCCAACGCCCACAAACGGCGTCGAGGCCCGGGCATCGTTTCGAGGAAGTCGACTCTTTTAAACATCAGCGAACGTGTACACCGGAGATGGGGATTTTGTTTCGTTGGGTTTTTCCATGCGAGGCGTTCCGCGTCGCAACGATCGCATCGAGCCAAGTTGGTCTTGAGTCGGCGGGTTTGCCTCGCCGAGGGATTGCCTGCATGAATTCGCTTGCAGGCGCACGTTCGGCAGAAAATGGGGGATCGTGTTCCCTTGTTTTGGTAACTCAATATGAAGCCACTGCTTCTTGGCTGAGCAGTTCGCGAAGCGTTCCGAGACGTCGCATTCTAACGTAGATGAATCGTCCGACACTCGGCTTCTTTCACATCGTCGCACCGGGGAACCCGGCGAGCACCAACAGTCGGGCGCCGCGCCTTTGAGGCCTGAACGACGGGAGCGGCGACAGGTCGGCGTACAGTTGTCTGACGACAATCACGGCGATGTTCGAACCATGGAGCGGAATCGCCCTTCGCGGCTTGCGTCCGCGTCGGCACAGCTTCACTGCGACGGCGTCGAAACCGCCGGCTTTCGAAAGTTTTTTCGAGAACGTGGCCCGACCAGGTGAAGTGGCGACCGGACCAGAATGCTGCGAGGAATACGCCCTGGCCCCGCTCGGGTCGTTTCAATCCACGTTGTCGCTGGCGTCAAACACAGTTTCCACTCGAACGGTTGGCGAAAGCGTGCGCTGGATCGCCGTCAATCGTCGCGGCGTTTTCTTCGAAACACAGTGCGTATCCGACCCTAGCAGATCGGAGGCACCGAGCCGCCGCTTCATTGCATTTCCACTCGGCCAAGAGATTCGCGAGTTGTTTTCCCAACGCGAACTCCAGATTGGTCTCGGCGCGATGCCCGTTGGCAGCAGGATTGACGCAGTTTCAATCGACGATCGTGCGCGAACGCTGCAACCTTTGGTTCGAACAAAAATTCGGAAACTCGCTGACGCGCCCGTGATGGCTTCCTTGCGGCTGGCGAAATCCTTCGCCCGGGGCGCAGGCGGTAATCGAGTTGATCGCTAAACCTCACGCTGACACAGGAGCCGCAGTCATCCGCCGCCAGCGTTCATCGATTTGGAAAACCCTCGCCAACTTCTCGCCAGTCTACCGTCGAGAGTGAGCCTTTTTCGATAAAACCAGCTCGCCGCCGGCCGGATCGAAGAACCCGTGCCAGGTGCGATTCTCTTGCAAGGACAACAACCGTGTTGCGAGCGATCCCGGCGCTGAACACATCCGGCAAACTCGACGCTATTTATTTCTGAACGGCAAACGAGGTGAACCGCAATCGACGCACTGACGAATCGCCGAAACATCTAACTCTAATTTCGCCAGCAAGTTCACATACGGAAATCCGGCGGGGTCATGACGCGTCGCTCGTACCGGGCGTGAAAGCTGTCTAATTCTCCGACGGGCGTCGCTCCCGGAGGCTTCGAGGACGCGTGACCACAAGTAAAACGGGCGGCCCGGAGTTTCGCGATGCCGAGAAAGGGTGCGCTGGCCGAGGCATCATGCGAAAATTGAGTCTGCTTCCGCCGCGTCTTCGATCGACATCCCGCAATTGACCATCGCCGCAGATCTCGACCGTTGTCCTGCCATCGCCATCGCGATGAGTCCTGAGCGGTCCGTCGCCCGGAAGTTGTGGTAAACGTGCGACGTGCGACGGTCACGGCGAGTGTACGCGAGGATATGGTTTTTGTTTCGTTCACACATCGCGAGTGTCTCGCCGAATAGTCTGCGATTCGCTGTCCCTCCGTGAACGCGGAAATATTACCTTCGAGGGCGAACGCCGCCAAGGGATTGGCCGTTGAACGCACTCCCGTGCAGCACTGGCGGAGATCCCGCGGCGAAAATGCCAAACGCGCGGCATCCAATTGCCCAGATGATTCAGAGGCGCCTCGGCAGCCCGGGAGGAGCACGAGACGAACGGCCCCTGGCATCAGAATGGAGTCAGCGTCGAGCAAAGTCGAGATTGGCAACGCCCTATTATATAAAGCAACGTGCCGAGGTCGTCGATGTTCGCGACATCGCACCGGTCTACACAGTCTTGAGCGGCGCCGCCGGAGTCGCGAGTCCCCGCGAGTAGCGAGTAAGCGAGCGTCCTTCGAAACTGACGCCGAGGCGTGCGGGCCCGGTCCAGCCCCGAAATCAACAGCAGACGTCACGGCCGCCTTCGAAGATCGGGCAATGATCGCTTTGTTACTCTGAAATCGTATATCCGGATGAGTCGGTTCTTGCCGCAATCGAGGGCCCACATGACGTTGGCCTTGCGGGTGCGGTCCTCTCAAAAACGGGGCGAACCCCCGGCACCTCCGGCGGCATCGCTCGCCGAGGTCATCGCGAGCGTGTAAACGGCTGACGTTCGATCCCCTCGTAGGTGTGAGGAAACAATTTGCGTCGAAGGAGCGCCCTCCAAAATCGGCTTCCGGCAGTATCGCGACATCAGCAGGCTCGGGAAGCGAGATTCCACGGCCAAGAACGACCGCGAGATCGTCAGTTTCGTATCGTGTCATTGCTGAAAAGTAAAAAAGACAGAATAGAAAATGAGGAAATGGAGAGTCAGCCCCGTATGCGATGTTGAAGTGTGCCGCCCTTCGCCCAAGGAAAACGCCCATGTGTGCACCATGCATCTGCGCGCCGGTACGTGTCCAGTGAGCTGTTGCGATATCGCTCGCGTCCACGACGAGTGGTCTATCACGAGACAAGTTCCAATCGCCAACGTCGTTGAGATTGTTATAAGAACGCCACACGCACCTTCCTGGCTGAGCACCCTCCTCGTGCCTTCGAACATCAGAGTCGAGCCAGAGAAGAACAAGAAATGAGGCGACTCGACGAAATAGCAACGCGCCATTCTGGTCGTCGCACGCGACCGAACTGCGAGTGCTCAATGTGGTCAAGTGCTCGCACGGGTTTTCATCTTGGCTTCCTGTGACCGTGTCGGGAGGAGTCGCCTTTAAACAGTCACTTCCGTCCACGACGACGAGTTAGCCCCTTTTTCTTCTCTTTGTAAACCGAACGCGTCAAAGTGATGCAGCGTGGTTCGGGCGGACAAACGTGCGTTTGACCTCGGTGAGCCAGGGGTCTAATGGAAGAGACCGGTCCGGATCCGATTTCGAACCGAATCGAGCCCGGCGATTACTGAACACAAGCCACCGAGCCAGACCCAGCCGCCAGACCCACCGGCGAATCGATCCCACTCGGCTCCTTCCTCCTCCATTTCGTGCATCGCTTTTTTCAACCGTATGTGAGATTTTCCTACCACAGCAAATTTCAGCGTGAAGCTTCACCTTCTCCCGGCGGCCTGAACGGTTTTCCGCGAAGGGTGTTTCGCGTCGGGGCGGTGCTTGCTGCGCTCTTGTTAACTCGCCGGTTGCGGAACGACACGGAACACGCAAGCACCGAGACAATTGCTTGCTTTCCGAATGGGTCGAACGGAGCGTTTCGACAATCGAATTTCCGCCCACGCTCGGCGGGGCCAAAGTTTTCCTCGATACAGCTATTTTAAAGGTCGTCAAGAGCACCTCGTTCGTCAAACGCGAGTACGTCACCAATAGCGCGCTTCGTCAACAGATCATGCGCGGTGTTGTTTGAATTGCAAGACAGCAGCAACGAATGCGGACATCATTATCGAAGCGAGAAATCGGACGCTTCGGCGCCGTGACCACCGGGATTAACTTCCGGTGTGCCTGAAAACAACGCCTCGGATCGGCAGCGAACCTGTTCCCAGGCTCGCCTTTGGTGCCGGCAGATCCCCGAAATCGGCCCCGTCGCCCTAGGCTGGGAAATGGCCGGGAAGGGGCGCGAAAATCGCACAGCGTTGCCTAACGAGCCGCGAGACCGCCGGCGTCCCTGGCAATCCGGGATTCGCCATATTCTCGTTCCACCAGCTCGGACACCTGGGTTGAATGGGCCATTCCGGCCACGTTCCAGCGGCGGCTCGATCGCGGAACGAAAACCCGTCTGGCGGCAGTAAACTAGTGGCGATTCGGACGCAAAGAGAGCGTTCGCCTCCCGAAAGACGCTTTCGAATCGGCCCGCCCGTCCGATTACACCGCTGAAACAACATTTCGACGAAAGCTGGCCGTGCTGCAATCGCAAGCAGCGAGGGTCGGGGGAATAATCCCCCGGAGCCGATTGGTCCACCGTGACGGAGCATTGCCGAGCACCAGATGATCGCGACGAAACCCGACCCACGGTGTCGAACAGCCAGAATCGAGTACGCATAAAATCGTCAGCGGAGCGAAAGTCGTCAAGGAACTCGGTCCTGGATGAATCCGAAAACTCGTGCTTAGGCGGAGACTTGCGGCGACGGCAGGCCCGATTTTTCCAGTAACTTAGTACTCAGGGTTTGCGTCAGTGTCCCCGCGCACGGTTGACCTGCTCGTACCGAGCGTTCTCAACAACGAACGAGCATTTCGCGTCCACAGGTGAGGTAGCGCCGGTTGATGCTGCCATTTGGGTAATTGATCGATTAGCGAACGAGGCGAATCACGTCCGTCGTCGGAAAGTCCGAGACTGATATTTGCCTGAATTGAGCACGGCGGTTCAACCCCCGGAACGCCCCGAACGGGCGTCTGGAGAAAACGCGTTTCGCCGATTCAATTCTGGGAGGAGACATGGTGGTCATCGGTATTCCAGGTGAGAGGGAGTTGGCGAATCGTGGCACAGCGGTCGCTGTCGGAACCAAAGTTTCATCGACGACGGCGGCGGCGCGATCGTGAAGCGAAACAAGGACCCGGCGAGCGCACGAGCGCGTTCGAGCGCGGTGGAGCGAGAAATCTGTAAAAACAGGGGAAAGTGGTAGCATGAAGCATCGTTCCTTTGTCGAGAGCGAGTAATTCGTTGTCCTCGAAAGAACACGAGAACGTCAGAAGGCGTTGGACTGTTGCCTTACCCCGAGACAGGTCGCGAAGCGAATCACGACCGGCCACGCGTTTTAGCAACCGGTTCATTAGAAACTACTAGCAGCAGGTCACGTGTCGACCAACCCGGACCGACAAAAACAGCGATCGTAAGTGATAAGTTCAACCTGAGAGCGACGCCGCATCCCCCCGTTTTGTATGCGAATAAAGAAAACGAATCGATCCCGTTTTTAAGCCGCGTTTTGAACGAAAGCGAAGCACATCGCACTGCGCTGAGGCCCCGATGGTACCCAAGCGTCCTGAATTGAAGCGTTTCCTGACTGCAAACAAGTGGCAAATGGGACGTAAGTGAATGATTTCAAGCTGATAGTGCCTTCCATCAGGAGCGACACGTGAGCTTATCTAGTCACCGCTACGAGGAGAACTGAAGTAAAGTTACCGCGACAATCAATGGGCATACCACACAATATATATGGCATCGAGAGCCGGTTTCGACTAGCGACGAGCCTCCATCCGCGTTCGCGAGGCCCAGTCAGGCGGAGCCTTACAAAGGAGAAGACTGATTTCTCAGAAAGAAACGCACGGGCTCGTATTTACGGCGGGCGGTTTCCCTCAAGCCATCGATCTATGTCGTGCATCACGCTTACGCATCTGACCTGGAAGAGGAGAGCGAAACTCGGTGAATCTATGACACAGCACGGAAAGTCTTGGATTTCACGACGTGGGAAAGATTTCCGAATTGATCGAGAGAATATCCAGACCGATGAAAACTATCCGACAGTTTGGCCCTGGGAGTGGAGTTCACTCAATCGCCGCACGATCTCCCATTGAGATAAATGCCTGCCGGAATCCTGTGGGAAATGCTCGATCGCTTGGATGATCGACAACGACCATACAGCGCGCGTTGAGGCGGAAATGAATAGAGGTCCCCATCAAATCTAGGAGTTACTGAGCATCCGAAACTAAGTGACCCGTGCACGAATATACGTCGGAACCAGTGCGATCGATCAGTTAGGGTGGACAGGCTTCGCAGTTACGAGACGGAGGAGGATACCACGGCGGCTAGGCGCACGGGCGCAAGGTCGAGACTGGTTAAGCGCGAGGCGACAAGCGCGTTGTTATGCCGCGCGATAGCGAATGTCGACCGCGTGACTACTCAGGGGCGAGATAACGAAACTGCACGGAAGCTCCGTACGGACCTGGAGAGAGACGCGATATATGTGCTGCAGCACTGCTGAGCAGCAGGTCTGACGCTGCGCCATCATCCGCTCAGTCGTTCTACCAGCCGCGATAGTATTCGAGAGACAGCTGCGAACGTGTACTGAGGGGACCAGTGCGTCGCCGCAATGGTCCCGATCTGAGCCGACACGCACTTGAGATCTGCAGACGGCGCGCGCACGTATATCTATATTCTACCAGAACAGCACGAAGGAGACGCAGACACTGTCGCGTCTCTCTCGTGCAGTCTCTCGCCTCTAAATGAGATATCTCTCCTCATGGAAATCTCTAACTAGAGCGCAGAGAGACGACGAACTCTCATCTATCACGGGTCCGCAATTGAGGACTGCTGAGTGAGTATGTACCGAAAACGGGACAGCAGCACGAAGACATGAGCGAGAGAAAAAGAGAGAGACTAAAGGAGACTTTTCAGTATCACAAAGCGAGATCACACTTGGTCTCACTAGCGCGTACAGCGTTCTATATATAGTCGCGTCAGTATCTCTCGTCTGTGATCAACGCGTGCGATTGGCGATATGAATCGTCTCCCATGAAATTAACGGTATCTGATAGACAGCCCGGAGCGAGGAGCAAAGCGACGAGCTAAAGCACACGGAGACTACGATCAGTAAGCTCCGACATCGCGTCCCGAGCGATGCATGTGAGCTAAAAGTCGCGCAGTCGCCGCTAGCGGCTCCTGGGTCCGATTCTAACTCTCGTATATTCTGTTGGTACGCGCCAGCAAAGATGGACGAGAGACCGATCTGGGCGTTCAAGCCCCGGTTACGCGTGTAACTAACCGGGGCCTAACGGCCCACGCTAACTAAATCGACAGACCCACTAGTGCGGGCCTGTTGATTAATCCTTTTCGACGATTATGAGCCTGAGAATCCTAAACGCCAACCTGTGTAAGCGAAAGGATGCAACCGGCGACCAATCCTACCCCGACGCGTGCCAGCGCAAGGGATCAATCCGCGGTAGCACCTCGCTAACGCGCTTCGGTTACTAAATCAATCCGGCGGCGTTAGAGGTCCCTGTGTAACACAATCTGCTGAAAAAGCGTCTTTCGGCCAACGAACTCACGTAGGCGAGTCTCTCTGCGACTCGCAATTTCCAACGATCTCAGAGAAGACCGCTGCTACGTGTTCCACGCGAATTAAAATTGTGACGCATGTCAGCTTAGACTATAGTCACAGGCAGCGCGTGCAAAAGAAAAACGGAATTGCTCCGCCATCCCAGCTTGCCTACTGAGCGTTCCAAGAGCAGTGTCAGAAGAGTGTCACGGCAAGATATAAGTACTCTCACCATCGAGCGAGCGACGAGATAAAGACCGTGCTTTCTTTCAGTCGAAAGAAAAGATCCAGTAGTGCCCGACGGCAGGAGACCTTCTTCAGCGAGTATGCGAGGCACAAATCCGACTCAGTGACTTGAGCTCAGTCGCGTACGCACTTAGTGAGCGGAGGATCAGAGATCCGAAGCAATCGTCGCGCACCTCTAGAAATAGTCAGATCGTAGAGAGATCACGCTTATGAAGTCAGAGGAGACTCTACCATGCGATAGCCCAAGCCGAATTCTGTTCTGAAACATGCCACATTAACGACACGCATTCGGTACGCGACGGAAGGGTGAATACGCTTGAGCGAGATTACACGCTGCGGCCAAGGGAGCAGGTGTAACGTCTGAATATAGCACATAAAGCTCGAGGTAGCGACGCTGAGCCGAGACGCGCGTTACTTGCCAGGATATATCATAGAGGAGGAGAATGACGTGAAGGAGTCGGATCCGAGGAGATGCTCTGCGCGAACGAGATCCGCGTGCTCTAGTAAATGGAGCACGTGTGTGGATGACGCAGGAGAGCAGCACACAGTCACGCAGAGAATCACCCGTATCGAGAGCCATCATGGATCATGACCGAAGCGTCACACTGACAGTGTTCAATATTAGAATCGTAGTCGGCGAGTTTGGTTTTAGATAAACACTTTATAGCGAGTATGGACTGAGTCGATCTGGTAACGCGAGCAGGACTTAGCGAGTCTACCATTTAAAATGCACCCATAAGCGGGAAATTGAGGTCGGAGGATATTCTTTTTTGTCACCGTATAGTGAGTCGATCTCCGAATCCGGCGGATAGCGAGTAGAGAGACCGCGTTGGTGTTACCGCGGCTGATAAGACCAGTATTTCTGATAGCCGCGCTACATCCGCGAGTATCTTGCGAGGACAATTCTATCAGACGATCTCGAGATCATTTCAAACGCTGTCGGCTACGACTTGTAATGGACCGAGCAGTATCAACACCGTGCTACAAAGTTATATATGCGAGCCGTTGGGCCTCTTCCGTATATCTCAGGTCAGTTCACAGAGCGAGATCGTTCTCCGAGCGCGGGATGGGAGGCATCACCGGGGGTTTCGGTGCACACGCACAAGAACGAACTGAACCGGGACGTGATGTGTGACGCGATCAGCCCAGAACGTCGCCTTTATCTTGCTTGTCATCCGATTTATCTCATGCGCGGACCAGACGTCTATCTAAGCAGGCTAGTTACTGAGCTGGCGTGACGAGGTCTGATGCGGGCCTAAGGATAGTATCCCGCACTTTGTATGAGACGTTTCGTCCCGGAACTTAGCGTGAAGCCTTCTCGGGAGTAGATTAGCCTTTGAGGACCTGCACCACTATCCTACGACACGCGGCGAGTGCTGCGCAGGCGCAGAGCTGCAGGTTGCTATCTATGACTCGGCAGACGAGACTAAATATGCGAGACGCGAGCGGAGGACCATACGAGTGACAAGCTACACAGCTGCAGAGTCAGAGTTAACCTGTACAGTTGGTGCGAGCAGGGAAGGAAGCAGACCTACGCGCAGACAGGGAAGATATATCCAGGCCGAGTGCGATAGTCCCTCGTAGAGACGTCTCACGAGAGCGAGCCTATCGTATTGGTATCGTAGGCTTCGCACTCAGATACACACACGGCACGTCACTCTTATTGTTCTTGCATTCAGAGATGCTCGTCGAAGCTAGCGTTGCTGGCTAGTCTCGGGAAACTCCCATATCTCTTAATGTCACGAGCGTGCAGAGAACTCTTATATTCGCTCGCGAGCATCGAGGGTCGGCCGTCCTCGGCCTAGCACTCCTTTTACTAAGCGATGAACGAGGAGACCACTACGCGATAGAGAGAAATGGCGCATCACGAGCGTGAGTCTGGAATACGATGAAATTGACGCGTCATCTATACGCGAGTGCGGAGCGTACGGAGCTCAGCTGATAGTAATGCGTCATGGAATATTATGCAGACGGCTTCTCACACACTGCAATGCGGGGAGCGATCTGTATCTCGCGCTAGACGAGAGTGCACCGTGAAAAGATCGGTGCATGGACGCACACGAGCCATCATCATACGGTTTTGTCACAAACCGGAGTAAACGGGGTTTCGCGTCCCGCAAGATGCACATGCTCTTGGACCGCACGAACGTCTGGGGTTTTTTTCGTAGCAGCGATCGCTGATAGTGAACGCACAAGCCCTCCCAGTCGTCATCAACTACTAGGCCTCAGAGTCCTATGAATCTGTACGTGTCGGCTCGCGCTCGATGTTTACTATGTTGGTTTTTCATATCCCTTGACTTTTCCGAGCTGCCGATGAGTGCGTCCTTCATCACGTAGTACGTTCGACTTGTCAATCAGAAATGATTCCGCAGTCTTCTCCTTGAAATTCGACTCAGACTTAACTCGGTAAAACCCAATCGAAAAGGCATAGACGGCGCGAAAGGAGATTACAAACTCACTGGAGCAAGCCAATCAGCATTGACTCTAAAGTCTCAGAGCTTGAGTTCGGACTGCTGCAAGCAGTCTCTATCTTTTACGGTCGGCTAGAAATCGAGCACAGCGGATTATGTATTGATCAGATGGAAGGTTATACGACAACATGCACTGGCAAAACATATTGGCTGCGTAGAAAAAAATCCTATTACTATCACTGCGTATATTCACGCACAGGCAGGCACGGCCACCACCTGAGCGTGACAAGGCGTGTCAGCACGGCGAACGACGTGTGCTGTAGAGATGACCTTACGAGAGATCACCCCGTCCGCCGCGAAATGTATTCAAGTCACGATTACTTATGACGCGCATTGAGCGAATGCATTCCCCGGCCCGTCGAACTCTAGTGCCAGAAGCCGTCCCACAAGCGTGTCGTCAACCGACCAAGGTGTACTCCAAACTGGCCCGTCAGTTTTTCGACGAATCAGAAACGGCGAACCCCGACTCGTCGATACTCCAGCGGGCGGTGAGCAAAAAGGGTTATCCCGACGGAAAGCGTGCGCAGACCCGAGCGGAGTCGAGGTTTTTTCCAGGCATGGTCTCCAGTGTCCAATCATGGATTTGTGGATCGCCGTTGGCAACCGATACAATGGAATTTTTTGGAAAAAACGCCTTCAAACTGGCAAGAGAACGCAATTTGGACAAGATATCCCGGCGCGCGCCGCGTTTCCCTTGCAAAAAGCGGTTCCCGCCAAGGGTGCTTCCGGTCCCCGGCTAACATCCGTTGCAGATCGGGGGCTCCTTTTTTTAAATACCATTGGACACAAGACCATGCCTTCGAAAAAACCACTCGCCCTGGAATCTGCGCACGCTTCCGTCGATGAGCCTAGGAAGTGCGAAGTCGAACTTAGGAATTGCGGGAGACATAGGTGCTCCAATCACATCTGCCTTACCAGATTATTGCTTTTTTTTTGGTTCTTCAAAAATTTTCAAGATTTAAGGCACCGTATCTCCCGTTAAGAAGCTAATGAATGAGGAAAACCGAAGCTGTTCTTATTCACTTCATCAATGGTTTGTTCAGAGACAACCGGGAATTCGTTATGAATTTTAAAAATCGAGGCTTCAACTTTAGTGGAGCCTGTTAGTGGTGATGCGATCAATCGGCGTCCTCGTTGACTGTTGCTGCCCGCAAGGCAAAGCTGCGATCGCGAGGGCGGCACGACGATGAAGTGGTATCCAACAACCTGAAGCAAACCGTGACGGCAATGCTACAACTACCACGTACACCCACCGAGATGCTTCCACAGGGCTCTGCGATGTCATTCGGTGCTGGGTCGTTGAGCAAGTAATTTTTTTATGTTCAGCGCCTTCGCATCCACGCTTCCATTCATCGATGGCAGGATCCACTCTGAATATCTACCAACTTCAGTCAGCCATGGAAAGGCAAACTCCGCAGTTGCAGCGAACCGTGTCACAAACCTACAAGTTCCTCGAATCCAGGCGTCGGTGTTGTGAAGATGCAAGCTCGTCGGCGTCTTCCTGCGATGTTTTGGTGGCGACGGTTGGCACCTCAGCTTACCGGGTACATCTGCGATTACCGGGCTTAGCAAGGGAGCCCAACAGCCCATTGGTCCAAAATAACCCCGAACCGCCGGCATGGCGAAAAAAGGAATGTTTGACTGGGTTAAAAAGACTAAATTCGCGAATGTGCTTGAAATGGAACCACAATACCCTGTGCATGTGTGAAGCGGTTTCGGGTGGCACGCTTCCGCTTTGGCACGGGTACCGGGTGCAAAGTACCGACGGAACCGCAAACAGCGGTCGCTGGATTCACCCCTGCAACCCTTGCGATGCCGCAGGCCTACCCGGGCAAGCAAAATTTATGCGGGAACGAGTTGATTGATGAATAAAGAAACCCGATTACATCATCAAAACATGAAACGAAGCCGACTTCGGAACGCCAATACCCTGGTGGTTGGCGATACGTCGGCAATGTTCGGCAAGTTTCAATACCGGTGCGGCGGGTTCTGCGAATGGCCGATGGTTTCGGTGCAGTTTATACCTGATTCGATCGCGTAACTGTTATTGTAGTCGCGCCATCCCAACCCTCGAGGGGCGAAGTGCAAAGCCCTTCCCTAACTGGACAACGTTACATGTGCATTAAGCCGTTGGCGTTAGCCACGGTTTTTCGTGGGACGAACCGGGGCAAACGCCAAAACGGCTAAATAAAGCAACCAAGCGATTAAACGGGCAAACCCATCCAAGGGCCGCCTGTTCAGCTAAAGCAGCCTCAATGGGATCTTTTGGTTTGCCTTCTCGCTGCGCGGCGCGGAACCCCTTGTGATGAATTACAACGTTCATCCTCGAAGGGTTTAGCCCATTTAGCCGTGGTTAGCAAGCGACACTACCGGGACAAACCTCGTCTTTTCTATATTTGCACCATGCATTGCCTGCCCTCGACTTCCCAACACAACTCAAACGATCAGTCGCTTGACGCTTGCATCTCGAGCTGACGCGGTGGTGCTTTATCGATTGAAGGACATTGAGCTTTAGCGAGTCGCAGTGACCTGCTGATGCTTGTGCGACCACGCGTTGGACCGTGGCAGACGCGTTGGGTCAGGTGCGGCTTTGGGCGCTAAACTAATTGGACGCGATCAGGCCACTTTGCCGGCTGAGGAAAATTCTCGCCGGGCCCTCACAAGCAATGCATTGCGTTTAGCCCTGCGTTTGCTTTCACAAACGTATCGGGAGTTGAAACTCGCGGGAGCCGAATTTACCAAGGCAAATGCGGACGGAATTCTCTTGGCCGCAAGGTGCTGGCCGGATCATAGCACCAGTCAAAACACCTGTACGAACCCACGAATTGATCTTTATTGGGCTTGCTATGGGCCGAAGTAATGGCTCAAAGCCGATTCCAAAGCTCATGAATGTTCCGGTTTCAGTGCATTCCTGCTTCCCGAAGCGAGAACGCACGAATCGCCGAATCGCGGGCGTACTGGGGGAGAGAGCTGGCATGTGAGTGCGATCCTGGCGGACGGACGCGTTTCCACAAGATCTTTCTCGAACACGAAGCAGTGCTGCTCGAAACTCAATCCGGTCCCAATGACTACCTGGTTTCCAATCTTCCAGATGCCTCACCATCGCCTCGCCGAAACTCATGATTCCGCGAACGATTCGGAGCAGGTTCGGCGTCGATCAGCGGTTGAAAGGCATCCTGGAAGATTGGAACAGGTAGTCATTGATCCCGGATTGAGTTTCAGCAGCACGCTTCGGTGTTCGAGAAAAGATCTTTGGATACGCGGTCGGTCGCAGGAAATTCCGGCAACTCACAATTGCCAGCCGCCCAGTTACGCCCGCGATTCGCGATCGTGCGTTCGCTTCGGGAAGCCAGGAAATGCACGAAAACCGGATCATCGGCTTTGGAAATCCGGCTTTGAGCCATACTTCCGCCTGCAAAGCCCATAAAGATCAATGGGTCGTACCAAGGGTTACCTGGCATGATCGGAACGCACCTGCGGCCTAAGAGAATTCGTCCGGATCTTGCCTGGTAAATTCGCATCCGCGAGTTTCAGCCATCCCGATACGCTTTGTGAATAGCAAACGGCAGGTAACGCATCATGCTGAGGCCCGGCGAGAATTTCCTCAGCCGCAGTGGCCTGATCGGGCGTCAATCTGTTTGTAAGCGCCACCAAGCCGCCTGCCCAAGCGTCTGCCACGCGTCAAACGCGTGTCGCACAGCATCCAAGCAGGTCACTGCGACTTCGCTAAGCTCAATGTCCTTAACCGATGAGCCACCCCGCGTCAGCTCGGAGATGCCAAGCGATCAAGCGACTGATCGTTTGAGTTGTGTTATGGGAGTCGAGGGGCAGGCATGCAGGTGCAAATAAATAGACAAAAGACGAGGGTTGTCCGGTATGTCCGCTTTGCTCAACCACCGGCTAATGCTAGAAAACCCTCGAGATGAGTTGTGATTATCACAAAGGGTCCCGCCCGCCGCAGCGGAGAAGTCAACCATAAAGACTCGCCCATGGAGGTGCTATGGCTGAAAAGCGCACCTTGATGGGTTTGCCGTAAATCGCTTGGTTTGGCTTTAATTAGCCGTTTTGCGTTTGCCCCGGGTTCATCCACGAAACCGTGGTACGCCAAACGGCTGATTGCAATGTAACACTGTCCAGTGTAGGGAAGGCTTTGCAACTTCGCCCCCTCCGAGATGGTTGAGATGCGCATAAATACCATGTCGATCGAATCAGTAAATAAACTGCACGAAACCATCGGCCATCGCGAACCCGCCGCCACCCGGTATGGAAAAACTGCCGAAATTTGCCGACCGTATCGGCCACCACCAAGGGTTGGCGTACCCCGAAGTCGCGCTCGTTCAATGTTTTGATGATGTAATCGGGGATCTATTTCAATCGATCAACCGTTTCCGCATAAATGCCCTGCCCCGGGTAAGGGCCCTGCGGCATTCGCAATGGGTTGCGGGTGAAATGGCAGCCGACCGCTGTTGCGGTTCCGTCGGTACAGATGCAACCCGTACCCGGTGCAAAGCTGAAGCGTGCCCAACCCGAACCGCCTTCACCACATGCACAGGGTATTGGCTGGTTCCATCAGCCATCTCGGAATTTAGTCTTTAACCCCAAGTCCCAAACAAATTCCTTTCGCCATGCCGAGCGCGTTCGGGTTATTGACACTGGCTGTGGGCTCCCTTGCTAGCCCGGTAATCGCAGATACCGTAAGCTGTGCACCCGTCGCACCAAACATCGCAAAGAAGACGCCGAGAGCTGCAATCATTCCACAACACCGCCGCCTGGATCGAGGGACAACTTGTAGGTTTGGACAACGGGTCCGGCTGCACTGCGGAAGTTTGCTTTTCCCATGGCTTGATTGAAGTTTGTAGATTATTCCGATGAATTCCTGCTGCGATGAATGGAAGCGTCGGATGCGAAGCGCTGAACATAAAAATACTGCTCAAAACGACCAGCACCGAATGACCATCGCAGAGCCCTGTAGGGAAGCTCTGGTGGGTGTCGTGGTAAGTGTGCATTGCCAGCAACGGTTTGCTTCAGTTGTGGAACACTTCATCCGTCGTGCCGGCCTCGCGAAGCAGCTTGCACTGGCGGGCAGCAACAGTCCAACGAGGACGCCGATGATGACGCAATCACCACTAACAGCTCCACAAAGTGAAGCCTCGATTTTTTAAAAATTCATAACGAATTCCCGTTGTCTCTGAAAACCATGAAGTGAAAAAGAACAGCTCTCGGTTGCCCATCATAGCTTCTTAAAAACGGGAGATACGGTGCTTAAAATCTGAAATTTTTGAAGAACCCAAAAAAAAAAGCAATAAATCTGGTAATGCAGATGTATTGGAGCACCTATGTCTCCCGATCCCAAGTTCCGAGCTTTCGCACTTCCTAAAGGCCTCATTCCGACTGGAAGCGTGCGCAGATTCCAGGGCCGAGTTTCGAAAGCATGGGCTCTTGTGTCCAATGGTATTCAAAAAAGGAGCCCCGACGAAACGGGGTTTCGTCCGGGACCGGAAGCACCCTTGGCGACCTGCTTTGCAGGGAACGCGGGCGCCGGGATATCCCTTGTCAAATGCCGTCTCTGCCAATTTTTGAACCGGCGTTTTCCCCAAAAATTCCATGGTATCCGTTCCAACTGCGACGCACAAATCCTGAAATTGGACACTGGACCATTGCCTGGAAAACCTCGATCCTCGGTCTGCGCACGCTTTCCGTCGGAGCCACCCTTTATTTTGCCACGCCCCGCTGGAGTATCGACCGAGTGCGGGTTCGCCGAGTTTCTGATTCGTCGAACTGACGGGGCCAGTTGGAGTAACACCTTGGTCGGTGACGACACGCTTGTGGAACGCCTCTGACTCAAGTCGACGGCGGGGAATGCATCGCAAGGTGGCGCGTCAAGTAGTCGTGATTGAAACATCTATTCGCGGCGGACGGGGGATCGAGGTCCTTGCTACAGCCACGTCGTTTCGCTTGACGCTGTCATCGCCTCAGGCGTGCTTGCCATCCCGTGAAACCAGGAAGAACTTTTTTTCACCGCCCAGCCCAAGTGCCAGTGCATGTTCAGAAAATTCTCAGACCAATACATTACGGCTGCTTGATCTAGCCGCGTAAAAGCGTGCGAAGTCGAACTAGGTTGACTTAGGCAATTGCGTGCTCCAGTTGGCTTTTATGTAACTCCTTGCGCGTCCTAAATGCCTTTTCGATGGTTTTCCGAGTAAGTTGAGTCAAATTTCAAGAGAAGACTGCGAATCATTTTCCTTGACAAGTCGAAACTACTGTGAAAGACCCACTTCACTCAGCCTCGGAAGAGTCAAGGATATGAAAACCAAAAAAACATCGAGCGCGTTAGGTCTGCCCAGTGTTGATGACGCTGAGGCTGGCGTCAACAGCGATCGCTGCTAACGAAAACCCCCAGACCGTTCGTGCGTCCAAAGAAGCATGTGATCTGCGGGAAACCACGCGAAACCCCGTTACCCGTTGTGACAAAACCGTATGATGATCGCTCTGGTGGTCAATGCACCGATCTTTTCATCGGCATCTCCGCGTAGTCGGAATGATTGAAAACCGCCTGCATTACGACATGCCACCGGGCAGCGATGTTCGAGGTCGCTCCGATCATCCAAGAGCAGGCCGAAGACGGCCGACTGATTCGAGTTCGAATGAAAGAGTCCGACAAGAAGGATTCCTGACAAGAAGGATTCTGACAGACAAGGACGCCGGTAAGAAACTGTAGCGGACGAGGCACAGCAAACGCTGATCGCTGTTGGCTCCAATGTCGACTGACTCCGTGCGTTTGAGTCTGCCCAGTCGCACCGCTTGCATGCTCGTTGAGGATTCAAGGGTGCAGGTCTCAAGGCCCGAACTCACGCTAATTCCGGGACGAACGTACGAAACGGGTTTCAGCCCCAACCGGTTGCCAGCAGTACGCAAGATCAACAACAAGGCGTCGTTCGTTTGTCACAGAACCCCGTTTCCACCGTCCACAGCCCGTATGACTCGAGGAGCCGCGAAATTGTGTGATCGGAATCTGCCGACATGCCGATTTGAATGATCGATGATCGGCCCATCGTGAAGCGGCTTGGAAATAATCAACCACGTCTTCTTCCGTCATATAAAAAAGTCCATTCCCTGCTTTCAAAGGGACTCAGTCAATGAATCTCAAATACCCGACTACGAAAAAGAGCAGGACTTGCGTTATCCATGTGCGGTATCGCCGCGACCACGCTCATGAGCACCGGTTGCCACTTCACAGTGTCTTCTCTTCAAGTAAAGCGATACCGATAAAGAAAGAGCGTATTTCGCGTTGCTCCCACGACGTCGTGATGTTGGCATCAGAACCGGCTACGCGTCTTCAAAGTGTTCTTTGAACTATTTAAGAGGCGAACTCGATCTTGAATCTCGGCGTGGCGAGCGAACTGACCGGCGGGATTTGCCGAGTTCCTGAAACCCTCGCACTCGGAATCTTCTTTCGAAACACACGGGCTTTTTGGCGTGGTTTTATTTTGTTGACTGCTCGGTGGCAGTAGAAGCTTGAATGGCTGGAGAATTCCGTTTTTCGTTTTGCCGCTCGGTGAATAAAGATATTAAGCACAGTCGTCCACAATTAATTTCGTGAACCACGTAGCAGCGTCTCTCTGAGACGTTGGAATTGCGAGTCTCAGAGAGACCTCGCCTACGTGGAGGTTTCTGCCGAAACCTTTTCAAGCAGATGGTGCTTCCAGGGACGCTCTAAACGCCGGTTGATTTAGTACGCCGAACGCGGTTAGCGAGGTACCGGTTGCAATATCCTCGCTGACGCGTCGGGTTAGGATTGTCGCCGGTTTGCATCCTCGCTACCGCGTTGGTTATGGATTCTCAGGCTCAATCGTCGAAAAGGATTAATCAACAGCCCGTCTAGTGTCTGTCGAATTTAGTTAGCCGATGGGCGTTAGCCCCGGTTGTTACACCCGTAAACCGGGCTAACGCCCATCGGCCTATCTTTGCTGGCGTAAAACGATTAATCGACAGACAGCTAGCGGCCTGTCGATTTACAGAGCCGAGCGCGAAGCGAGGAAGCACAGCAATGCACTCGCTTGCGCGTCGGGCCTCGGTATGGCACGTTAATTTTAGAGACGATTCAATCAACAGGCCGCTAAGCGAGCTCGACAATTGCTAGCGTGTCGGCCCCTTCGGTTGCCCTCCAATTTTTCTTATCCCCCTCATCTCCGCCCTCACCGCATCGTAGATCAACGCAGCAAAGTCCTCAAAATTGCGGCGACCGTTGTCGTCGTCCCTGGTGCTCGTGCGTTTGTTTGCTACGAAATTTCAACGGGGTTTCCAGGAAACGAGAGACGCCGAAAAAGAACGTTCTTGTGTCACTGGATACTGACGTAGGGGTCTTCGTTCAGGGGCCGGCGTCGGCTGAGCGATCTGGACCAGGGAACTGCCCCCTGGAAAACGCTTCGAAAAAGCACTGGCAGGCGGCGGGAAGCTCCCCATCCTGCGGATCGGTAGAATCGGCAATTTTTATGACCAAGCAAATGATCGCCGGACATTTGCATCGTCCCGACTGCGCGATCCGGTGTCAATTCGCGCCGTTCCGAACATTTCCCAGAAAGTCCGATTCGACAAACTGATTTTTGCCCATGGGACTCTATTCCCGCCCGAGCCCGTTTTTTTGTGCACCGCAAATTGAAATCGTGCGGCGATGATGACCCCTCCCAGGGCCAACGTCGATGTCACTCGGCGAAATTCTCGATCAATTTGCGAACCTTTCCGACTCGACAAACGTTCCGGATACCGAGTTCGCCCTCGGCAAGATCGAGGCGATGACGATGATCGAAATGGCTGGGGAGAACCGCCCGCCGTAAAATATGAGCGTTAGAACAGTCTCCTGAAGCCCGCCGAATCGAGGGAAGCGTGAAACCGCGGATGCCAAAGTGCCCATGATGTCCGTGTTGGGGTGACTGAAGCTGCACGTGTCGCTCTCTGAATGGAGAGACCTATCAGCTTGAACATTACTTACGTCCCATTTGCCCACTGTTGCAGTCCAGGAACGGCTCATCAGGACGCTGGTACCATCGAGGCTCTCAGCGGCAGTGCCGAGTGCTTCCGCTTTCGTTCAACGCAGTTAAAAAAACGGATCGATTCGTTTCTTTTTCGCATCAAACGGGGATCGCCGCTCGCTCGTGAACTATCCAACGATCCGCTGTTTTTTGTCGTCCGGGGGTCCGAAACGTGAACCTAAGGGTTACTAACTTGAACGGTTTTGCTAAAACGGGGTGGACCGGTCGTGATTCGCTCGCGACCGTCGTAAGGCAAACCATCCAACGCCTCTGCGTTCTTCCGTCGAGAAACGAAGTACTCGCTCTCGACCAAAGGAAACGATGCTTTCATGTCACTTCCCCTCCGGTTTTCAGATTTCTCGCCACGGGCTCGGGTGGCAGTTTTCACGCCGGGTCCTGGGTTTTCGCTCAACGATCGCGCCGCCGCTCGTCGATGACCTGGTTCCGACAGCACCGCTGCCACCGATTCGCCGAACTCCCTCTCCACCGGAATACCAAATGAGACCAACCTGCCTCCCGAATTGATGCGGCGAAACGTTCCTCCAGACGCGCCGTTCGGGGCGTTCGGGGGTTTGAACGCCGGCAATTACGGCAGCAGTCATTCGGAACTTTCCGACGACGACGTGATCTCGCCTCGCGATCGAGTCAAATACAAATTGCAAGCATCAACCGGCGCTACCTACCTGTGACGAAATGCTCGTCGGTGTTGAGAACGCTCGGGGGTACGAGAGGGTCAACCGTGGCGGGGAAGCTGACTGCAAGTACTGGAAATCGCCTGCCGTCGCGAACCCGCCAAGAGTTTCGGATTCATCCAGGAACGCAAGCTTGACGACTCCGCTACGAATTTGTAGCGTTACGATCGGTGTTCGACCGGGTCGGGTTGTTCGTCGCGATCATCGGTGGCAATGCGTCACCGGGGACCAATCCCGGACTCCGGGGGATCATTCCCCGAAACCCTCGCTGCTCTTGATTGCAGCAACCGGCCAGCCTTTCTCCGAATCGTGTTTTCAGCGGTGTAATTCGACGGCGGGCGACGAACGTTTTCGGAGGCGACACCGCTCTCTTTGCGTCCGAATCGCAATAGTTTACTGCGCCAAGACGGGTTTTCGTTCCGCGATCGAGCCGCCCTGGAACGGGCGATGCCCATCACCCAGGTGTCCCGAGCGGTGGAACGAGATTGGCTTAATCCCCGGATGCCAGAACGCCCGGCGGGTCTCGCGGTCGTAGCGAAACGCTGCGATTTTCGCCGCCCCTTCCGCGCATCCCGCGGGCGACGAGCGAATTCGGGGATCTGCGGCAACCAAAGGGCGAGCCATGGAACAGGTTTCTGCTGCCGATTCGAGGCGGTGTTTTCAAGGCACACCGAGCGGTAACCCCGGTTGGTCATCGGCGCCGAGCGTCCCGATTCTCGCTTCGATAATGAATGTCGGCATCGTTGCTGCTGTCTTGCATCAAACACCCGCCGCCATGCTCTGTTGATCGAAGCGCGCTGGTGACGTAACTCGCGTTGACGAAACGAAGGTGCTCTTGACGGACCCTTAAATAGCTCGTTACCGAGGAATCTTTTGGCCCCCGCCAGAGTGGCCGGAGAATCGATTGGTCGAACGCTCCGGTCGACCGCATCGGAAAGCAGCAATTGCCGGTCGCCTGGTGTTTCCCAGTGTCGTTCGCAACCGGTCGAGCTAAACAAGTCGCAGCAAGCACCTGCCGACGCGAAACACCCTCGCGGAAAACCG
>Ga0163217_1103878_pt1 | contig 22026 bp, 18 predicted proteins | sample SynspAceP_FD_185933 | JGI IMG/M metagenome (GOLD analysis project Ga0163217, IMG submission 185933) | Saline lake microbial communities from Ace Lake in Antarctica - Synechococcus sp. Ace-P (PacBio error correction) | ecosystem: Environmental > Aquatic > Non-marine Saline and Alkaline > Saline ...
CAGAAAAGAAAAGAGGGGGGGAAACATTTAAAACCCCGGGGACCCCCCTAAACCCGAAGGGGAAATGGGGGGGAAGGCAGGGAACCCTTTTTTCCCCCCCTGAAAAACAAAATTTTCCCGATTTTTATTGGGGGGACCCCCAATAAAAAGTGGATTGGGAACTATAAAACCGTAAAAAGAACAAAAACCAAAAAGTGGGGACAAAAAACAACTTACGACCAACTACACTTGAAAGATATAGCAAAATACTGGGGGTCCCATACCTTTGGAGATCAGATGAAACCAGTCCCCCGCCTGAAAGAAACCTGCACTAAATTGAGTTATTTTAAAACCTTGTAAAATCCCAAGATAATACAACACTCAGTTTAAAACTAAATGGTTAAAAAAGGATTAATTTTTGCCTTCAACATGCTTCCCTTGAAGATTTTGTTGTAGCTTATTGGCTTTAAAAAAAAGCACCCCCATATCCTTTTGTTCAACCTGGTTTCATCAAGAAAAGTAAACATCTGGACGGAATTATTCCTCTGGGGCCTACCGTGGATTTCTTTCGAAAATAGTAAAAAATCAAATCTGACCGCAGATGCGTCTTAATTTTTTTGTGTAGTCCGTCCCCGTAAGCCCCACTTGAAGAAATTAAAAGTACTTTTGCTAATGCATTTAGGTAAGCGCTGATCTATCGTCTTATATCCGGTCCCCAACAATTTTTTAGAAACGCCAAGGGCCGGCATATACATCTTCCCACTGTTTCTACACCAGATTTTTTTTTGCCGTGTTGGAGCCAATGGACCTCTCCCAAACCACTTTTGAAAGACTCCCACTTTTTAATGGAATGTAACAAATAAGTCCTCCGTTTAATCGAAATATCCTCCTCGGAAATTTTAGCAGAAATTCTTCAACGTAACTCCTCCGGCATTCCCAATTTAAAATTGCTTCCAGATCCTCATAAATTTAAAGCCTGTCAGCGTAAAAATTTAGGAGATTTAAAAATGGTCGCTTGCCAATCCAGATCAGCTCCCCAATGGCCCAAAGCGATGGAATTTGTTCCCTAAGTCGATTACGGAAAAATGTGGATTTTATTGTTCTAATATCCGTGAACACGACCCTATCATTCTGAAATAATAAAGCGTTAAGGATTAGTAGCCCGGTCAAATAAATGGTATCTATGGTAGGTTCAAAATCAAAACCCGTGGTCAATATACTTACTGATGTTAAAATGGCATTAGGCGTCACGTTAAACCACTTAGAATGGCCTTACGTTGTTTCTTGGTAGCGGTATTATCCAGATGGGCAATAGGGTAACCTCCGCCCTGACCGTTTCGTATACAGGAGGGAGTGTTAATACCAATTTGTTGAAAATTTTAAGGTTTTCTTTCCTTGGAAATGTTTTTCCATAGGCCTCCAATAACTTCGTCAGCATCAGGCTATTTGTTGTAGAGATCCTCAGAGGATTTTCGGTATAATCCCCAATTTGGAACCCACTTCCAAAGAGTTAAGCCCATGTTATAGGAGTAAAATTCGGCCCTGGCCAAAAATTCATTCTCCTAAGAGACACAATAGTTCTTTCAGTCACCAACAATTAAATTCATCATATTGGTCCTTCATCGGCCAAAATCCTTAATTGGAACTTAAAGGGTGTTGCCGTAAAAACCCCCAAAACACAGGAATTCTCGAAAAACTTAAATAGCTTAGTGAAAGAGTTGTAGTGGTGCCTCATAATGATTACCAATCCACATCGGAAATATCCAATTTATTCGTCCTGCAGCCTATTGTCAAGGTTTCCACCATGCTACGAAACAGCTAAATTCTCTTGGTCATCCCAAATGGCTTTGCTGTCTACCACCTATTTGTTACCCCAAACTGGTCAAACATGGTCGAAGTTTGCTTGCAAAGCTTATCGGTGTGTCATGATCAGCCACCTCTTGTTATGGTGCTTTTAAATACTGCCTGTACTCATTTCAAGAAAAAATAACGGTTTTTTACCTCACCTGTAAGGCAATTGGTAACAAAAGATGAAAATCGTCCGGTTGCGGTTTTCAAATTTTATCGAAAATTTGATCTATAGCTCCTTTTTGATAGCTGTACAGCTCCTTATCAGTTTTTCTCTCTAAATAGACCATTTGCAAATCAAAGTCTCGACAATAATCTCATTTTATCAGACTGGCAAAACTAAGTTCCTTTTCACGGATGTTTAAATCGAATAAATCTGGAAATAAGGATTATTTTTTCAAATATCATCCTAAGGTGTCAATTCTCTACAAGTCGGAAGAGATGTATTTTTAATATTGCCCATAATAATCTACGCTCACTTATTAACATGGTAATTCTCTAGTTCTTGACAATTTTTAAGCGCCAACCCACTGGTTTGAGCATCTTCCCTGGAATCTGTGGCAGGAATAACCCAAACAGTTTTACCGGTAGTACGGTCGCTCATCACACCCGGAACCAGCGCCAACAACGGCACCCAAGAATTAATCTTGTAAATGTCTTAATTGAGGCACTGCCCCTACTTATTAACTCCAATCCCCTAGCGGTTACCGAACCGGCCAAACACTGTGCCCGGCCAATATAATACACGGATCTTCCCATTATAACAATTATGGCTATTTGGACCAAATTGTCAATTTTACAGCCATCTCCTATTATGGTAGAGCTAATTTTCCTCGGTCAACACAGGAATTGGCCCCAATTTCCAACATGGTTTCCAATAACTACATTTCCCATTTGCGTATTTTTATCTCAAAGCCCCTGCCACTCACTGGCCTATAACCAACATTCCGGCGCAAACCAATACAACATTAATATGAAAAATACAATGTTGCCAAAATACTTCCGTCCATGAATTCGGTTACCTGAACCAAACTATGTTGATTACCTATGACCGTCTCATCAAATAACAGCACATTGGGGTAAAGGATAACACCAATCTCCCAAAACTAACATCTTACCTACATAGCAACCTGCTCCAATTTTAACGCCCTTACCCAACACAGCGGGTAATCGTGGAACTGTGGCCATAGGATGCACCTCCTCTAGGCATTAACAGGTGGCTTTTCGGGCTGAAATGCTCCCAGTTAATTTGGGCCCATGGCCAAATCTGCATTGGCCTACCTTATATGAAAGCCTTGCCCTCCCCGGCCTATTTTACAGAATTCCGCTCACAATCGCGGCACTACATGCAGAATCCCATTGGCCTGGCAATATTTATTACTTGCTATAAAGGTAAATTTGCGGTCTTGGGCCCCTATCCATATGGCTCTGCCCGAAAAAAAAAAAAACAAAAAACAAATTATAACCTTCTCATACCGCCCCTATAAGTTCCCCATTTAAGAGTATCGTTGATTTCTGCAACAGTGAATGACTTCATCTAAAGATTTAATTTATTGATTAATTATCAAAAGTTTGATTTAATTCTCAGTGATTTTTTTAAATATAGCGTTAAATATCAAACTACATCGTTTAAATATAAACTAAGATCTAAAAATAAGAAAATTGAAAAGAACTCAAAAGAACATCCTCCATTTTTTTAAATGAAACCCCTAACAACAACCAAGCTAGCCTATTTACTAACTATTGCTTTATGGACCTCAGTAATATACTGCTCCACCTTTTCCGTGCCCAAGGAGTCCGTCTTAAAAAATTTTAAAAACTGGAATTTAATGGAGGGGTCAGATTTAAAAAGCGGAATTTATTCTATCACCCCATTTCCCTCCCAGCCATATTGGGCTACAAGTGACTCCAATATGAACAGCTAAATGTAATGCCGTGCAAGGGATTATTATTGTTTTATTCATTTAATTGTAAATACATTAAATTAAAGTGTTATATATGTCCTTGTTTTCAATTAGATAACTATTTTCGTTTTTATTTTTTTGAAAACGCTTTATCTCCCTGTTAATGTTTTTTTTATATTTTTTTGCAATTTCCCTTTTTAATAGGAACCCCCCTTGGTTGAATCTTTTTATCTTTTCCGCTTTCTCATGAAAGGCAGCGCCACGAGCGTCCTTTTCAGCGCACTACCAGGATTGTTGGTTCCAAATTTTTAGGCGTTCCTCTGGGGGCCAGTTCCTCGGTAATTTTTGTAACTGCCGTAGGGAAAGTTAACAAAGGAATATCAAAATCCATCAATTTTTCAATTGCTCTTTATACTCCTCCCTCTTTCTCCGTATACATTAAAATGGAATTCCCTTTTTTTTCTCAGCCCTTCCGGCCTACCTATACGATGCATATAATTCTAGGGAAAGTGGGGAGTATCAGAAATTGATTACCATGGGATATTTCGTCCAGGTCCAGCCCCTCGACATTACATCAGTAGAATCAATATCCTGTTCTTTACCTTCATCAACACTGTTTGAATCGATTAATTCATAAATTCTGTGTTTTTATTGGAGTGAATTTATTGCCGCCTCAATCTCATAACCTTCTTTCAACGCCTCAACAACCTATCGGCGCTTCTTTTATTGGAAACAAAGACAAAACTTTCTAAAGATGGTTTTCACTTAAGTAAATAGCCAATAGATTTACTTTGGTGTAAAAATTTTCAACGGCATAAGCAACTTGTTCAATATTTTCCAATGGCGTTCCACTAACTGGCTATTGAAATTTTTTCCCGGAACAATAAAAAAGTCCTCTATCAATTGGGCTAGCTTCCTCTGTCATCGTTGCTGAAAACTAACATTCTGCTTCTTTGGGCATTATTCAAAAATATTGGTAATCTGAAAAACGGAAACCAAGATCAGCATTACATCTACTTCATCGATTTACCAAATTTCTTAATTACCTAAGTTTTCAGTGTCCTTCCAAGGTAGGTCGGTATAGTCCCTGGCTGCCGGGGGTGGCCCTAAAACATACAACCTTGGCAACTGGCTTGCCCTTGCGTATTTATATGTTGCCCCCACATAAATACCGCAAGACCCTTACGCTCATAATATTTCGAATAAGCTTCATATTGGCTACAAACCTGCAAGACCGACTCCCTGGTGGCAAACCAATACCAATACCTAGGGTTTCACCTGATTGGAAAATTCACTCCTGTAAGAGAGGCAGCATATAGGCGAAAGTTTTTACCTGTACCGTTTGCGCAATTCCCACAATATCCTTGCCTGACAATGATTACCGAAAAGGCTTCCTGCTGAAAATAGGAGTTGGGGTTGGTAAAGCCCAAATCCTCAATGCAATAATGTAGTTGTTTTGTTTATATCAAATCGGCAAAAAGTGCTCATTCCCTTTAATTTTTGGGACAAAGATAAAGTTTATAATCTTCATATTGCCGTTTGCCTCCTTTTTGTTGACTACAATCAGAATAAAAAGATTCTTATTAAAACCTAATTGGGGGGTTTTAACTTTGGGATAATATTAATTTTTTGAACCCTTGGAAATAACCTAAATTCTTAAAAATGAAAAAAGTAAGGCTTGCTAATTAATCCTACGTTTCGTTGTTTTCGAGGTTTTTATGCCCAGTTTTAATGGCAGCTCGTAAGCGTATTGTAGAGGAAGTCAAGCGAAAATTCGCGTTGAAATAACCTGCTCACGAATTACTGGATGTCATTGGCCCAGATTGGTTGGCCAACCCCGCAGAGAAAAAGGCAACATGAACTGGGCACTACAAATACGCTTAATTGGGATATCTCTGGCCCATAACGAACAATGGGGGGAATGGCGTGGCTGGAACGCGGTATTACACATATAGACATGCTATCCCCTAGGGTCCCAGACGTTAAAGGGCACCCAACTGCAAGGGGGGGGGGGGGGGGGGGGGGGGGGGGGGGGGGGGGGGGGGGGGGGGGGGGGGGGGGGGGGGGGGGGGGGGGGGGGGTGGAGCCCCCGGCACTGCAAAAAAGGTGTTACGTGCAGAATTGGTTGTATTGCCTCACTGTCGCAGATTCCAATGGAGTTCAAAACAAGTGGTTGCCAGTGTAAACGGAAAATTGGGTTATGATCTCTATGAAGAACCCACTGGTAAGACCTATTACAACTGGAAAGAAATTTGCAACGCCCGGTCCTTGCAAAAATGAAGAAAAGAGAGGGATTTACAAGAAGATGAGTGGTCACAAAATATGCAACGTATAGGGTTTCAACCGACAATCCCTGCCATTGGCATTGGAAAAAGCAGGAGCCTCTGAATAAATAAACCTCTTATTGTCCAAAGGCTTTGGCGCCAATAAAATCTTTGGTGCTTAATACTGAGAGGCTTCCCAACCATTGATCTGGAAATTGGAAGACTACACCCTGTTTATACTAGATTGGTTGAATAACGGGGAATCGAACTAAAATTAAAATTGTAGCCGAATCCAAAGAAATCTGGGTTAACCTGTACCTACTTTTAAACCCATTGCAAAGAGATAAAAATGGTTCCGAAAAGCCAAATGAATATGTATTCCCTATCCGGCCATTTTGGATTCTTGGGATGGTGGTAAACGGGAGCCAACGGACAACGGGAACCGGAACATTAGTTATGATGGAGACAAGCGCCTAACTTAAAAATTATATCCAATCCAAAAGGAACGATCTTGGTAGGGCACTGGGGAAGCGAAGAGCAAGTTGAATGGCTCTAGAGCCTGTAGAAGATCACCCGGAATAGTCGGCAATTATACAGCCTGTTTTTAAACACAGAAATAACGGTACTGGGTAGAGTTGTACAAATTTCTGGAGGTGGATTTTCTCACTCCTAATGATTACATCTCAAAAGGCTTCTGCGTCCCGGATGAATAATCACAGCACATAGAAACCTCATTTCCAGGAATGCTGCGGTGGCGGATCTGATAATGCATCCTTTACCGCGCTGGCCGCACTGGCGTTTTGACTAAGCTCCCTAAATTGGTCAATGGAATTAGACCTGGCACAGCCAATAGGGATTACTTATGATAAAATTGTATTTCGACGAAGTGTTAAAAACAATGTAATACTTACCGCATTTGACTTATAATGGCTAGTGAAGACCGGATATGCCTCTAGGGAAGAAGGGTATTGCCCCTTAGCAAAAAAACTGGGAACAAGGTACCTGCACCCAACGTTCCCCGACGAAAGGGGGTTGTTAGATTTAACCATAGATTTCCCTTTGGTTTGTTACAAAATAAAGCCTAGACTTAAATTTCCGGAAATGAAACCTAATTCAACCTGGATTTGTTAACTAAAAACCCCTAAAATGACTATCACATTTTGAAATATGTGAATGTAAAAGCAAGTGCCCGTTTTAGAGGAATTGGCTACAAAAAAGTTTAAAAAACTAGAAGACAAATTATTTTTTATACTGCGTGCCGACGTTTTCTTCAAAAAAGAGAACACCTCTACCCAAATACTGGATTAATTTGTAATATTAGACTCAATGCCCCGACTAGAACTATTTGCAGAGTCTAACAATGGTAAATTTGAAATGGGGAATTGCCGCTCTGTGAAGATACTGAAAAGACAAATTGAAGAAAGACAATTGGGAAAAAAGAAAAGGCAAGATGAAAAAACTATTAAAACACTTGCTAGTACATAAATAAAATGCCCTAAAAAGGATTTTTTCCTTTCTAGGGCATTTATTTTTACTCTTCGTCAATAAAAGAATTCAAATTGGTTAATCACCTCATCTTCCAAATTTTTAGCATCTGCTAGCGTTTTTCATCAAGCGATCTGAAAACGGGCTTTTATATAAGTCTTTCAAACAGTTTTCTTTCCGGTTTCCGGTCGAAAAATTATTCAAGGTATCCAATACCCTTTCTTCTTCTACTTCAACTATGCGTTTCTTCTTTAAATGACCTGTTCCTTTGGGCCCGAATAATTATCAATGTCTGGTTCATACTCCTCCAATATGTCCCTTTTTCCACTTTAACTTCTGCCCGTCGTAATCTTTTTCTGCGATTGGGCATGCCCCTCTCATTAGGAAAAAATCCCATTAGAGCACTAATACCAGCGCTATAAATTCCCTTTTTTCCATGATTTTACAATAGTGTCTTCCTCTAATTTATAACAAATTTCAAACCCATTCCTTTAGCCCAAATGCAGATAATTTAATACACCGTATATCGTGTTTTTGGAACCATCCTGACGATTTTTTACACAATTTTGATTTTCGCTCTCTATATCGCTTATCTCTGGTAAAAAAGTTGGTTTAGCAACTGTTAGTAATTAAAAAATGATATACTTTACATTTGTGCCTTAAAATCATTCTGACCTATGTTAAATTTGGGGATCGTTTATTGCATGATCATATTTTTTTGGCAGCTGGATTTAGGTGTTTTCCCCAAACATGACATGTTATTAAATACCAGGAAGCCAGTATATGGCCGCTTAATTTGGGTCACAGTTTGCTTCAGTTTTAGTGGCGTAATCTACTGGTTATTCTCCACTGGCCTTATAGATAACCCCCACGGGATTAACAGCCAATAATGCCGTTTAAAATACATAACCGGGTTACCGTTATAAGAACTTTTCACTTATGTAGAAATAATGTCCTTGTTATTGCAGTATATTTAGCGCCTTAAGAAATTCCAGCCGCATATACCAACATAGGGTAATTATTCTGGGGATTTTAGCGCCCATATGTATTTAGGGCCTTAATGATCGTGTTTCCGGGCGTTGCCCTGATTACGAAATTTTGAATGGATAATTTATGTTTTGGAGTTTTTCCTATGTATACCGCCTTTAAAATGTTTCGGTCGGACGATACTAATTTGACCCAAAAATACTCTTTTTCGTTTCAAGAGGTTTAAAAAAGATTTACCCCATTACACCACCATAATGGTCATGATTTTTTCGTGAAGCCGTATGGGGGTTACGGCTGCCAGCCTCTTTTGTAGCCCTTAGTAATCATAGAAATTAACCGATATCCTTTTTGCATTGGATAGCATTCCTGCAATTTTAGCCATTACAGCAGACCCATTATTATAAGTTTTTAGTTCCAATATTTTTGGCATAACTTGGATTAAGTCTATGTATTTTTAATTTCCAAATGCTGAAAAGTTTCAGGTATATAAATTATAGCTAGAGTTATTCTGGCTCTTTTTGTTGATTTAAAAATGCTTATCTCGCATCATATTGAAATCCCTAGTGGATTTCCCTAGACTGTAGATAATCGTATCAATTAATAGGAGGCCATAGCTGCCTCTATCCTTTATCAAAGGAAAATAAGGCTGCGGATAAACTATAATTATTATTTAGCCCGTAAATTACCTGGGGCGAGCCCTAGGCAACGAAAGGAAGCACTTATATTATTTCGACGCCCGCCTGAAACGGAACACGGCAGGCAAGGCGTCCGGAGCATTCAAAATCTCCACTTAGTGAGCAAATTTTTTTGGTCTATAATGTTTAGGGGCATCCTTACCGTCTGCATTTTTTTTTTTTCATTTGTCCATGTCCTCATTCTCCAATCGATACCAAATGCATCCTCTAAGTCTAGAACAATACTACCAAAATGCGCCGAATTGAATGTTCAGTTCCGTAACCCAAAATTACTTTCCACCCCTACTGAATCTATTGAAACATCTTCAGGAAGATAGGTTTAACAATCCCCTTCAGTCTTTGCCAAACGTTGGTCATTATCATACCATAATTACATCGTTTTTATTTATTCCCTTAAAGAATACGCAGGCAATTTACATCTCAAATCCAAAACTGCTTTTTGCCATTATTTTTGTCGATAAAGAAATCGTTTTTACGTGGAATTCGCGATGCATCTACCCAATTCCCCAGATATCAGGCGTGATGTTCTGGAACAATTTCGATTCCAAAGATCACCCCTCCGCGGTAATTGCAACAAAGTTGCTACGCATTCTATAACTCCAGCTGCGGCAAGCAATGACCCTACTATTCCCTTGGTAGATTTATGTAACGGGAAAATCTCAGGCCCTGAGCGCCCTAAGGCTTCACCTCCAGTTTCCCTAATTTCTTAACGTCTTTTTGAAGTCGGCCCCGTAAATGCCATTAATGACATCAACCGCATTCCTTTCAACTCCAGCATGCGGAAAGGGCATCCAAAATACAGCGTTGGAAGCCGCCACACTATTTCGGTGCCGAACATACTCCCTGAACCACGTTGTCCGCCACTTCACGGAACCTCCCAATATCTGCATAATCTTGGCTCCTATCCAGAAGCACTGGCTCAATGGATTCAACACCATAGCTCCTGCCCCACTTCAGGTACAAAGCCCGATGCACTTGCACTCATTGCCTGCTTGCCCCTTCTTCGGGATTAACAATTATAGTTCCGGCAGGAAGTATCCGCATGGCGTAAACCTCCCAAACATACGGGCCGCTGTCGCTACAACTCCCACCAACATCCTCTTTGCCTTTCCAGACTAAATACGTTCCAGCCCATAACAACGCCGCCTCTGTAAACGCCGTCCGCACAATGCGACGAAATTGGTAGTCACTTGGTTGCCACCCCCAAAATCCACCTAAATAAGCACTTATACCGGCTTAAGCCATAGTCCCTGCATTAACAAGAATTACTGTCCCAAACGTCGAAGTTATTTGTTATCATTAAATCTATAACTCCTGAGTCTTGTCTTCCTAAAATTCCAGTGCCAAACATAATGCCCACTATCCCAATCTGGTTCTTTCTCCCACTGCTTGTCTAGCCAAGCATCCATCCAAGCAAATCTGTTCGCTATAACCCCATAAACTACCACTTGAGTTTAGGCCTTTAAGTGTACACAGCTGTGAAATAGGAATTCCTTTTAAAATTTCCAAATATTTCCGGTTTCCCGCAATTTGGACACCGAAAGCCTCAATCGGCCAACTCCCTTGAATGAAAATGTAATCCCACTGGCACCATGAAGAAGTGAATCATTAAAAAATGGATAGTCCTAACGCCATTGGGCGCACATACACCAAGGTCCAGTTATCACTACCCGCTTGTTCATATATTCCTAATTTTTTTAACATGCCGGACAATATGCCCGACATTACCAGTTGAAGCATGTTGAATTGACATTTTAAACCTCACATTTCAATTTTTAATCTATAGTAACCATTTCTCGATTTACCGTTACGGTCTCTAAAGGAATAAACCGGCCAATAAAAATTGCATCTCGGAACTACTTAGGGCCACTTGAAAATCACCAGTAATTTCTTTTTCCCCTTTCAGTAAATAAATGCCTAAACATAACCAACCGATCTGTGCAGCAACATTCGGTCAGAATCACTCCTGGTGTTAATGGGTTGCTTTTTAAAGTGTACCTCAATAAAAAAATTCACCTTTTTAAAAGTATAGCTTGCCTCAAATTGGAGTTCTCGGTAACTGATTGCAGATTATCGACAAAAAGAAAGGGCTTTTTTCATATGTAAATTTTTAATTAATTTCATTAATAATAACATATAATGTTTCATTTATATAAACTAATACTTTAATGTATTAAACATTTCCTAAAGTATTAAAATCTACCGGGCCAGGTGTTAATTACCATTCGAGCATATCCGTTGGGCAGAAAAACCCAGGGCCAAAACTCAACACTAACCCTTGCCTCCCCTTTTCGAAATATCTCTATCCATAAAGCGCCTCCAAAACATAAATACGGTTTGCCGCTGCTCATAATTGCCGTACCAAGCGAAGCGTTTCACGGGTATCATCTAAATTTCTTAACCCAATTTCGCCCAAATAAGGCCTCACTGTCTCTACAATTATTCTCTTTCCTCCAGGTGAAAGATTAAATGGGTCTACTTTTTCAATAGAACTACACAACGCTTCAAAAAAGGGATGAATTATAGCTGGACAAAAGTTTTCAGAAATCATCTGTGGACGCATGGGGTCCAAAATCATTTTTAGGCCGAATATGGTAAGTTCGAAACCCCATCAATTTAGTGGCTCGGTAAAATGATACAGTTTCCTCACCGACGATCTTAGGGCCAATGCTCTTTTTCCGAAGAAACCAATACGCATGCCGCACCAATCACAAATTGCTGCACTTATCACATTCGCATTAAGAATATCATTGAGCTGCACACAAGGTGGCGGTGGGAACTTTCAACAAGCAACGATGGCAGCTCTTTTTCCCTCTGGGATTGGATTTTAGAAAAATACTTGGCATAAATAAGACCTGAAACTCCTGCTGCAAACAGCCCATCTTTAACAAGTAAGACAATATCTTTTCCTAGATCTAATCATTTTATAAGGTAGCAGTCCAAGGAAGGTATCATGATTCCGGTAACAACTACCGTATTATATAGTCCAGACTGTCTGCTTCCAATTACTCTTGCCAAGGCATCTTTCAAAAAAACGGTCCTTCCCAGTTTCTTCACTTTCGCGGATATACACATTTATTCTTATCCTCAAGAAGAAAATGACACTCAAAAAACCTCCTCGGAGCCATAATACGTGTAACGTTTTGTCTACTGCTGCCCCTTCAAAAAATTTTAAGGATTTTCCGCTGAAACGCGTGTAATCCTGGAACCCTTCATCATTCATTCTACAAAGGTAATAATATAACTTGGTGTTTCTCTGTATGCCGGCAATGCTTTAGTGACAGCAACTATCCTCGGTTTTCCACTCATATGATTTAATTTTTACCTAAATACGTATTATCCATAGATACCGAAACGCCCATTTCCAATTTATATCATGTTCTAAAGTTGGAAGTTTTGCTTGAAAAATCTACTAATCCTTTCCTAAATGCACTTTTTATGGAAACCAAGCCATCATGCTCGCAATCTGTGTTTTCCATAAAAATAGAGCTATGAACTGAAAAAGGTAATTATGACACTTAACTTCTTTGCAAATCATTTATAAGTAGCTCCCAATCGGTCAAACTTACAAACTGATTCATAAAGTTGGTATTACTTTGAATCAAATGATGCTCGTCAAGGTAAAAGAAGAATATCGCATTGGAGGTCGTCGGCTTCCAATTCTAAGAATATCTTCTTCCCAAGTATCTTATATTAGAAATTCCTTAGAATTTCTTAAGCGATCTGATTGATTTAGTATTAAATCGATCCCAAATTACTTTCACTCAAAAGATCCACTCTCGAAAATAGGCAGCAACTTTTTTCTCAACATGGCCCCATCGCCACAACCATATCCAAAATAGTATAGAATTCCTGAGGATTTTCTTTTATGATCCTTTTTATGGCTCCCAAGAAAGGGTCAAAACCTTGCAAAACATTAATTGACCATATTTATGGTCATCATAGATTTTTGTAAAAGCAAGGGCTCCAAAAATTGGCATCATCCATTAGCTCGCTCTCCTACTACGACTCGTGAAATTCATGGAACATTGAATCGTTTGTCCATGGGTTGTTTTTAATAAGTCTATCACCATTAATGGGAATTGGCTAGTAATGCCCCATAGCTATATTTTGTATTTTTGTCGTTCACAATGCACTTCTGAAGCTTCCTTCCCATCCAAAAGTCTCCTAGAAAACATTTGGCCTCCACTGCCTTCATAAATCCATTTCCAATTTATGCCGCTACACTTAACATTACTAAATAATTTATGAATTTTCTGAGGCGCATTTTAGCGCTACTGAAATAGCCATAGCCATACCATTTCCACATAAAAGATGTATTAAACCTGCGTATCTCCACACATTATGATATTTTTTTTCGCATGGTTTTTCTTATGAAATGAAATTCTGACCTATAGCTATTGGGTTTGATCAAAATAGGCAATTCTGGCTTTTTGAAATTTTTATGTAAATAAAGGGTTCTGAAGCTTATAAAACATTTGATTGAAACTGTTTACATCCTCTCCCTCCTAAAACTTTCATAAGAAACTAGGTAACAAAAATTTTACAGATCCGCTCCGGTTTTGGACAGACCACCGTAACCACCCCTAATTATGAACGGCCACTCAGATTAACAGGAAATGAGTCCCCGTTTATAAGGGCTTTTAAAATTCCCCAGCCAAGGTGACTTTCTGAATAAAGTCGCGCTGTAAATCCTTGTCGCAGCATCCTCCTCTTTTTCCCATAAGCTCCTATCACAATTTTCAGAATACTCTTTGTCCGAATCTGTGGAGACCCTAATGGGCTCCCATTGAACGTCAACAGAGGTTAACAATTTTCGGGAATAAATAATACCCCAAGGCATAGCCTTTTATAAGAATATGATCAAAAGTAATACCTGCTAAGACCAAAGCCCCCTAAAAAGCAATTTTTGCTCTTAATGTTGCTGCATTTACCGTACTAAATTAACATTTCATTAAGCTGGGAAGTTTGGAGGTAACGAAACCCCTAAAAACTCCATATATGGCATATTTCGTTGGAAACATACTCCCACGTAAACCTATGAATGGGTATTGTTTAGATTCAAAATAGCGCACCTTGTAAGTTTTTTTATTTTCAAATGTATGCCGCGCCGTTAAATAAAACCTGGCCAGACCACCCCCACAATTACGACATCAAAATCATCATTAAAGAAAAGGTAACAGAAATAAAACAAAAACCCGACGGATATCGTCGGGTTTTAATTTTAAAGTTCGAGCTATTTTTGCCTTGGCTTTTAATAAGCGCTTCTTTTTGTAAAGCCTCATTGGCTACAATAACAAGTTCTACTCTATCGGTTTTTAGCTTTTCCAGCCGGCGGTGCCGTTATCCGCTTTAGGCTTGCTCACCATACCAGCGGTAAGTTTAATCTATTTCTGAGATACCTTTACAGTTAGGTAATTTTGTCACGATTGCCGCACGTTGCTTTGAATAAGTTTAAATTATAATTCGTCTGGACCACACTATTCGGTATGACCTTCAACTAATATATAGTATCAGGATATTCCTTTAAATTACACCATGCGATCCAAGGTTGTTGCAGAGGTTTCCTTTTAACATCGGAATTTATTGGTATCGAAGAATATACCCAGCATCTCATTAAGGTTTTACGTTATTCCCTCACCTACCCTAGTCACTTCCGCACCTGGAAATCTCTTTTCATACGTTCTGCCTGACGGTCCATTCTATCGCTATATAACCACCGCCAACGCCGCTACTACTGCACCCAATAATAACACCTAAAGGCAGTAATTACCGCCCTTACCTATATTGTTCCCAATTACACCTCCAACTACTGCTCCACAAGCAGCACCTACTGCAGCACCTCGTTGCTTCTTATTAAGTGTTTTTTAACTGCCTGACAGTACTCAATGCAACTAATGATCATCATTATGGACCAACCACTTACAATTATTTTTTTCATTGGATTTTTTAATATTTATTATTTAATAACATTAGTCCTAATTATTTATAGAATTTCTACCTCTATTTAATACAGAAACTATGCCAATACTAGCTTGTCCCCATATTTGAATTGGTTTTAGGAATCCTAACCCTTTAATTTATATCGTTTTTTGAGAAATCAAATACCCACGGTCAATGGCTTTCCTTCTACAGAAACTTTGAAGTCAATCTCATTTTGTTGATCGTTGAGTACTTCAATGTCCAACCTAACCCAAGACCTCCCGGATATATCTTTATATTTTTCGGTCCTAATAAATTTAAATTGCGCAATTGACTTGTCATTCCCTCTCTATCAACTCAGACCAACGAATAAAGCGTTCGGAACCATCACAATTGGCAAGCATTTCCCAACATATAGCTACCTGTACTATTGTTATTTCTAAAAAAACCTAGGTACTTCCCTCGAAACATGAGCATTAGCGTCATTAAAAGTACGGATTCAATTTTCCCCTGACCGTCCTTGGTAGGAAACATTAATTTAATATCCAGTTGCCAGTCACCACCTTTCTAATCCCTGCATTGCCACTTTGGAGACGGAACATGAAGTAACAAAACCTACTGTAAAGTACCAGTAAAAATATAACCTTTTTAATTTGCATAATTTTCATATTTATATTTTGAACATACTTACGTTGAAAAAGTGGAAAAAAAGTCATGTGCTCGCCGCTCATATTATGAATAAAAATACTAAAGCATTAAAGGACAGTCTTCTTTCCTAATAATAATTTTTGTTCAAAACTAATGTAACTGGGAGCAAATAGATTGCTCAAAGGAATATTTATTGACTTACCGAAGTGAAGCATAGTCAAAAAAAAAGGTACCAATACAATTGGTTCTCTCCCGACCAATTAAGGTAGCCGTCAAAAAAAACAAGGGAAAGCCAATTGCTTTCCTTGTGCATTAACAGCCAAACTTCCTAATAATTAAAACCAACAAACAGACTGTTTAAACTAACCACTTTAATAATGCCACTAATATCAATATGTAAGTTCTCTTTAACTTGGAATCGACCGCAAAATGGAATGCATTATAGATTATCGGTAACTCTTCGTGCTGTTTTACGAATAATACAGTTCCAACACTCCATATCCTCACAACCTGCTTACATATCAAGTGTTGAAATCATGGCAGGAATTCTTTCCATATCTATAAACAAACTACGAAAGGAGTCATTTGGTTTTCCACGCGAAAACGAAGCGTATCCCGTCTTATCCAATATATCATCAATCACTAAGTCACTAGAGTCAGACCAACTTCTGGGCTATAGTTATTAAACTAAACATTCCTCACCATTACCAACAAGATGATCGATCCAATTATTTTAGCTCTAGAGCATCTTTTTGGCAATTAATTTTATCATCCGAATCATGGCTCATAAAATACCTCCATAATTACAATAAGATATCGGAGTTATTGTGGCTAATGTTGTTGCAATACTTCTGCAAACTTTCCAGGTTTGTGTCCCCGTTTCTAAACTCCCAACAATATCATCTCCTTTCGCATACCAATAACCGCAAGCACCCTAGGCGTTAAAATAGATATTTACTGTTTTAAAAATCAACCTTGCGATGGAATTACCATTGGAATTGCTTAGACCATCCGTTTCCGCTTGGATGGGTAACCATGGAATTAAAATCTTATTTACATCCTTTGGGCATCTCCTCCTCATTTATAAATAACTGCCGACGTTAATTCTTTCTGTTAATTATTTAAATCGAATTTCCTTGTTATGTATTGTCCGTATAAAAATCCAGATACATTTACCAAACGTTTAGAAGGACGAATTTCCTTCCTCCAATACTTAAATTTCCGTAGCTTCAATAATATTGTATTTTTTTTATTATTTATGGGAATATCCCTCTTTGAACATAGGCCTTTTTATCGTTCTAATAGCGATGATATAGGCCTGCTGTCCGCATATCCCCGTCCTTTTGGGTCGGACATTTCAATAAGACCTTTTCAAAAGACTTCTTCAATTTTCTTTCCAACTTGAACAAAACTTCTCTAATTGCGCCACAGCCTTCCCCATGTGGTTCTATTCTTGCAAACCATTCAAAATAACACTATGACACCTCCTGAATTACAGAGGATGTCCGGTATTATTCCAAACCTTCTAAGCAAAATCGCTTCACCTTCCTACATCTGTGGGGCCGTTAGCTCCCCTCTGGCTATTAAAGAATGCTTGATTTACTAGCATTTTCGGCAGTAATTTGATTGCCCAGGGCAGCTGGTTAGATATCACAGTCAATTCCGAAAATATTTGGTTTTTTCACTGCTTCCGCCTGAGCTATATCCAACGATACTCCCTTTGTTAGTTTGCATATATGGCCACAATTGGGACACTTCAATGCCATTACTATTGTAAGTACTGCCAATGACGCCCGTCCCTGAACAACCTACCAATTTGGCTCCTTCGATTTCTAAAAAATGGGCGGTCCATATCCAACCATTACCAAAACCTGTGCTATGAACCTTCTATTCTTTAGGTCCAACTTTTTTCTTTTCGGCCCACAGTTTATAGTTAGAAAACACCATATCCTGTTTGCCCTATCCCTGCCTTCCGATCCTCCATGAATACCAACGGTTTTCCGTTACCACATGGCTGATTTTTAGACCTTTCGCAGGAGAATTTTTGTGGACATATAAGTGTCCACAATCCAGGCCATAGTCCTTGTGAATTGGTATTTAAACATCCGTGCGGGAATATCGTGCTCTGGACCAATATTATCGCCCCAGTGCATATGTAAATCTTTTGTAATCCTTTCCAATTCCGAATTGGAATATTTAGAAGGGTCCTATCTGTATTCCTCCCTTTGCTCAACATAGGGCAACCTGCAAAGATGTTTTCCATTCATCCACATAGCTAGGCCTTAGTCAGCATCTATAATCCACTGTTGGATGATAACGAAGTCCACCTTTATATGGTCCTAGAAGCATTATTATGCTGTACTCGGTATCCTGTAAAAACTTCCACATCGCCATTAATCCATTTTCACAGGGAACATGATTAGCAGTTCATTAATTGGTTATACTTAATATTTTTCTGATATTACTGTTTAAATTAATAATATCGCGCATGATTGAATTGACGCATCACGTTTTCAACATACCTTGTTTCGACTCTTTTTTTGCCTTCGTAATCATCAATTCTATTAGCATATCTAAACTTTCACTTTTTAAAATCAATTGACCTCCGTTAGAACATTACTCCTGAATCCGCGGATTCCATATCGTTGCCCTGCCAAATACGGGTCTTGTTTTTTAGTGAGTACACAAGTTTTGAAATACTCACAACTCGGACATAAACTAGTATCATCTCGCTAGTCGTGGAATTTAGAAATACGTTAAAAAGCAAGTTGAATGCAAAAACACAGAAAGTATCCATCAAATGCACAAAACACCTGTAAAACACATATTGAACTAGTGTCAATAAAAATATGAAATGAAGATTGTGGGATAATTCCCCAGATGGGTTAAATTTCCCCAGCCATTCAATAAGAACATTATTGAATTTTGACGAAGCGTTTTGGGTCATCTGCAGAATTTCTGCCGCTTGTGATTTATTTTTGTCCCGTTCTTCCAACACCTTTAAGATATATTTTTTTCTCAACTTCCTTAATGGAAGGGAGTTGTCTCGGGAAAAACTATTTTTGTACTTCAAATTATCCGGTAATCGTCTATTTTCGATTCTTTTATTTGCCATAATTCCGCTCTTTGAATTAACCGTTTCCCAACGTCCCTGAATATACCAGCCAAGGGTAACGTGACAATAGCGCCTAAGGCTTCGGGAGCAATGGTCACCAACCTATTCTTTATCTCAACACCATATTTTAGTAGAAACTTTTTCACACCATAAAGTATGTCCACTTTGCGCCTCCCTGAGCGAAAGGAACATTTATTGTCCACAACGGTCACCTTATGAAGGTCTTCCTGAACATTTTTTTTGTACCTGGGAATACAAATCAACTATTAGTTCCGCAACGACCCGGATATCTATTTTCTCTACTTTCTGGAACCTACTTTTAACACCTCTTTTTTTCCCTGTGCGCCCTTACAATTTGGATTGGACCGCAAAAGGGAGGCATTCCCTATTTCAAATCTAAAAAAGGGTGCCTTTGTCTGCTGCTTGAAAAAACCCGTTTCGGTTTTCGTTAGCACCTGTAAAAGCACCTTTGGCGTATCCAAAAAGCTCCGCTCCAGAAAGGCGTTTCTGGAATAGCCCGCGAATTCACTGCAATAAAAGGGCTTCTGGAGAAATTTTAACTGTATAGTTACTGATCGGCTACCAACTCTTTACCTGTCCCACTTTTCCCCTTGAATGAGACTGTGGCTTTGTTGTCTTTTACCCTATCTATAATATCGGTACCTTTTATCGCTTCCGACTCCCCTATTAAACCGCCATAATCTCCAGCATTTAGCTTTCTGGAGTTTAATATTATTTTTTACCCCATTCCTTATCTACAGATTTGCCCGAGAAATGATTTAAATGACTGCCTGCCTCACAATTCTTCCTTGGTAAAAGGTTTTACAATAATCCAACGCCCCTGATTTTATAACACTCACAGGCATCATCAACCGATGGATACCGTTACCACCAAATTTTGGAAGCTTTGGGATAATGTTCGGACACGTATTTTACAATTGTAAGCCGTCTACATCGGGGCATTCTAAGATCTGGAATCACCAAATCAAATTTGGATCTTTTAGAATTGCCATAGGCCTCCTTAACTGAAACTGCTTTATTAGGTGTGGTAATTAAACGATTGTAAAGTGTCCTATGAATAAGCTCCAATCTGTTTACATCATCATCTACGATCAGTAACATTTTCTTATTAAAACCCATAATATTAAATTTTCGGAAAAAACAATGTAAAATATAGTTCCCTTTAGCTTGTTGGAACTATAGCTTATAACCGCCTTAATGACTTTAACTATCATGTACAACACTTAAGCCGCAACCACCCTTCCCCAAGCAGGCTTGGTACTGTAAAAGGGCTCAAAGATCTTATCGCTGTTTTTTGGGGTCCGATACGCTGGTCTTTCATCCGATAATTATTTATTTTCTACGTTATCCTTAATCTCCTGTAACTTCCAATTAGTATCCTCCTATTAACTGGTGAGAAAATATATGGCTTAAAGTACCAAAATTAAAAATATACCTGGGTCAATTGGATGGTATCTACTCTTAGAAAAATGGGTTCGGCATTAAAATGGAGTTCGAGAACAATCCTCTTTTTGGTTAAAACTGGGTTCATTAAATTATGGCATTGGCAAAATGATGGGTTTTATATTTACCAAGGTCATTTGCTGAGGCATCTCACAAGCAAAGAACATTAACTTTTTAACCACTTCCCTAGAAAAGATGGCACTATTTTATAATTTTATCAAGTCCTTATTGGCTTCAGTGTCCTCCGCTTATCTAGTTTTTAACAATTCTGAAAATCCAAGTATATTTGGCCATGGAGTATTTAGCCTCATGTGGCAATACAGCGGTAATTTCTCCCAGAATACCTAGGCGGTTCGCTTTTCCATTTTGCGTTTATAATTATTTCCCATTGTCCTTTATTTGCTTCTCTCCAAAGATTACCGACTTCAAACAACATTTTTCAGTAATTTATTTTCTCTTCCAAGAAATCGGATAAATTATATTTTTGCCTTGGGATACGGCATCGTGGGATTCACCAACCTTCCCTATTAAACACTTGCACATTGGATTCCAGATAAACGCCATCTTATCGGAAAATCTGTTCCGTGGCTATATGGTAACTGGTCCGCGAAACAACTTTACATGGGCTCAATCCAACTAATAACGCCAAGCTTCTGTTAAACAATGTAAAATCCCTTCAAAGGCATCTTCAATTTGATCGTAGTCACAATTCACAATATTAAGTTACCTCATATAAACAGGTAAGTTCCTTTAATCGCTCCTTGAGTTTTTTCTTCTGCTGTAATCATATGCATTTAACCATCTTATATATCCTGAAAATTTTAATAGGCCTAGCAATTCAATTAACTCATGAGCACGTTCCTGGGCAAATAATTATTTTCCAAAATTTTTGGCAAAAAGGGAATAGGAGTCTCTAAAACTAGCACCCTTTTTTACGGGGCATCCAAATTAAAAACAGTTTTCCATTACCAATGCGGATAATCACTAGCCACTCCCCCAAACAGACTATCTTCCTGTAAGATAAATGAAGTTTTCCCTGTCTTTTTTACAAGAGGTATAAATTGCCTCATATCCATGGGCCTGGGCAAGTCCTAAGATCCAATAAGTCCGCCTTGTATATCCAGATTTTCCTTTAAAGTTTCCAAGGCCCAAATGCACACCCAAGCATAGCTAACTATGGTAACATCCGATCCCTTCCCTCAGAGGCCCTTTTACCAAAGGCAAAGTGTAAATAATCCTCTGCACTTCCTTGGGTAAATACTCCCTGTAAAGCCTTATGTTCAATAAAATAATACTGTGGGTCGTTTATGGCAGTGGCCAAAAGCCCTTTAGCATCATAAGGAAAAGCTGGGTATACCACTTTTTAAACTGGGGTCTTTCGTAACCAAGCTCGTTGGTTGGAGTGAAAAGTCTGCCCCCACTCCGGCACCACAGGCATCCTTATGACCACATCGCATTTTCTCCCCAACGTAATGCCCTTGGCCAAGTAAAAGTTTACAATATGGGTTTTTTAAATCCAGTACTCACAAAATCGCAAATTGCAAATTCCATTACCGAATTTCAACTCCGTTTATGGAGAGCCCCATGGCTGCCGAAACCACAGCGGGATTCACAAATTGGGGTGTTTCTAATTCCGCGCCTTCCCCGAAGGGTATCAACAAAACCTTCGGTGATTTTAAAAACGCCAACATAATAATGCAATATCCTGCCCCATT
>Ga0163217_1019317_pt1 | contig 22009 bp, 14 predicted proteins | sample SynspAceP_FD_185933 | JGI IMG/M metagenome (GOLD analysis project Ga0163217, IMG submission 185933) | Saline lake microbial communities from Ace Lake in Antarctica - Synechococcus sp. Ace-P (PacBio error correction) | ecosystem: Environmental > Aquatic > Non-marine Saline and Alkaline > Saline ...
AAGGGGCCGCGAGAAAAGGAAGAGGAAAAAATGCCCCCGCACCGCACCATAAAACTTAAAAATTTTTTTTTAAATGGGTTTAAAAATAACTAAAGTTTTTTTTCTAAATTTACAATCAAATTCCTAATTTTAAATTTAAAAGGCACTTTGGCTCAACACCTAGGACGAAGAATGAAACAATTAAATTGTCCCGAAAAAAGTAATCTTATATTATTAACGGAAGCTATTTTTCGGATTTATAGTTTTTTACTCCATTTTTCCCAAATACATATTCAAGTTTACCAAACGAATTCTTTGGCAATCAAATTTCACCGCGATATTCGCAAAACAAATTCCCCTGATTTTACAAGTTCGCATAAGTTTGGCCTTTGGGAGGTAATGTAATCCTTTTCCTTGATTTTCGACAAGGTATTTTCAATCGAAAAGCTATTTTTTAACCCTATTAACCGCCCGATGGTCATAGGCGATTTTTTTTTCCTACTGAACTTGGTTTTTAAAAAATGTTTTTTTTGCGACGGTAGGGCGTTGAACCGAAAATCTCCTTTTATAAGTTATGCAATAGTTTTCCTGCTGAAATTAATAAGCGGTGAATTAAAAATAATGGTTCTAACGTTAATAATTCTTTGCCAAACTTTCGTTTGTACGGTATTTTGCTTTTTCTTACTTTTGGAAAAAACGAACTTCGTTATCATCTGCTAAAAAGAATCTATTGCTTAGCTTGCCAAAGCATTAAAACTCCTCAACTAATTCCACTATCTACACAAGCTTAATGTGAAATTAGATTTTTACTAATCTAAATTGAATTTTATTTAAAACACTTTTAATTCTAATCTCATGAAATGTATTACAAGAAGAAATGATTTTTGCCAAATGGAGTTACTCCTAAGTATAGGAATTGCTTACTAAATCAGCAATGAGTGAAAATTAATCAACAAACATCAATGAGCCAACCCTGTTTTCAATAAATGCATAAAAGTCTGGTTCTAAAAGTGGTGCAGGAGATTGATTGATTAACCGGAAACATATGATTGAGATTCAAATGCTTATTGGTGAGCCAAGAAATGTAGTAGTTGAAGAATCGAAAAAATATAGAAACTCTAAAGAATGGGCCCCCTGAAAAAGTGTAAAGGTAGCCAACACGCAATTAATGGGCTAGATAACCATCCTGGCAGACAAGCTCATGGAACAAATTAATAAGTAGTTTTAAAAAGCTCCTTTCTGCTGTGCTCTAAAAACTGGAGGTAGCAAAAAAATGCTACAAAAGAAAAAGTACCTCAGGTTTTAAGTGAAAGGGAAATTTTTGAACATCAATTGAGAGAGCTTTTTGCCCATTACCGCCATTATATTAAAGGAAGCTGGCTTTTCAGAGTACAGAATTCATGGTGCACACGGCTATTTTTGGTTATCCATTTTTATCCACTTAATACAAATAGTAGGAAGATAATGGGGAGGTTCCCTTAGAGAAAAGGTTCCTAGGTTTTGTTTGTTGAAGTGTATCGGAAATTAGAGAACGCGTAGGAAGCTAATTTTTCCTAAGATCGGAAATTAAATTAAATTTCCTGCTGACTTTCAAAAAGGCGGATTTTCGAGAAGAGAATCTATGGAAGTTGTTCAAAATACTTCAGGAAGGAATAGATTTTAATAAGACAATATCAGGAGGAACCTATGAAGCCCCTGCAATGATGGGAAAACGAAAGAGAGCAACTAATAACAAGAGAAGTCTTTATTTTTATCGATTATATTGAAAAAGTGAGAAAATAAAACAACACCTCGCTTTAATGTTTACCGGGGGATTTCGTACTGTTTTCGGTGATCGCAAGATGCTATTGGCTCTAATCAATTAGAGGTTATTTTGGTATTCGGCCAGCCTTTTGCCGTATTCCCTAATTTGGGAAAATGAAAGATAAGGTAACGAAAGTCGAAAATGAAATTTTATAACCCAACATAAAAAAAGACAGGCATAAAATGGCGTTGGATGGCATGATGAATATTATTAATGGTATGCAAGGGTCACAGATAAAAACGAATAAGGGAAAGGAAAAAAACCTTAACCCTGATTAAAGGCGGATGGTCTGTATTCTTAAAATTAATGCTTGGCTAATAATAGAGCAAAAAACTAATGCCTAAAACGAAAAAGCCAATGCCGAACAAGCTTTAGGAGGTTAATAACTTAGTTTTAGGTTTAACCCAAAGGTTGTTTTGTAAGTTAATAAACTTCTTAAAAAAACACATTAGAAAGTACTTGACTGAAAAATTTTGAAAAACGAACTTCGTTATCAACCGCCTAAAGGAATTGAAACTCTCTTAGCTTCGCCGTTCTAAACCATTTATAATTGAAAAACATTAGCCACTTAAAAAAAATAAGATTTCTTATTAGTTATACTTGTTCTATTTTTAAATATTTCGTGTCTAAGTTCACATGAGCTTTATTTCAAGACAACTACCAAGACTGGTTTTTATACAAGGGAGATGCTAACTAGAATTTTTCTGCAATGAGTTAATTGGGAAAATTAAAAATGGAGCTGGATTTGTAATGACACAGAGATAATATAAAATTTCATTTTAGAGTTGGAATTTAACCCGATAGTACCGATTAATTTCAGGATTTTTTATACGCTGTACAAATAATGACATCAACCCTACTCGATTGTTATGAAGTAAATATTTGGGATTTACATCCAAATCAAGGAATTATAGGAAACTGGAGCAATCAGTACGAATCTATTCCTTTAGCACTGGTTCAAACAATTGATAAGTGGAATACTTATAAAATTAAAAATGAAAAAGACCGTATTCTGGTTTGGGTAATGGTAATTTTGACAGCCGACATCAGGGATAAAGGTTACACCGAAGGATATATTGGTCTGCAAGCATCAGGAACAGGAGAAATAGATTTCGTAATGTGAAAATTTAAGACCTTGAAAATGGATTAATTTGATAAATCGAATGTTATGATTATTCAAGTAATAAACGGTTTTACAACACTAGGTTTACATCATGGCTCGGCCTTAGTGAGTACATAAGCTGTTGGAAATTATAAGATCTTTTTTGTCCTAAATTAACAGTAATGTCGGTTAAAGAAAATCCGCCACGCTTTCAATACCCAGGGAACGAATAACGAAACCCCCACTAGGCCCTATTCTTCTCTTAAATCCATTTACTCATAAACTTAATAGCCGTATCGTTTTGGTGCCATTAAAAAGGGTCCACTGGTTACACAAATATTTTTCTATATTTTCCTTATATTTTCAAATCTTTAATTTTGTAATGGCTATTGTTCAGTTTTTTTCGTTACATAACTTCTTACAAACGACATTAGAACCACTTGACTTCTTATTTTGGAAACAACGAACTTTCGTTTTACACCGCTAAACAGGAATTGAAACTCCTCCTTTAGCTCCTGCGCGTAGGTCCATCATTAAAAATAAAATGGAAGATTCAATATTTAAGACAAACCGAAGAAGATGAAAAAAAAGCTGTTTTGAAAGCGGTCACATTGTCTTTGACACAATCAGCTTTTATTGAGTTTTATGGCTTATACAGAAGGAATCTCTGAAGTGTATTTCAATAAAATATTTTTGAACACTTAAAGGAAAGACTTTGCTTCCAGCTCAAGTCATCTAGATGAATTTTGGAAAAGATCGAGAAAAGTAATTACAAAACCAAAAGGGATATCAAATCTAATTAAGAGTGATAAAAAAGATGGGATATTTAGATACAGATTCAAGTTACATTGGTTGATTAGAAAAAATTCAAATTCTTATACAAGGGCAAATAAAGACGCTTGCCGAAAGAAAATAAAAGATGACAAGCATCATCATATGAACAAAAAAGCATCCTGAATTTAAAGACAGTATTGAAGCCTTGAATCGAATGTTTGAAATTTTAAAATGAAGGCTAATAACAATCTTCTTAACGATACTCACAACAGATGCAAAAAGATTGAAGATTAAATCAAAATTCAATCAGATAACTTCAGAGAACGCTGTCGCGTTGGACATATTTCTCACACGTGATCCATACTCCTAAATGAAGAGACGATGGCTATTTATTAAAGAAGGACGTTTTAGGTATGAAAACGAAAATTCCCCTGGGTAGAAGATGAAAAAAAGAAAATTGGTTTTCAAATGTATGGTGACTTATTCGCTTATTTGGTTCCAGAAATTGATTACGCAAGAGTAAACAAAACCAATAATTTTTGGTCACAAACGATACAAAAAGTGGTTGTTGGCAACAAGATAACCGACAATCAAATTATGTGATGTACCAAGACACGAACTTTTATTTGAGTTTAGAGACAAGGCAAACAAAAGATTTGGTTCTCACAATTGACAGACTTATCTTTAAATCCGCAATCAATACTTTGATACCGAAATTTCAGATAAAGTTATTGAGGAAATTCAAAATGTTAATATAAAGTACGCTGACCAAGAGTGGGCTCCGATGTACTTCAAGATGCTAGATAATGATGAAAGATGGTTAGAGCCAATCACAGATAATTAGAATACATCGGAAAGACCTCTTGGCACGTTGGCTGACAGGAATTTGCCCAAGAACAAAGAGGGCTAAGAAACTTGAAATAAGAGCTGAAATTGAAGAACTTGGTTTTTGACTATAATCTCAGGGTAAGAACACCTTCGACGCAATGCCACGAAGCGATTCATAAAAAGACTCAAATCTCAAGACGAAGAAAACCTCTAAAAGGTTAACTATCAGCAATTCGGTTTAATTCAGGTTGTTGCTCCGAAAAAGGGTGAATGGACTCCAAGAGGACATTGGATCAATTGAATCAAGTTTTTGGGAGCTTCAAAATTGATGGAGGAAAGGTATTGGGGAGATTCCTTCAGAATAAAGGACAAAGTTGACGAGTGGAAAAGAATTCAAGCAATAGCATTTCAGACTTAAAGCCCTAAAAGCAAGGTTGGTCCTACAAAATGATACAAGATATGGGTAATCTATATACTTGGGTACTTAAAAGGAAAAAAGCTCAGACTTACTGGATCTAATTTTAGATAGATTTAGCCAGCAAGAGCTGAGAAACTAAGTGTGAGATTTAAAATAGAATAACGAAATGCCTTAACATGCTTACGTACATGAGGGTTTTCTGCCTAAACGAAAGATCAGTGCAATTTAACGAAGTTCGCCAATACTTTAATTTGGTGTTTAAAGTGAATAAATTAAAAACAAATATAAACTCTTGGCTACGGGTGCAAATTTGAAACTCCACTTTTCAATCCGCCAGCACTAACGCATAGCAAGCGATAAACGAAACCCAACTACCCCTCATTCTTCTCTTCAATCATTTTAACTCATAAACTTAGTAGCAGTCATAGTTTGGTGCTGTAATCAGCCAACCAATGAAAATTAATGTGTGCGGTGCCTTCGGTAACTCTTTTGAAGTTTGCTTTATTTTTTTGCTCTAAAACAGCTGCTAAACTCGTTTTTGAGCTACAAACGCTCTATTATTAGCGTTTTTTTCCCATGTTCTTGAGCTATTTTTCCATGTCTTTGGTTCGGTATATAAGAGTAACTGCAGCTTCACAAATACAAGTATGGTCATTTTCAATAGTACCGTTCCAATCTAGAATACGTGCATACCTTCTGCACGCAACCGTGGTCCCGTAACGCTAGGAGTTCCGGTTTTTGCATCGCAGATAATAATTTACACCCTTTTTATGCCGCACCAAACGTAAGGTTGCTAAACACACTTTCGCTGATTTATGACTCGTCAGCATCTTCTGCCCTGGCACACTCTTCTCACATCAGCACACACTCTTTTAGGGTTATGCATTAGTTGGAGGTAAATACCTCCGTAAATTATTACAATTTGGCTTCTGGTACTAGAGAATGAAAATTAAAGGCCAATGGTAAGTTTTTAACACCTTTAATGGCATCTATATTGGGGAGCAATGTTTTCCCGCCACCAATGAATATAAAATCGTTTTCGGTTTTTCAAATAGTTTCCACTTCGTTTCCTTCTTGGGTACATTTCATTTACCATAAAAGGGAAGTAACAAAAGGTCAGACTTTTAATAATATCTATATCTATACTCCGGACAATAAATCCAAATTTCAGAAGCCGTAGAAGATAACAAGCCACGGTCCCGCCTCGATAAAATACAGCTATTTCCGCTCCTTGGTTTTTTTATCAAATCCTTGTAACCAAGCTCAGTTGGAATGTCAAATCCCTTTTTTAAAACAATGTTCACCGTCATGCACGAAGCCGGAAATGTAAAGGATCTTCTGTATCTTATTCGTACAAGCCATCTCGCGCGCATTGCATTCTGCAGCAACACGCAACCGAAGTGTTCTTCGGTCAAATCTATCGAGACAGCACTCAACACTAGGATCTCCATACTTTAATACAACACATCAACCAAAGAACTATCGTATCATTTTAAATATCCTCCATCTTATACTCCTAAGGAATGAAAATCAAGAAAACTCCGATTAGACGCTGCAGAAGCAAATGGGTCAATGAGAATATCCTTGGCTTTTGAAATACATCTATCACTGCAAGCATACGTAACAGCAGCCGTGGAGGCAAGGTTCTGGGGCCCCCCCCCCCCCAAAACACAAGAGCTATTACCTAGGGAGTTTTTGTTGTCAGTCAAGGGAGGTTGATATAGTATTTAGTAAGGAAGTAGGGAAACTATAATTAGTATTCAGTGGTTCCAGTTCTCAGTATCAGTCGGCAGTCCAAAGACCTTTCGCGAGTTCTTTTTCCCTTAAACTAGCCCTGCCACGGCAGGCAAGGCTCAGGATCGAACATTTTCGTTTAATTTTGCAACAGAAAACGAACAACATCAAACCGAACAACTATATGCCACTAACCCCAATCTCATCAACTACGACAACCCCATTAATCAGTTTGGTCGAATATGAATTTCAGAACTCTTTAACTGCTCGCGATATTAAAATTTTGCCAAATCTTTTTGTGTAGTCAAATATATGTCAGGGGAAAATGGTGGTCTGTAGTTTGTATTTCCCAATCGTCGCCAATCATTTTCTTTGTCTAAAAATTTGAATTTTGTAAAAGCGTGTTTTAACGCTTAGGAAATCACTTTACAATCACTCACTTTTTATAGCCACTGTTTGGCCAAGCTTATCGGTCCACTGAATAGTAAAATCTAATTGCGGAATCTTCACGTTTCTTCATCATCCTTTTCTTTTTCTATTTCTTCTTCCCGTCAAGGTTTATAGCTAACCACTCAATGATTTCCTGCGCCAAAAGTAATTTGCAAGCATTGGATTTTGCTGCTAAATAGAGATGTGGCAAGCCGTAGACAAGGTACTTCATAAAACCCCTTTCTTGGCTGAACTTTTCGAATTCATAAAAATCCCAACCTAAGAATAACTCGCTAATTCTCTCGACTTACTTCTTATCACGAGTTTGTGTAAAATCTGTTCTTTCCATAATGGCTTAAATCCGTTGCTTTGTAACGGTAGTACTATCAGAAGCTGTAGTAATATTTAAATCTTTCCCTCAAAATCCAGCTATCGTTTGTAAGTCGAGAAGACTCGAAAATTGCCGTTAAATATGTTCATAGGGCAACCATTGTTTTTGCAACAGCACATTCTTGAAAATAACATTATACTTCTTGCTATTCTTAAGCGTTTGTTCTGTAAAAGCACTTCATAAAGAAACTTTTGGCGTTTTCTTGGGGCTGTTGCTCTTCTCTTTCCAGTACAGGGTCAAGATTCACCAACCCATTTAAGAGGAAGCGCCCGAAAATCTGCATATTCCCCCAGTGGAGTTAAACTGCCGTGATTCCCGCATTGTGAATAATATAGCCAGTTTAAAACGTAGTAATGGAATCGGTAAAATTGGCATTCTACGATACGGTCCGCATACCCCAAAAGCCCTGACCCTTCATCAGGAAAATCATCCGAACCTTGAAATGCTTAAAAATTGATATCCTTAATAAATATGATTTGGCGAAATTATCGATAATCGGTTGGGGCCGCCAAAAGTGCCACCACAACTTTTTATGTTTATAAATTAAAATTGAATTTCTCCTTTTTGCCTCCATCCAGGATAATAATGGCAACTATTATAAATGCTGCAGCAATAGATAACGCCGGCTTCTCACCTCTTTAGAATGACCCCAACATATAATTATCCCATAATCAATTTTACCTGCCAGTTTCATGATCTATTTTCTGAATTCCCAGTTATTCCCACGTTCAAGGTGTTTTAAGCAGCAACCAACGCTCTAGCAGGCATTTCTTTACCCATAAAACTCAACAGACCAATGTGCATTTTAAGAAATTCTCATCTACACGATACAGCAATATATTCCTTACCTGGCCAAAAGATGGCCACAATAGCCATACCATCTCAAGAAATAATCAAATCATGCCTATGGATGTACCATGTACGATGAGTGTTAGTGGAAAAAGGCCCTTCACCTTCTGGGCATAAATAAAACCCGACCATTTAAAGGGCAAGTTTTCCAGCCCCCAACCGAATCCAATAGCCGTTTCACTGGGCCATTTTTCTTTTTTATTCCTTCATCAGGGATAAGCCATTTTACGTTACCCAAGAATTGGTTGTATACGGTAACCACCGGTAGCATTCCTTTCGTTGCTCAATCGGTACCAAACACCATAAAAGTGAATGTTTTTACCCTTTGGAAGACCCATAGGCAGCAGGGGTTTTTCAAATAATACTTCGGATGGTGGAAAATCACCACTCTCTAAAAAAGCCATAGGAACTTCCTTAATCAAAAGGGTCAAGAAACCAAGGTGTTAGCAATACAAATAGACAATATAGCCGACCACCGTTAGGCAATTAAATCCAAAAAACAGGGTAGATAAAAATGTTTTTCTTCGCGTGAAAACAAATACAGTGAAATGCAAATAAATATCCCCAGCGAAACAACTGGCACTATAAAGAAGCAGCGTTGGCCCAAACAATCCCCAAATATTTTTTAAAAATGAATAAAAACCAATAAATACCAAAACTGCAAATGGCGTGATATATTTTAAAGGAATTATGAACCCTTTACGAGTAGATTTAAGAGTCCATAAACGGGCCAGATTAATTAATAACACCCTATAATTAAAATACAATGAACATCAATTACCCAATAGGATGCCCACGCAGTTTAGAAAATGATAACCTACAATGCTCCGTAAAAAATAAAGTGAAATAAAATGAATGAATGAGAGACCCGGTTTTTTCATTTAAAAAGTTGGTTATTCAATGTGGTTTAAAGCTCACATGAATTTAAACCCTCTTAGTTGCCCATTTTTTGATAAGGCCTTTAAGTATTTTTAAAAAAATTCGCTAATAGAATTTAAGTGAATTATAAGAATTTACCGTGGTTTGGTTCCCCTAAAAATTCCTAATACTTTAAATCTGGAGATAACAAAAATTAAGGTTTGGTTTCTACTCAGACCATTATTTGGCTAACCAGCATTATAAAATTTAATCTTTGGCGGCGCAACATCTTGGAATATCTTAGCAAGGTAAATTTACGCTCATATTCCTCTAAGACCACTCTTTATAGTTCTTCGTATTATTCATAATACATGACGAGTATTCGACAGAACCTCCTATACTTTTATTTCTTCTTTAGCTTTTTAGCCAAAATTCTAGCATCAAAACATCTCAGAATTTCTAAACACATATTTTTGCGGTTTGCTCAATACTTTTTCTAAAAACTAATTTAAGCATTTTTCAAAACCAATATGGCGAAAAACTCCTTTTTTGTACTCTGCCTAATATCAAAATCGATTTTCGGTAGACTTTTCAACTCGCCCCTTAAATCTGCAGGCATTTCCATAAACAAATTCCCCGTTCAATTTCCCTCGTCGTTTTTGTATTTTCTATAGAAAACTTCTGGAAAATGAAATATCTCTTGCAAATCTATACCTTATTCACCAATGCGAAACGAGCAACATTTGTTACCATATTATTATGAAGTTTCTCCTTTATGTGACAGTATCTGACCCCCACGAACAATCATTTGAAATAGAGCGTAAGTGAAACGTGTAGCACGGTTTAGAATTAGGTTTCACACTTGGTTCGTACAAAACCAGTAGTTAAAATACTTACCAGGACGTAAAGACTACGCATCGGGAGTTTCCCTTACCATTTTGTAAAAATTTCTTTTCGCTCAGATGGCGTTATTCTTATTATCTAGATGGCGAATATTGTAACCCCTGCCTTTTTAAAAGTTTTCGCAGACGTATCTAGACGTGGTTTATCTCCCGTTATTAAAATAAGAAGTCTTCGTGGCCTTTTGGCTATTTCATTTAAGCCCCGCACGCAAACTTATTAACATGCTATGATTACCATAACAGGCTCATCAGAAGATTTTACCGTGTAATCGCCACTAATCACTAATTTTTAAATTTGAAGGCTAAAACATCGTAGTTATACATATTCGCCTTTAGCAAGAACTTTTTTCTGAATGCAACGATTCGAATAGAATTTCACCACAATCACTTTTTATAGTTGCTCTTTCATGGGAAGCTTAATATTTGAACTAAAGGGAGTTGCGTACCCCCAAAGAAATTACAGAATTCCAAAAAAAACTTAATATACTTACGAAAGAGTTATAATGTGCCTCAATCATAATTACAAGACTATAAATTATTAATCTTCTATTTTTTTCTTCTTGCAGTCGGTTATCAGTGGTTTCTAACATAGCCGACAAAACAGCAATATACTCGTTTTTGGTCTTGCCCACTCTTTTAACCTCACTATTAATAATCTTTTTTTTACCCCAAACCCCTTTTACGACAGTTTTTGAGGTCTGCTGACTTCAAATTCTATACGGTGGGTAAGTACGAACTACCTTCTTGGTGCGTTCTAATGTAACGCTTTGCAATTTCAGAAAACACTACGTTTTTAAACCCACCACCATTTGTAGGTAGTTGGTATAAGTAAAAAGTTAGAATTATCCCATTTTCATCTAAATAGATTAAAAAAATCATAATTTAGATCTTCCTTCCCTTGATAATAGGACTCAGGGCTTCCTCAGTCTAGTTTTTGTTTTTTTTTTTATTTTTCTATCTTTTCTCTAAGCTTCAAAAAAGGTGTGGTAGGCGGTTAATTATATAATAATGCAAAACCTATAGAAATTAAATGGATTTTTATGGTATAGGAAATAAAAATATTTTAAATAAACAATAAGTTAATATCCCTTGTTCATTAATCCACCCTTAATTTTGAAAAGTTCTTCACCAGATTGTAATCGTTTATAAATTTCTCTACTAATGTGGAATAAGGAATTGGGTATCAGAAAGCGCTTGCATAATGGGGAGTATGTGGGTATTTTTTGATGGTTCCAAAAATGGATGTGACATGGGGTAATGGTTCTGTATGATGTAAACAAATCTAGGTCACACGCCCACACGCCTAAAGCTCAGTCCGTTTATCTTATTGCAGAAACTGCAACCCTATTGCAGATACTTACGCTACCTAAATACCGCCTCTCCTGCAACATTGAATAAAATAGAGGGCATTTTTTAGGAAGCTGTGACAATAGTGTTTCCCTTATTCAGAATACCCTTCTGTAGCGGGAGTTAATGGCATAGAATGCAAACAAAACAGTGGTAGAACCTAGAAATTTTGACAATGGAATCCGGACCTGAAAAAGTGGTAACGGTTCTCTATATTTTTAGCAACTACGACTGCCAACTTGCAGCCTTAAATCCGTAGGTAGTAGAGATCAGTACCCGTAAGAGCACTAATTCCCCAAGACCTAAAATCCAATGGTTACATCCCTTTATCCTTAATAGCTCCATTGGCTCCCAACATTCCGCTATTTGTTTTGCCCTTTATAGGCATTCAGGTTTTTAAGATGGAGCCAAAATCAACGCTAAACCTGTTCCAAGACATATCCTTGCCAAAATGGTCACCATCGAGTAATGAGGAATGTCATTAGGCGAAGTAGCATCTTCAAATAAAATAAATCGACAACCAAGCCCCGGCAGAATGCCATTACATTTTAAAATTTATGGATACCCTGAAAGTGAACGCAGAAGGATGTTCCAGGTGATGGCCATGGTAAATTTTCCTCTTTTGGACTGCTCCTCTAAAAAACTATACCTTCTAGTGAACTGTCAGCTTTTAATAATGCTTTTTTTCCAAGCTAATTTTTGTGGTCTTGTCTAATTATTTAATTGCATGTTCTAGTCTATAAATTATCCCAAGGCTTTTGAGAAACTCATCTTCAAAAGCCATTTTTTTGGTTTTGGGTTTCTATATATTTTTAAGAATACGTTCTTTGAATTCAGGCGTTAATACACCATGAACTGTAGCAACTGTATTACTTCATTGAATGAATTCAGCATACTTCTAAAAAAGAATGGGCTACCATTTTTCTCCTTTGAAAGGTCTGGGCAATTCAGATTAAACACCCATAACGTCCCTACTACTTAAATGTGGATCTACTCTAATTAATAAAATGCTTAAGAATTTTTGTGCTACGAACGTCGTGCTTTTGGTCGTCCTTCTTTTTAAAGGAAGTATTCATTAGAATTTTTAGCCTTTTGCGTGCTTGCACCAGTTATCCTCTTTCGGATTAAACGCAAAATCAAATACGGGGTCTTTTCAACCGTAGGAAATTTTTTCATCAACCTACTAAATCTGCTCTTCAATGCTTTTTTTTTGGTAGTTTAGATAGATATGTTTTTAAAGCCTTTCCTACTCAATATAAACCCCCCAGTAAATGTTGCTTCAAAAAATAAGTTATAGGCTGATTTAACGTCCTAATGCAGCAATTACTTGTTAAACCTTATAATAGTGTAGAGTATAGCTGAGGTTTTCTTGTAAAGCAATAATTAAGTGGTTACCTGTAAGTTCGGTAGAACTTCTAAAATTCCATACACACGCATATGAGGCAACTAAAGATAATTAAAGCAGGTAACGAATCGTGAAATCAAAATCACTCCGATAAATACTTGCAAGATATCAGTAAGATTGATTTGATTCTGCAAATGAAGAGGTAGAGTTAGCACAAAAAATTAGGGAAGGTAAGTCAAGCAAGCTTTAGAATTAACTACAGCAAATCTTAAGGTTTGTTTGTTTTCCGTAGCACAAAACATATCAAATCAAGGTCTTAAATTACCCGATTTAATAAACGAAGGAAATTAGGTTTTAGTTAACAGCAGCAAAAGGTTCTGATGAAACTGAGGATTTTTAAATTTATATGCTATGCCGTATGGTGGATCAGACAATGCTATTCTACAAGGCTTAGCAGACAGTCAAGGAGTAGTACGTTTGCCATTGAACAAAATTGGTTTCAATCAATAAGATTAAAAAGAACATTTTCAATATTTAGAGCAGGCACATGAACGGTCCGCATCTCCCGAGGAATTGCTAAGGAAAATTAGAAATGACCGTTTTGAGGTAAAGCAGTCCTCTTAAAGAATTCAGGTAGACACGTATCTATGGATGCGCCAGTTACGTGAAGGCTGAAGATTCTAACTTGTATGATGTATTGCGTTCACGGTGAATCACCTAGACCTGATAATCAACTTATTCAACAATCATTTGAAATACAAGAAAATCAATAGAGCATTAGATCCCTTATCGCCTAGAGAGCTGATGTTGTTAAAGGTTATACTACGGAGTTGGTGATCAACAATGCAATGACTTTGGCTGAAATTGGCCAAACATTCGATTTAACTAGAGGCAGTAAGAACAAAATACGCGAAAGGCAATACCGTAAACTACGTCATGCTTCTAGAAGTAAGTTGTTGAAAAACCGTAATTTAGGATAAAATAAATACTGTTATAAAAAAAAAGTGCCGGTTATACGGGCGCTTTTTTTTCTTAATGGTGAACATTAAGAATAGGTCAAATTTGTTGGATATGAAAATTCAAGGATTGATTTAAATCCTGATAAAATTTTGATAAGAATGAAAAATCTTTGATTTTGATGGTGCCATGAGATTAATTATTGGTTTTTAGTTTGGTTACCTTTTTACCCATGTATCCAACTTTCAAAAAAAAAGGCTTTTTTAAAAATTCATTGATACTTAAAAATTTCGTTTAAAATCTTGAAGAAATACTAAGTATTCTTCACGCGTAAAGTGCGTAAAGCATTTTGTAGGTTTAAAAATTAAAATTGATTTGGTAAAATTAATCTTGAAGTAAATATATAGGGAAATATAGTGTGACAATAAAATGTGGTGACCTTTTTTATTTTGTTGTAAAACGCATGAAAAGTATGTTGCGATAAAAATTAAGTGAACGCCATCCTATTTACAAGGCTTTAAGGAGTGGCAGTTCATCCGTATTTTTTTTGATGTATAATCGATTCTTTCCATTAAAAAGACCAAACCTTGTTAAAGCCTCAGCTTTAAATCTATTATGAACCGTTGGTGGTAAAACAGTATATGTAAAGGTAATTCTTCCCCATACCCAAACCATATTTACTCAATATATATAATAGATAAATAATGCTTTCACTACAATATGGACCCCATAATTTCGTTTTCCATTCTCTTACAATCCATAGTTGACCTTTAACAAGTGTTCTATGTTTGCGATTTACTCAAAGATGAAATTAAAAATCGAACGTACTCTCATTTGCTCTGCCTAATTTCCAAACATTTAAGCTCCTATTATTTTTAGTATCCCTAGAGAAGTTGTTTCAAAAAGTAATCGGCGGATGGGAACTGTACCATGCTATTAATGGAAAAATGTCACAGAAAGAATTCAGTATTGAACCAGTCATAGTTTTAATAGCGCGATCAACGAAGCCTTCATTTACTTATTTGTCGCAAAAGAATCCTATTGCAACGTGGATAACCATTTTGCCCATTTCGAAAAAGATAAAAAAAAGAGTATTAAACATTTGATCACCTATGGTAAGTAAGAAGAGGTTGTGAGTTTTTTCATCTACGCTTTCCCTAACAATGTTAGCAATTCTAAAAATAGGCCATATTAGCGGCATGATCTGCTGCCAGCCAGTTTGGTAGGGTTTGAAAAAGGCAGTTATTCGACTTAGGACTCTATTCATTAAGCAGCTTAAAAGGCAGGCAAGGCAACATGCATGCATAATTTAAATGGTGTTATTACTGAGCAAGTTGAATGATATTTCGATTACCAAAGACTTTTAAGATGTACCTACTATAACATGGAAGCGAAATCGTTTTATTTCAAAAGAGACCCTTTGGAATTTACAACCCAACATAAATAGGTTCTGTCATGCTGGCGGTGAGGTAACCGGAATTAAATCTACAAACTCTAAGAATGCACTAGATGGAGAATTATAAAAAGGATTCCGCATTTTTGAGTTAGATAATGATAGAAACTTCCTGATGGAAAATTGGAGCCAGCCATGATTGGAATATGTGGCTCGATTTAACCGAATTACAACAGGAACTTCCTCCCCTCAATCTCCAGTTTCATGAAACAAAAAATTTATGGAGATTATATAACTATGGATATGGAGGCCTATAATGCCTTGGTTTTTAAAAAAACACCAGATTGCAACTTTAGTAAACCAGATAAAGTAAAATGACCCAATTGCCTTTTCCGAGCTTTCATTGATAATGACCGTCTAATTATGGATTATTCAGTGTTATGGCCGTTGAAAAAGCCTTCTGAGCATGGGTAAATACATGCAATGATGGTATCAAGAACCATTTGGCTATTCAAGGATGAATAAAACCAACTTTTTAAAAGTTAATAATGTAAAATATGTGGCGTTATCCAAGAAGGAATTATCGCTAAGTCAAAAGAACTCATGTAAATGAAAGAAGCCCGAATTAAGGTATAACGTCCTACAACGTGTTTTGACCCCCCAGGTAAAGAAACGAAAAATATGTTCATGATAATGAATTTGGCCTTATCTATGGAATGTATGCCTGATAAATGATATCAATATGAATTTTACAGCGCATCTAAGCTGGTAAACAATTCTAAAATTAAGAAACTATATTTAAGAGTATAAATAAGTTCTTACCCAAAATCTAAAATTGAATTGATAGGTGAGGCCAGCGAAAGTTGAATAAAAGAAACTACCTGATTCCAAAAGATTGTTCCTTGGCGCAAAACTCCGAATATTCGTTTCCCGATACGAACTTAAATGTTTTTACTGGTAACTGATACTCGCAGCTTAAGTTGCGATTTCAATGTAACGTAAGGTTTTGCCCTATTTGGTCACCGCGAAGAAAACGTTCTTAAACTCTGGAGAAATCGCGATTCCCGAAATTTACTCCCACGTAGGTTTTTCTGCATCCTTCAAATATTTCCTAACCAAAATATTTCCTAGATGGCCTTAGTTAGTTTATCATCAACAGCCAAGGCGTTAATAGTAATGAGCGCAAAGAAAAATAATAATTACGCTCTATAATAACCTACAGAGCTTGTTTTATCAGACTTTACTCTCTTGTCGCAAAACTAATAATCGTCCTCCGCTTGAAAATTCAAAAACCACTTTATGATTGTAATATATATCTGCCCCAATTTATAGTTAGGGTAAATCCGCTCCTGATTGAATAGCCATAATTTACAATAAGCATAAATCTTTTGCCGATTTTTTCGGATATAGATCTATATCAAATTGAAGTCCGTTTTGACCTAAACGATTAACTATTTGTTCAATCTCGGAATTAATACTATACCGATTTTGTTTGGTGTCGCTTGTTATGATATGCTTGAAGAGAACCACGATCAAAACGTTGGTCAAAACCCGTACAGAACTATTGAACCAGCTATCTATTTCTTCAACCTTTTCCTTCAGTTCACCGGTGTCTTTTCGTAAAAACCAAGTGTACTGTCAGTTTTTGGCCTTTTTCACTAAAGCATTCTTGCCCTTTGTTGCCTTGTGTACTTTTTATTAAAATTAGTTTTCTAACTTTACTCTCTACATTATACGCAAACCATCTTTTCTCAAGATGCCTAGTTCATTAACGCCCAGAAAAGGCTTAAAGATTTTAATCGGCGATAGTTCTTTATCAAGCTTGGAAAATTGTCTAAGACGCCTTAGTTAATTAAGATAGCCTAAAAGGCAGTTGCATAATTTTTAGCATACACTCGTTTTTTTAAATAGCAGATGATCCAGAACATCTTATCGTTTGTTTTTGGAGAGTACTGCATTAAAATCTGACCGGGCCTATTATAATTCCTTTTCCAGAATATGTACTTGCTAGTAAAGGATTTTTGCCTCTTGATTATCTGGACGTCTTTTGTAAAATTGCCAGCATACGTATTTGCTTGTGCGTAGGTACCATCATAGAGGCCAATTGTATAAGCTGGTTTCAAAGCTTTGGCAACCATCAATCTTCCATAACAGATACATCTGCCCCTTTTACACTGTCAAACACAGGGCAAGTAGGATGATGACCACAAAAGGAGGTGTTTTTTTATCCATTATTTTTTTACAATTGCCGCCTTTTGCTATTACACCCTAACTAGTCGCAAACCTCATTAATGTTTAATATTTTGGAGCCTTTCTTAGCTTGATTACGGGCACGGTGAATTTTACAGAAAATTTTCGTTGGCAACTCGCACTATCCTCTTCAACTTGCTATTGTTTAATTCTAACCTTCCCTGAATTATCGGACCAAAAATAAACAGCGAAACAAAGCCAGCATAAGAATCCAATATATATTGGGGTTGATGTTAAATACATTCTTTTAAAAATTTCAATCGCTTAATTCATGATTACCTATCCACGAATTCACACCGTCCATTAAAATTTTAGTGTCATATACTAGGGGCTTCAGAAATTATACGACATAGTAATAACGCTTTGGTCCATTTTTTTTTATTCCATGCTAATTCCCTTGCTTAAAATATCCCTTATCAAGAGTCTTTACCATCATACACACTATTTAGCCATATTGTTTCCTGCATCAGTGAAATTTTTTCTTCCTGAATGGTGAAAATGGCAAGACTATCCGGATCATTTTATTCTCTGTAGTAACGTATGTTTAACCAGATTTTGATCTTCAAGTGATGCTTCGACCGAGCTACCACCAGAAAGCAGAAACTTATATCCATGTTTCAAAATCTATCCCATTAATTCCCCATCCGTTATACAGTTTTTTCTTCGCTATATATTCCTCAATTCAATTTTTATTCTCAATTAAGGAATATTCTTAAGTGAAGCCTAAAAGCCAGTTTTGCATATCTAAGTCACCGCATCCAAGCCTACTTTTTTAGGCATTTTTTAATTCGTATTGATTTTCTAATAATGCTAAATGGAAGGAGTACATCGAAATGAGAACGAAACCGAACTCATGTTTAACGAAGTAGTTTTTAACACATAAGGGTATACATAATTAAGGCACATGAAAACGAACTTTATATTATTACGTTGAGGGGTTTGGTATAAGTCTATGATCTCCAGTAATATAAAAATCGTGTTCTCGTATTAGGTTGCGATTTATACGCCTGCCATAAACCCATTTATTATAGCCCCCATAAGTATATAATAATGGTGGCAAATAACATTGTCATTTTTTCTCCATAACCTTTTCGACGCCCTTGAATCGAATTCGCTTTTGAAAGAATATTTCACCTCACGCTCTAATTTCTTGACTAGGTGGAATAAAGGGTTCAGTGTGTACTAATTGGTCATATAAAACTTCTAGTCTAGGCTGCTATTCCTTCGCTGAAGACTAATACTTTTTTTAAATAGTTCTTTATCGGATACCCCGAATGATGACCGGCAGCGTCTCTGCCTGTTGTTGGAAGTTAACGCCCCCGAATCCTGATTTAGTCAAGTACAAAAATCAACATTCTCCACTTATTGGAAACCTATCTAACTTATCAAAAGAACTCTTTTGTACCTGATAAAATGATGTGTGGTAAACCGTTATTTTTTCCATACACTAAAAAGGTAGTTTATTTGGAAATTCTCTAAACTCCAATAATCCACTTTTCCCGAACGGCAGTGACCAAATAAGGATGGTAATACCCCAAATGTTCGACAGTATGCTTAAAGAATTTCTCCATATAAGGACTTTAAGTGGTTAAAGAATCTAAATATGGCGTAAAGCCACCTATTCGCACCTTCACTAACAAAATCTCTACCCCAGACTTCTACCATTATAAAAACGATATTAGCTTCTGTTCTTTTAAGGTAAAATCACTCCCCCAGTAGTCTCCATATTTGGCTTTTTGAAACCAAAAGGATATTCTTGCGGTAAGATGTATATGAATTGTCTTCAGTCACTTACTCGTTATATAGGTTAACACCAACACGATACCTTGTGTTTTGTTTTGATTTTATTGTTTACCATCGGTAATAAGGATGCCTAAAAAAAGCTGAACAACACAATGGTAAAAGGATACATTCTAGCTGATACGGTGATAGACCTTTTAGACGTAACCGATTATAAGCCTAAGAAAAGGACTTGAATTAAAGTTACAAAACACCAATAAATAAGTAAACAGAATAACATTAATCCCGCCAGAGTTTGCTATTGTTTATTTTCATGCTCTGACTAACATAATAACCTATAAATCTGAACCTAATGGACTAAACGTGGTACATATAATACCCAGTAAGCCATAGCTTCATAATCAAATATGAAGCTTAGTAAACAAACCAATATAAATGCCGTATTTGGATCTTAGGTTTCTCCCCCAAACAATTGGAAGGAAAAAACCATAAATAACTTCCCTGTTATCGCTGTGAACCCGATATGATGACGATAGCTTTTAATAAGCTAAAAGAAAAATCCTATCTAAGCACCGTGGTATAAAGAACGCCACTATTGAAAAAGCGTCAATACCAGCAACCCCAAAAAAAGGATATTTCAAAGCCCCAGTATATGCTTTTAACGTAATATCTTCTATTGTACTTGTATTCATTTATGATTGTAAGTTGCTTTAGCAAAACCTTTTTCTACTGGGATCCCATCCAGATTTTACATTAAATAAAATTTTTTTTTATAACTTCCCTCACCAGCGGCGTAAACAACGATTGGAGAAAATGAAGGGCTCAAAGCAAGGCTAGCCTTAATATTAAACTATCTTTTGTACGCCTATATGATTGTACGAGTATACATCCCATAGAAGGCATAAAACGAAATCTTATAGAAAATAGGGTATATCGCCAGGTTATCAATTAAAAAGAATTCCATTTAAGAATACCTAGTAGCAAATAATTAAACAGTGAACACCAACAAACTCTAATAATGGGAGAAAGCCATTCATAGAAAAACCAATAAGGATAACTTAACAAGCCTAACCTACCGAATTTGAAATTGAACAACCCATGTCTTATGTTTGCAAAGTCTCTAGAATTACCAAACGTGCCCAACGATCTCTTGGTTCACAAGAAGTTTAAGTCTCAGAACTTCGTCCAACATAAAGGATCTGAGCATATATTCTATGGTTATGTTCTTTTCGTTCATGCATATATCTAGCATTTTAAAAAATATTCCATATCCTCCCTACTGATTTTAGTCTCTACCCACCAACAGTAAGGCTATTTCAACGTTCAAAAATCCGAATGCGCCGAAATAATTAATAAGCTATCTATTCTAACCCAAGCCATTCTACCTAAGATAAATAGAGGCGGGTATATTCTAATAATTGAAATCGAAGCAACCAATTCTGTTGGTAATTTTTTAATTTCTTCTAACTGTCCCGCCGCTATACACAAGAATTAGACTACTCGTATTACACCCCTACGGGCATGAACACGTTCTTAGCCTTGAAAGAATGATTTTTAACTACATGAATAACGCTCTGGTTGCAGTAAACAATCAACAATCAATCAGCCAACATTTTACTAGTAGACAAGGAAAATACACAGCCATTAAGGCATCCGATTTGCCTCCATTCAATTTATCGACACCGTCATTAAGCGAAATGCCATGTTTTTAAGCATTTATATATCGGCAGTTTACGGGTTTTTTGATTTCCAAATCAGGATCCATAACCGTTTTCCAACTTTGACTAAGTCAATAGGCATCTTTTAATTTTTTTGCACGTGTCATTCTTTAACTTCCCACATTAACCACCATAACGTCATAATCTCACATCCTGCAATGACAATAATGATCTAATATTTTCAACAATGGTAAGCCTCTTCAATTAATAAGCAGGAGCAATTAATGGTATTTGGTAGGGTTGCCAATGGCAGAAGCCAATTATTTTCGTAATATCTGTAAAACTGTTTTTATTTCTAATAATGAATTAGAGTTTTCTTGTAAAGAGAAACTATGCCATTGCAGAAAACATGATAAATAATAATCAAATAGTGACAGAAAGAATACAAAATTTGATGTTATTCTAAGTTAAGATGCCAATACTTCACTATCCATTTTCTTATTAATATAAGGTGGTTGGACATGGAGCCATAATTGGTCCAAAATATAGTACGAACCAATTCCTCGTTCGATATTCATCATTCTTTTAGAAGCCTCACTCAAGCCAATTCCAAATTTACATCGATAGCGGGTGATTATTATCAACAGTATTAAATTTAATTCTGCATTAGTTATGCTACTCTTCGATTAAATATGATTTTAATACCGATTTAGCAGATTTAGCAAAGTTTTTTTGTTTCAAGTTTATAATGGTTTCTATAGTTTAATTTCTTTCTATCAACCTACTACGTTTACATCTCTTTTAACAAACATTAGTTTAGTTTCCTTATCTGAATGATTATACCACCTCCAGTAAAAACCACTTTCTGCTAAATCGTTCCTAGATGAGAATAAATCATTAGGACGAGGTGATTGGATATGAGAAACTTTTGAATCATTCATTAGTTCGGTCTAAAATAAGTGGTGATGAATTTAAGTTTAATAATTCTTGTAAGCATCGGTAATTCTCTACATACCAATTTCGGCCAATGTTCTCTACAATACATAGTATCAAGCTCACCCTGCTCCCATAAAATTTGCAGAAAAAGTCGGTATCGTTTTTCAAATGAAAATTAAAAGGGCTCCTTGCAATTTCCAGCATCTTGATTAGAATCATTGTCTGAAACATTGGCCCAATCTATTAACTCAATTACAATTTTTTTGAAAAGACTCACTTGAATTTTCAATTTCTTTATGCTCTATATCTAATCTT
>Ga0163217_1083653_pt1 | contig 21940 bp, 14 predicted proteins | sample SynspAceP_FD_185933 | JGI IMG/M metagenome (GOLD analysis project Ga0163217, IMG submission 185933) | Saline lake microbial communities from Ace Lake in Antarctica - Synechococcus sp. Ace-P (PacBio error correction) | ecosystem: Environmental > Aquatic > Non-marine Saline and Alkaline > Saline ...
AAAAAAGACGAAAAAAGAGGAAAATGGGTAAAAAAACAAAGGTCCCCGGGGGGCCCTTCACAAGAATTTGGAGTTAAAAATTGGTAAATTCCCCCGATCGATATCGTTACAAGCTTTTTTTTTTTTTTCCGGACCATACAGACTTGGGGTGGGAAAATGTTTTCCTTATTCTGATAAGAATCTGGCTTGGGAGTATCGCACCACCAATATTTTCCCCCTTGAACCGAACGTTTCTTTTGTTGAAAAGGACAAGATTTCCCCCAAAAAAAAAAAAAAAGCCCCCCCCCCCCCTTTTCCCCCCCCCAATGGAAACTATCCGCGCACGGGGGGGATCCGATTTTTTGAAACTTGCAAGGAGGTAAATAAAGAAATTACATTACACATCTTATGCAGAGCGGTCCAATTTTTCATTTGCCCTTCAATTATAAACAGGCAAAGGACCCCCTTTAATCAGCTAGGAACGTGGGGAGCACAATTGTTCTTGATCCTTTGGTATTGGAATATGGTATCGAAGGATTACCAACCAAACGGTTTGCCAACAATGAGGCAATATTGGATTTAGTGGGTATATCACTCGAAAAGTGGATTTAGATATCGGGTACTCTATGATGTCACGAATTATCAACGCCTAGGACTTTCAGAAATTCTGGGCGGAAGCACAAAATGAAGTTCGATTACTTATCCCTTTTTATGGGGGGATCCTTAAGAACCGGAAATATGAGATCTAGGACTATTCCATGTTGTTAAATATTGACGAAATAGCTTCGGTTTTCAATAATCTGAAAAATATTCCCCTACTTATCCGACTTTTTTTTAAAGGCATGATTTTCATCACCCTCTAACTTTTTGTGGCCTAGAAAAAAGTAGCATCCCACAGCTTTTTTGGGTCTTACATGACCTCAAATTACCGAAAAATAATTTTTTTGAATTAATCCCTTCATTTCTCACTCTAACCAATCTACTTTGGTACATAGCCGTAATTCTTTCCTTTTTATTCTAAGTATTAGTCAAATAATTAAAGGAATATCCATTTTGCTTGTATGTGATTTACGGAAAATATATTCTTAAAACCGAAATACAAAAAAAGCGATCTAATAAGACAAATTTTTGAAATCTGAAATCCGCTAAATGTTTGAAAAAAAGATAAAACTGTGAAAAGGGATTGCATTCCTGGTACATTTTGATTTTTGTACTTATCGGGAAGTGCAAGTCCAAAACTGCATTTTGCCCAATTCGCTTTTGAAATCCCAAAACGAACCACAGAGAATTTTAGAAACTCTTCTATAGATTGTCATAATCAGTAAAGGTGTCAGGAAACTGCCCTTGTTTGCTCACATTCCGATAAAGGTTTAATTCTACTAGATATCACTGGTGGAAAAGCTCCATATACTTTTCGATGGATACCTTTTGAACTACTAAGGATAGATCCAATCACAAATGCCGGGGTACCTACACAGTTGATATTAAATGATGCAGAAGGGGTTAAAAGCATTACTGAGCCGCAAATTGTCCATTCAGCCACACTTATCCCCTGATCCTGATCAAATCAACACCAAGGATGCTACTTGCCGGCTCAGCTTTCGTTGGCTATGCGAAAAATCAAGTGTGAAAATCGAAGAGGGGCACCCTATAAGATTTTTTTGGGAAGTGAATGGGCTTAAGGATGTTTGGAAGCTAGCCAATTTAGCTCCAGGCGCTTACTCAGTGACTGTTTCAGATAAGTTAAATTGTATGTGACTGTTTCTTTTGAAAATCAAAAAGTGGCAGCTCCAGGGGATCCTGGTAAACTGATCAGGTTCAATTACCATCTTGCTCAGTCTGCCGATGGCAAGAATAAACTTAGCGTGTCTGGAGGTGTAGCACCTTACAGCTTATAAGTGGACTAATTGGATCGAACTTCAAAGATCTGAATAGCATCGCTGCCGTGACTATCAAGTTCAAATCACAGATCAGAAAGGTTGTACTTCCAAAAAAAGCTTTTAAGGTAGATTGCTCCAGTTTCAAATGAATCTCTCTACGACTCGAAGCCAGCTTCCTGCGAAGGAAAAATACGGATTGGCGCAATTGTCTTAGCTGTAATCGGTGGAACGACACCTTATACCTAATGTTTGGGGATACGGGAGCAACAAGCAACGGAATGTTCTTAAACCTTTTCCTTCAGGAAAAATTATTCGGGTGAAAGTGAACAGATGCTTCAGGCTGTATAGTAGAAAAAGCAAAGAGTGATCTCCACTCTTTCTACATTGGAAGTAAACCTCCATCGAATCAACCAATGCTTCCTGTGCTGGAACGCCTGACACGGTCAGATTCCAACTTGAGTGAAAGGCAGCTTTTGGAAAATAATTCAGTCACTTGGTCTGCCTGGAACTTCAGGAGACCTTAAACTCGAAACCAACCTAAAGGCTGATCTTATCAAATCACCGTAACAGACGCAGAGAGGCTGTGGGATCACCAAAATCCTTTCAGCTTACCGGAACCCCCAAGCGCTGCAATGCTCCGAATTGAATAGTTTTTGGATGTGGAACTGTGCGATAGGTTCCATCGAAGAGTGGCCTGGTATCTATTCAAAGGTGGAAAAGAGCCATAGCCGCATTACTTGGAATACTGGGGAATTAGACCAACGAGAGATTCAAATTTTTTTCAAATCAGGAATCATTAAAGTTTCAAATCACCGATGCCGGAGGAATGTACAATTGAAACTGAAACGAAAGTAGACTTCCCAATCCAAACCACAACAAAGGAGGAAGAATGCGTTCAACTATAGAAAAATTAGAAATCAATAGTGGAAGCAGAAGTACAGGTTCGGGAGACATCATCTCTTCGAAAGCCGTGATTTCTGATTGAGTTTATCGCTTGGGATGGGGAGTTTGGAAGATGGAGAAATCTCCCTAAGATGCGATCAATTCACCACCATTTGGAAAAAGCAGGATTAATTTGATGTGATTCTGAAGGCTTACGATAATCTTAATGGCTGCGCTAGCCCAAGAGTCCAAAACTAATCCAGTTTCGCAATCAGCGGAGCTGGTAGTTTATGCCAAACGCCTTCACTCCGAATGTGATGGCTTGGAATGATACATTTATTCCAAAGATCAAAGCAGTATCCGAGCTTCACCATGAAATTGTTTCAATACTTTGGGGAGAACGGATTTAATTCTAACCAATAGGTCTCGAAAGTAAGGGCTTGGGATGGAACCTCAAAGGGCAGATTTCTACCTGCCAGTATTACCTATAATCGAATCACTTACGCTTCCAGCGATGGTCGTCAATTTGGAAAAAAACAGGCGGGAAATAAACCTTAATCAGATAGAATTTATGAAAAAAGTTTCTCAAATCCTGATAAGTTTCCTTTTTAGCTGCAATCAGCTCTTTTGCTCAAGATGTGCAGTATTCGCAGTTTCTATGCGAGCACCGCTTCTACCCTGAACCCTGCCATGACTGGCCTCGTCAAGAAATGACCAGAATCGGAGTAAAAAACTTCCGAAATCAATGGCCGGGTCCTAGATCAATCTTTTACTTCCTACTCTGCTTACTAGATCACTACTCTTCAGTGCGAACAGTGGGAATTGGATTGATCGGAATAAATCTCAAGCAGAGGCATGGCTAATTCTTAGCGTCTCTGAAGATTGGGGCTACTATGCCTACCGATTGAGACTTGGACTTAGTTCTTTTCTTCGCGTTGGAGGCCAAGTGAGCCTACATTGATCCGTGATGCATACTTTGGAAGATTTATGTATTTGGACAGCCAAATCGACGATCAAACAGGTGGTAATTGGGGATTTCAGTGGAGAATTTAGGAGTGGGAGCTCGGCAAAACAATTTATGGACTATGGCTTTGGATGCTTTTTTCATAATGAAAATGTAATGGTTGGCATCTCTGGCCATCATTTGACTCAGCCAAATATTTCCTTCTTAGATGAGCCAATAGCCGCTTTGGCCATGAAAGTCTCCGCTCAATGGAGGGGTGAAGTTTGATCTTTCTGGGAGGACCCTCTTTCACCAGCTTATGAGGCCCAACAGAACAGGTGCCAAAGATCTAACACTTGCTTTCCCAAACTATAAAATCAGGGTCTAATTCTCTCAATGATATGGGGGCGCAGTATCTTCAGCCTTTGTAATGGGAGTTTGGTAATCGAGGAATCCGGTGGCCTCAGAAAGAGCAAGCCAAATCAGAAATCAATTATTTGCTTTTGCCTGCGGCATCTCTCTTGGTGTTGGACTAGAACATAGGATATAGCCATACTTTACACTTTCTTCCCTAGGCAATGCCCAATACTGGTGGGGCACACGAAATCAGTTTACGGTACAGCTTTTCTTTAGCCGGATCAGTCCAAAGGGAAGAGAAGAACTTCCCTCCAATGCCTTGCTTTAATATTGATTTCATAAACAATCCCGAATTTCGAAATGGCTTTAAATTATAAAGCCCTTTTTAATGTTCGAAAACAATTGCGTTTGATTCTAGGTACTCAATTGAATTTGCCCATTCCTGGTTTGATGAAGTGGATTTGAATGTTCACTTAATTTGAATGCTGGAGAATGCGTCAAGAGACAGATTATGTGCCCGCCGCATCATATTCAAAAAGTGGTTGCGTTTTTCCAGTCTAATGCGGAATTTTGCTGATCACCTCAAAAGGCTGGTCACGAAGTCTTGTACTTCACATTATCAGTCGAAAATGCCCAAAGACCTTTGGGAAGAATGATCACTAACTGGTCAAAAAAAGAAGGTTTTGAAATTCGTTCGAGTATAACTTCCTGATGAGTTTATAGGCCTGGATCAGCAGCTTCGAAAAATTTCAGAATCAGTTGAATAATCCAAAATCAAGAGCGTTGGTCGGAGCATTTTTACCGAACGAAGAATATTTTGCAGGAACTTTTTCAAAGGCAAAAAGACTTCTTGATGGAAACGCTTTTTATCTCAGATGCGGAAAAGATTTTGACATCCCTCATGAGGAAACAAACCCATAGACGCAAGTGGAATTTTGATGCTGAAAACCGGTCAGCTTTGAAAGATAACGTACTTTGGCGTAAGCCAAAACTCCATCCAAAAATCTGTGAAGTCACTAGTGAAATGATTGACAAAAGCGGGAGTGAAGACCATCGAAACTATTGATGAAACAGTATTCAACTGGCCCTAACAAGTCGCGCCAATCGCTGGAAGTCTTGAATTATTTCTGTAAAATCTCTTGTTCATTTTGGAGATACACAGATGCGATGACTACCTGGACCCTTTTCTTTTTCTTCGAGTTGGCTTTGCGATGAATTCAAAAAAATGCTCTCGCCTTGGAAGTAGTCCAAAAAGTGGGAGAATCATTGGAAGGAAAAATCAATCGGAAATCAGCATTTCTCAAGGTTGAAGGATTCATTCGTCGATCATCGGTTGGCGGGATATATGCGTGGAATTTATTGGGCTAAGGATGCCTGAACTTTGCCGAGATGAAAATTTCTTTGGACATGAGCGAAAGCTACCCGAATGGTTTTGGACTGGGAGACAAAAAGAAATGCCTGAGCCACTCGATTACCCAATCTTAGAGCAAGCCTATGCATCAACCATTCCAGCGGCTGATGGTTACAGGAAATTTTATGCTTTTGGCAGGAATTGATCCAGATGAAATCGATCAAATTGGGTACCTCGGAATCTACATAGATCCATTGAGTGGGTAGAATCACCAATACACGGGGCATGAGCCAGTTTTTGCCGATGGAGGAAATTGGTCGCACCAAACCCTATGTCTCCTCGGCAACTACATCAAAAAGCAGGGTAATTATTGCCAGTCATTGCGTCTATGATCCCAAACAAAAAAACAGGCGATGGAGCTGTCCATTTAATTCACTTTATTGGCATTTTTACGACGCGAATCGGATAAACTGAGAAAAACCCAAGGATGGAATGCTTATCGGACCTTAGATAAGTTTGAAGGATAAAGCCTGAGATACTGAAACAAGTTTTTTGTCTGAAGAACTATTTTGAGCCAATTAGAAAATCTATAAACCACAAATATGCTGGGTTTAGGATGTCTTAATGATAATTCAAGACCGCCCAAGGTATTGAAGAAAATGCAAGCCCATCTCATGATCAGAAAAATGTCTGGCTATATCCTGAAATCCGCTCCTTTAACTTACCCCTCCGCATGACTTCTATGAAATAGGTAAGAGGATTGGAGTAGGCGACCACTTGTTCCCAGTCTGGCATGCTGTCGATATTGTGAATAGCCCGCCCATAAGAAGGAAAATCAATCAATGATGAAAAAGGCAACCGAACATTGCCTGCTGCTGTGTATCGCCTGTAGGTGGAAATCAGCAATCCCAAGCTAAAAGGGCTACGAGGTAATATCGCAGAAAGCCATACCAGTAGGAATATCCTTTCCCAGGGCACTATTCCATACAAGATTCCGCGAAACAAAAAACCAATCCTATGCTGAAAATGACAACACCCAATGATCCAAAAAGGAATGAGTTTTCGAGGACAAACTGCAATATTTTTTGATCGGGGTGAACATTGATTTCGCTCGATAAGTTCCGACTTCTTTTCTTTACAATATTCAAGGAAGACATGTATTGCGGGCCACCATCGTTACCAAAGAAATGCCAGCATGCCAGGAAACCATGAAGAATCGGTAATCATAATAGGGATTGAACCAATTCGAGAAGCTAACCTGTACCTTGCGGAAATAGGAATTGTATCGAGAAGGGTCAATCCATTCTAATCTGACTTCTGCATTGGTAAATTTTGAATGATTTGGTGAGGTATGCGCCGCCAAGATTTGCTTTTGGTTTCCGTTGATGGCATTTACAGCGATGAATAATTTTCACGTTATCTCGAACGAAATTCCGTTCAAAACCCTGCTGGAATCTCCAGAATCAAATCAACTTTCTTCTTCGATCTGCTGAAAAGCAGCATCAAAAGAAATCTCCAAAATCCGCTAATAACGAATACCCTGAAGCAGTAAATCTTAGAAACCAACTGCTGCGAATACGGACTTCTGTTCGTGATCGAGACGATCCGAAATATTGATGTTTTTATCTCATAATCTGCCCGCAATGGCATCACCAGCACCAGCTGGATCAATGCATAAGCAACAATCTCGGAAGTAGAGATTTATTTCTCCTGAAAATCTTGCTTAACTCTAATTTCCTGAGTAGGAAATAGTAGAGTTCTCATGCAGTCTGATTTTTTAAATTTTTTGAAACTCACAAAAAGGAAGAACGCCGTCATTCTACCAGCACCAGTGTTTTCCTTCCAGATCGCCCGAAAAGCCCAAACCTTTGATCATAATCGATTTCAACGATGATGTAATACCAATTTGCTCGTAACCACGTTGGAAATAATTCGGAGAGGCAAAGGCATATTTTCTATCGGAAAACATAAACCGCGGTGAAAAGCAAATCGTAGGAATCATATTCCATCAGTGCAAGTAAGCTAGCAGTCTTGCTGAGAAATCCGTACTAATTAGAGTCAAAGAGTCCCAAATGAGAGTGCAGCTATGATGAGCAAACTACTCTCCGCATAGAATAATATACAAGCTTCTTCGAAAGGCCATTTCCATTAGGAAAATACTAAAGCACAAGGAATCACCGTCAAGGGTTGACAAGCGAGAGCACGAATAAGGACGGCTTTAGAGTGATCACAAGAAATTGGATTGAATGGTGAAACTAAGAGAGTCCTCCATCGGCCATTTTCCTTTTCACGGACGATAGAAAATGGAAGTCATCAACACGCAAACTAACACTAGAACCAAGGCCATCAACCACCAGGCACAAAGTTTCGTCCGCTCCTTTCATTCCGGATTGTAGAGCATCTGATTTCCGCTTGGATTTGATAGGGTTGTTTGATTCATTCACACGCTCCTGTTGGTAATCCCGAACAATGTTATTGACATAGTTGGTCAATGAATTGCTTTTATTTGGGTCAGAAGCATCACGCGATCCAACTTGGGATCGGTGCTGAGTTTTGTGCCATAAAGAATTCTGTTGGAAAAATTAGCTTGGAAAACTTACAGCGAGATTTACATTCCTTTCTTAAAGCTGTTTTCGATCTCCCGATGACTCATCAGAGAGCGCTGAAGTTCAAACTGATCACTGGCAGCAAGCTTTTGGATGATCTCCTTGATGCTGGATCGTTGGCGTAATCGACTACCAACAATTTTGGAAAATCCTTGATCCATTCCGTCAGCGCAAAGCGAAGGAGCATAATTCTGCACATTGGAAGCCCCAAACAGATGAGAAAGCGTCTTGGATCTCGAAACCACGTGGTAAAATCTTTTCCTGACAAACAGTAAAAAACTGTTTTCATATTAGTCCTGCTTGTCGTTTTGCCCCGCGGGCTAGTTCAAAGGAAACCTCGTCCATCGAAGCTGCATGGTACGTTTTCTTGAGGTTCTCCGGCGTGTCAAGCGCTTCATTTCCCCGTCTAACCATCATTGAGATGCGATTGCAATATTCCGACCTCATCCATAGTAACAGTTGCTAGTCAACGAAGATCGTGATGCAACGCGATTGGATGCCTCATAGATCAAATTCCCAAAACTGGCGCCTTGTCAACAGGGATCACACCCCGCCCGTTTGGCTCATCGAGAAAGATCGATTTTCGGCTCATGAATGATCGCCACTAGAAGAAGGCAAGTTTTTTTGGCTTTCATCCTAAGGGGAATGTGACCCTACGAGCTTCTTACTTTCAACCTTCAATCCAAGTAAGATCGATTCCGGTGGTCACTTTTCTCCTTGATTTCCCTTGTCGCTGAGTCCATAATACTCCACGGGAAAAAACCGATATTCTCAACAACGTCAAGTCTTCGTAAAGCGAGATTTCTGACTCATGTAGCCGATGTTTGCTTTGATTTTTTTCGCTTCTTTATAAATATCGAATCCCGCCCATCGTAGCTTCTCCAGAAAAATCGCGTGTGAACAGCAGCCCGCAGAGCATGCGCATCGCCGTAGTTTTTACCAGCCGCCATTTGCACCGAGAAACCCGAATATTTGCCTTCCATAGACTTCATATTCGAAGGAGATCGAATCAAGTAGCAATGAAATCGCCAAATTTTTTGTGGAAGCTATCCGTTTTGATGACTACATTTCTCAATATCAATGGCTCATTAATTGAATAAAAAATCTTCAATGGTTGGCGTGATTTTCCCTTTAACTCCAAGGAAGTATGAACCTACATTTCCAGGCTTTTCAGAAAGCATTGCTGATTTACGGTGAATTTTCTTTGAATGTGAGGTGTGAAACCCCCCAAAAGCAAAGCAACTTTTGGCCAGATCTTGCTTCCGTAAATCTCTAGGCAGCACACTCATTTTGATGATTTCACTGCGAAAAAGCGGCTCCGGATAAACACTGAATAATGGCTTCTGGCGTATCGATGGCATGATTTTTTCCTCCTTGATCAAGGCACATTCGCTCATACAAAGTGTCGCCTCATCCATATAAGGAGTCGAAACCAAAATCGTACATTCCTGTGCTTTCCAGGCGCTAAGCATATCCCAGAATTCCTTTCGGGAAACTGTATCCCAACACCCGTGAGGCCTCATCCCAGAAACAAAACCGAGGCCTGGTGAATCAGGGAACAGCAAAAGTGCCAGCTTTTTGCTTCATGTCCTCCAGACAGCTTACCAAGCTTCTTCCGGGTTTTGAAGGGCTCGACTCTGCACATAGATTTTCTTGATTCAAGTCATAGTTTTTCTCTATAAGTTGTATTGAAAAGCGTGGCGAAGAAATTTAAAATTTCCTCTACTGTTAGAATCTTGGTACAGGCGAGAATTTTGCCTGGCATATAGCCCACTTGCTTCCTAATTGCCTTGTATCGGTAACTACATCTACGACCATTGACGTAGCGAATACCGGCCATCAGGAAATCAGGAGCGGTGGTGAGCAATGCGAAATACTTGTTTTCCCTGCTCCATCGGGTCCGATAAGCCCAAAGAGCTCGCCTTTTTTTGACTTCAAAGGATACCTGATCAACTGCGTTAAAGCGCCTTATTGAAGGTTTTCGATATGTTTTTGGTAGCGTAACCAATCAAATGCTAAGCAGGAAGTTGATTTCTCCCGTACATTTCCAATTTTTGAATTACCCTCATGGGCACCTCTACTTGATGGCATAGACGCATATTTGGCACCGCGCCTCAGTCACTTTGGTCTGAAATGTTTTTGGAGTGAATTCTGCTGTCATTGATCCAAGATATAGTGCCCTTCCGTTTGGGTCAAAACCACTGCTCCATTGTCTGATGCACCAGTTACTTTCTGACCCAACTTAAAAACTTGTGAAAGTATTTCCGCACTATATAGACGCGGAGGAGTTATACTTCGATAAGTCAGCGATTTTTTAAAGTGGCTTTGCCAGGCGCAGTCATTCACTTTGCTCCGCATTACTAACCCAACACAGTTCCGTTCCAGAGGGTTGATGATTTTTACTTTTTCTCCAATTGATCAGGTTTAGCTGCGCGATCCTGCACCTTCCATCGGTGTAGCAATCGTTGAGATTCTCGAGTCGAGATGTCAAGAATTGGACTTTCTGCGCACAAAAGCTGTGCTTCCGATCCATAGCGACATGTTGCCATTGCATCAATCAAAAGTTGTTTTGTGGTGGCAGCATTGCTTTGCCAGATTGTTGATACGATTTGCTCCAGATTCGCAGTTTTTAGCTGTACTTCGAGAGCTGCTAAATTGAGTAGGGATATTTGGTTTACGGCCAGTCAGCGCTGTTATTTGGGCTTCGAGCTGTCTCTTTTTTAGGAAAAGTTGAAACGCTATCGACCATAGCCGATGAATTGGTTTGCTGAAGAGATCTTGAACCTTCTTCGAGGTCAAAACTGCTTTCAAACTCCTAAAAGCTTCCAGCAGAATAATAGTTTTCATCTGCTTCCGAATGAACCTGATGCGTCGGAAGGGTTTTTTCTCCTGTGCAGCCATAACTAGATGGCAGAAAAAGCAAGCGAAAAATGATTTTTTTTGGAATGGTTTTTGCATGAAGCTAGGTTTTAATTGCCTGAAGTGATTTATAATTGATTGGGCTAGAAGAAGCTGAATTTGAATGTAACGCGAAGAATTTGACGAGCCTGAATTCTGCTTGCATTGATTGTAGGTCATGGAAAGGAAATCATTGGAAGTAAATCGTTCCATATTCGAGTTGACTGCTGCCTGAAAACTTGAACTCGCTCTCGAAGTGTGATGATTTCCCTATCTGTCTGCATTAGTTTGAGGTATTCGCGATTTCTGACTGCTGCTGCGTCAATGTAATTTTGGGTATTGAGAAGGAAAGGTTTCTTCCTGAAATCAAACTGCACGTTGATTTACAAATTGAGCAGTTCTTTTCTCTTGAGGAGGTATAAAAGCAGAGAAATATTTCCAAATTAAGACGCAAGCCCGGATGTAGTAATAAGTCAAGAGTTGTTACTTAGAAATTCAATGCTGGCCTGCCATATCGCCCTTGGGCCAAGAGATTAAGGTTGGGGGAATAATTTTTGGTAGAGATCATCTCCTGCTGTAATTCATCAATAGATCGCTTCTGACTTGCGCAAGGTCCCGAGTTCAGGACGATTGATCTCTTTTGTGAAAGCTCGGATATAACTTGGAGTTTGCAATCTGGCGGAGCTGGTTAGCTCTTGTCGCGATCAAAGGCCTAGCATTTGGAGAAAACCCTTCTTGTTGGTTAGCGCTGAGTTCGATGGCGTTGCTGAGCTGCATGGAGGAGTTCGCCTTGGAGAATGTCCAAGGAAGACTGGGAAGCTATTCCATTTCAATGGCTGCTTTGGTTTTAGAGATTCCCCAGCTTGGAATATCTTTTTGGTCGGAATTTCGTTTTGTAGCAGCTGCTTGGTCAAGAAGTAAAACCCCGAAGTAAACCTGGTTTCCCACTCGCTTTTAAGTTGGTAAAGCTCCAACCTCAAAGTTGCTGGGCTTGAAGTCATGGCGTTTAAGCTTCGGCAATTGGCTTTTGGGTTTTTACTCGGAAGAACTGGTGAGCGGTTTGGTGAGATCTTCAGCAAACAACTTGTATTGAATCTTTGGCTAATGGGCTGAAATTACCAGATTTGAATATCGATGGAAAGCCAGTCAAACATCGAATTGGTAAGTAGCTTGGACCTCCAAGATTGATTTGTGGCAGGTTTTGCGCTTTGCTCGCATTTTCTACTGAATACCTCACGCTAAGGTGATCAGTTTCCAACTGAATTTTATCTGTGGATAATTAAGTTTTTTGCCATTCATAGCATTGTTTCCAAAAGTGAGTGTTTGCCCTTCTCCCAGCAAAGGAATTAAGGGAGCCAAAAAGCGACATAGGAATTTGAAGTATCGAAAGCGTTTCATAAGTCTTATTTTGAGGATATTTCGTTTTAATCCAAATGATAAATTTTGTTAAAAAAAGTGTTTATTTTTTTTGGCGAAGCGAGGATTATGAGCCAAAGTGAAAGGTTAAGTATTCACCATTAACTTTTTATCCAAATTGGAATTAGCAGTTTCCGCTCTTCAAAGATGTTTTCTTGAGAATTCGTCTCAGTGCCATGCTTCCCAAATGCAAGAATCAAATTGGCTTTGCCAACAAAGGGAACACAGTCAATCCCATGAAATTCATTAGAAAATGAATTGGATGAATAGGCCTTGTAGACGGCCTTGCTTCTATTTGTTTTGAAGCTGATGAATAAAAACCGAATCGATCATTAGTCTTATTCGCATGATGACTTTTAGTAAAAGCATCGGGATTGCTTCTGATTCGCTAAGGATAAACATGGGAATGTCCTCGTTTATCAGAAGTCGAGTGAATATAGGTTCTACCATAAAGTCGAGCTTATCCTCAAAAGAGGAATCTGGATCATTGATGAAGCTTTTTGAGTAGCAGCAAAGAATCCGTAAGCTTTCCAGCAATGATGAGTTCGAAAGAGTTTTTTCTTTGCTACGGAAATAATAATTCAGGAGGGCTAAATTGATTTCCAGACTCCTCGGCATATCACGTGTACGAGTTCGCGGCAAACCCTTCTGCTGGAAAAGAACTCCTAGCAGCGCTTTTGATTTTTCCTCGGTTGGACTTGTCTAAATATTTTTTTCGAGCTCTTTGCCATATATCCTGAAATAGATATTCCAAAGGTAAAATAATTTAATCATTTAATTTTAATCAAATGATTAATAATATTAAAAATCAAAAGGTGAAACGCTACAATTTCCACTTTTTGATCATTTTGAAAAGGGTTTTATTTCTTCCAACTGGCCAGAGATTGGATCAACCTTCTTTGATTACCAGCTATAAATAGGAAGCTTTTTTTTACATCCTATTTTCGGTATTTTCAGACTTTGAAATTCAGGAATATCCAGATCGCGGCAGAGGTGAATAATCCGGTGATTAGAAATTTGAATAAGTATTCCGGCGGTGGTGGCCTGCGAGGGAAACCAGAGCTATCCAAGATGAAATGTACTGTAAAAAGGGCAGTTGAACCCAATGTAGCGGACAACTCGAATCAAGGAAAGACGAAGTTCGATCAGTTTTTGTGTTGAATAGCAGGACGGTTCCTGGAGAAATCCCATTTGATAAAGAAAGTAATTCAGATGCCGAATGTAGTCTGCCAATACTTTCACATGACCCAGAAATATGCCTCCGATAGTAAAATCAGGAAATAGTTTCCAGATAGGCGCCACTTCCTAAAGTCCAACCCCAACACCGTCCCGAGCAGAATCACATAGGGAATGCCAAATACTATCCTGTGATTTTTTTCAGCCTTTAGTCCTCCAAAGTTTTTTTAGCGTTTTTTGGCTAATTTGTTATGTAAAGAAGGTATGGCATCAATAGCCATTATTTTTCGATTTTTTGGTCTTGGGTTTTCCAACAAGGCCATTAAAGTCTTTGATCTCTCATTATTTATTAAGGGTTTTAGTTTTAAAAATACCGTCTTTGATAATTTTTTTTAATCGCTGAGTTTGGTTGCCACATTGGTTTCTGTGATCCCCATGATTTGTGCGATTCTGAATAGTTTTTTCCTTCGAAATAGAGGAGTATTAGTCCCGATCTAAAAGTTTCAATGTCCCGATTATCTCATACAAGTAATTTATCGATTGATCAGAATCTTCGTGTTCTTGCAGGGATTTTCAGTAATATTCCTTCATCAAATACCGGCGGAAAAATTTCGTTACGCTTAGATTCCTTTCTCAGGTTGGATATCGCCACATTCAATGCGATTCGGTAAAGCCAAGTCGATGAAAACTTGTAAATCCAAATAAACTTTGGAAAGCCTTCCAAACTTGAGTGGAATTTCCTGAATCAAATCTTTGATCTCCTCATCCCCAGTGGCATAATTCGGGCGACCTTTAATAAAGAAATCCCTTTATTCTCCTCTAGGAGTGAGATAAACTGCTTTGAATGATCTGATTCAGATAAAACTCATGTTTGAAGCTTTTCCCAATGATTCCGGCAGACAAGCTTAAAAAATCAACAGAAGTATTCAAATTTATTAAAAAATAGGATTCTATAAACAGCAACCAAGAGTGCTTTTGGTCGTAAGTATATCTAGATTGTTACCGGTTTTGGCCGATGATTTTTCAGTCAAAAAATGATGTTTTTACTAAAATGTGTGTGAGTAATTTTTAACCCAAAGCGACCATAGAAAACGTAGGGAAATTTGAGTAAATGAGAATTCTTTTGCTCCACGAAACCTATTCGACAATCCTACCGAGGATTGTCGAATAAATCAATTCTGGCTTTAAGACGATTTCTGGGGAATAAATTTTGATTTAACTGATGCCGATTCTGTCCATGAAAAAGCCTCCGCAGCACTATTACCCTATACGCTTACTGTGTTGCTCACTGTGGAAAGTGGAGATCGGGTAAATGACATGAAAGTTTCATTTGCAAAGCCCAACGATTCCAAACTGGTCCGGAACTTAAATCTTATGCCTCTTTCAACACTTGCCATAGCTCCCCATGGAGCCCATGGCTGAAGCGGAAACAAGACCATCTACTTTCAGCCCTTTTCCAAGAATTTCAAGCATACTGGCTCGACCATCCTTCCAGTTGAAGTTGGTTCAAAAATTAATTCTCTCCGGAGGTATTCCATGTGCTGCTAGGCTTCCTGATAGCCGCGAAGTCTATCTTTATAGATACCTGATTCTTACGTTGCTGGTGAAAAAGTGTGCGATTTCTAGTGTAGCCTTGGTGAAATCAATGCTCCTGTAAAGCTAAATAAGACCCAAATAGTCATCTATGAGACTTGCGAACCTCAGTTCCATTAGTGACCGACAAAAAGAATTAAGGGTGTTATTGCTATTAATGATTTTCTTGAAGTGGTTTGAAATCTGTGGTTTCCTTTTTGCAAAAGATGCGATAACTCCATCGACTCCGCATTAAGCAGTGCCTGAAAACTTTAATCGACTTCTTTGATAGTTGTCGTGACTTTGGCAGATCATGACGTTGAATCTGCGGTAATTTGCGATCTCTTCTCATCCCGTAGAATAACAGAAGGAAGAAGACGCTTCGATTCTTGCCGGTGGGGACGAAATGATTCCTATGATATTGGATTTGCCGCTGCGCAAAGCTGCTGCAATATTAATTCCGGTTTGAAATAATTAGTTTTTGGGACAGTCTTTGCCTGTACTTATTCTTCGAGTTTTTTAAACTGATTTAGGGTTTTTGTTATTCAGAGCCCGAGAACTGTAGATGCGGGTCACATTAAATTCCTCGGGCGATGTCCATGAATGGTGGGTTTTTCTTATTCATCCTAAAAAGCAAGCTAGTGGCAAGGTTTTGGGCTATTCAATTGGAGGTTTGCCAATAGTGGCCTAATATACCAACCATCTACATATATTATTTGTCCATTGACGAAATCGCTGGCAGGTGGAGGATAGAGAAAAAGCAGCCACCGCCATGAAGATCTTTGGATCTCCCCAGCGTCCAGAAGGGGTTCGATTCAGGAATAAATCATTAAAGGGATGACCGTCCAATTCTGATCGGCTTAGTTTGCTCTGTCCGCAAAATACCAAGGGCCTAATACGTTTTCCCTGAATATTATGTTTTGCCCCATTCTGTGGCCATATTTTCGTGTGAGCATTTTTCAATCCACCTTTCGCTGCAGCATAGGCAGACACGGTATTTCCTGCCCAATCTCACTCATCATTGAGGCAGATGTTGATAATTTTAACCCTGATTTTGCCGCTGGATCATTTTTTTCCTACATGCTTTGATACGATGAAAGGCCCGACAAGATCTACGTCGATTCTTTCTCGAAATCCGCCACTCCATGTCTTCCATTGGGAATCCGCTTGATGATTCCGCATGTTTGATCAAATATTCTATCGGACCATCTTTTTTTTCTATTCCGGGCAATTGCCCTTTTTTGGGAACCCCCCTGGAAAAAAAAAAAAAAAAAAATTTTTCTTTTTCCCCCTTTTGGTTCCACACAAAAAATTCAAAAAAAAAAATAGAAAAAAAAAAAAAAAAAAAAATTCCTGTTTTTTTCCCGCCCAATTAAAGGCTTACAAACTTTCGATATTCTTGAGGGCCGAAGCTAAACTTTTCAAGACGAATGACATTGATTAGCAATTCTGCACCTGGCATTCCTAGTCCTTTTGCCATCCGGCATTCCCAGGCCATGCGTTCCTCCAGTTATCAGGGCTCTTTTTCCCACTTAAGTTCAAATAGGGTTTTTTTCATCGCTTATCTTAAGTCAGTTTTAACCTTGAACCAATGTCCAATATCCCCATATCCAGATTCTTCTCTCCTGCCATTCCCCCAGATGAAAGATAAATTGCCTAGTAACCTGCGGCACCGCTATGGACAGACCAAGGTGGGGATAAAACAAGCCGATGACTTTTCATCCAAATGTGCCGAGTCTCCCTGTGGCTCGCCAATGAAATGGCAAAACCATCTGATCTGGAGCCAAATCCAAAATATAAATAAGTCTCCCATCCGTCTATCAATGTGTAATGAGCAGGCATGGTGTTCCAGATGCCTTCCCGGTTTTAGCTCGTGAGTTCCCCCCCCCCCCCCCCCATTTTTTTTTTTTGAAGTTGGCAAGTTTTTACCACACTATTGAAACAATGAGTTTTCGGATCGTTCGAGTGATTTGCTTGTTCCATCACCACCATTTTCTACTAATTCAGCATCAGAAGCAGCGATTTTTTTGGAAGGGAAAAGCTACATGTGCAGGAGCAGAATTGAAGTAAAAAGTTGGATTTTCCCCCCCTTTTCCAGGATGGAAAATTACTTCTTTGGTGCCCTCGCCAAGAATCCAGAGGGCTTCTTAATTTCCAGACTATAGCAATCATCGGCGATGATCTCTCCTGTCTCACCAAACGTTGATGATACCAAGCTCTCTCCTTTCCAAGAATACTGCGGCTTTTTAGGCGGGTCAAATTGTACCTAGGGCTAGCGGCTTTCGGTCGAGCGGCCCTCCACACATCAGTCCTTGTCATAATGGGGTATAGAACGATAACTGATTTGGACCTTGCTGAAATAGGTTATCCATTAAAAATCCTTCTCGTAGTTTGAGTGGGTATCCATTTTGCTTGAACTCTCTGTGGTGAACAAGCAGAAATCGGATGGTTAATTTAATGTCCATTTCATGTGGTTAGGTGTTAGTTTTAAAATAGGGCTTTTTTGAAAATTGCGTAACCAATTTCTAAGCTTTCTTATTGATAAGTGATTTTCAATGGTTTTTGCAAGCTTCTAGAAAAGCAGTAACGAGTTTTGGTCCGCATTGCTCTGGACTGGTGATTTCTCCGGATTTTCCCAAGCAAAACTGCGTAATACGAGAGATTTTGTTTCGGATCTAAGCTGATCAGCAAATGACTCTGGTCCTTAATAGGCAACTTCTTTTTTCTGATGAAGAACCAAAGATCAGGTGGGATTCGACCACGATGGCTGTACCCAAATTTTGAAATCATCTAATTTTGCTCCGCAATAGCGAACCAACCGGCCTTGCTATCTAGGTTTGTTTTCCCATTTCATCCCTGAAGTGTTTGATCGCCGTTGTAAAAGAATTTGGCAATGGAGAATCTGGCCTTAAGAAGTAACTCCATTTTGAAAAAGCTGACTTACCTCTATTCTAAGGATATTCGCTTCGTCCTCTAGGATTATGACTCCGTCAGCCACTCCAAAGGGGCCGTAAGTCAACTCAAAAACAGTCCTGAGCTTATCCAGTGGAGACAATTTCGATGTGAGATGAAATTTTTGGAAACAATGAAAGTTCCCTCGCCTAACTTGTCGCCGCATTTCCGCGATTCCAACGACTGTCTCCCCTACATGGTAAGGATCATATCCTTCGCCATCGTCTTCGTGATAGCTCCTCCATCCATGTGGCTTCTGGTACCACATTTATTTGATGATCGGATAGTCCTACCACGCTTCATCCAGCAATCGATACCGCTGGTCAATGTACCTCCCTTAAATCCGCCATCTGTCAGACGCCTGCGCCTTCAGGGCCAATAAGTTTCGGAAAGCTACCTGTCGTTTCCCAGGCAAATCACGATCCGCTCAGAGGATAAATCGACAATAGGTGGTCCGAGAATCTTAGTAGCTGGTTTGGAGTTTTTTTGATAGGATGACCTTGGTAGCTTTTAACTTTTCATTTGACCCAATCTCAGTCCAAACAAAAGTGCGTCCGGAAATATCAATCTAAGATCTTTCATCCACCCATTGAATTTCAAACTGAATCACCTGTACCAATCTCGCATAGTGTCAATTCCGACTTGGGAAAATTTGGGTCCCAGCAATTTCTCCAGTTGGCTTACCGGAATAACTGATTAACCTCAGCCCTATCTTGATCCAACAGATTTCGATCGTGATTTTCAGCTTTCTCGGAGCGGAAAGAGATAGAAATAGGGAGGAAATAAAGTTAGTTGATCATTTTCCTGGATGGTGAAAAATTAATAAGGATTATTTTTAGCGGTAAAGCTTTTGGATAAGCGGGAGCAAAAGCTTCTAAATAATAATAATCCGCAATAACCGCAATCGGGGCCATCAATCTCAGTTCCTTTTTGGCATTGACCAGTACTGTGCATCAGGAATGAAATTATTATTGGTTGCCCGGCTCGGCTAGGTAAGCTGGAACTACTACTCAGGCTGGACAAGCATTTTCTCAAGCAGTATCGAATAACGGGTGCTTTTAATCTGAATAGGTAACTGCAGCTCGAGAACAGGGCTGAAGCTACAAACTGCGGCTGCTGAGGCATCGCGTACTTCATTTGGGTGCATCAAAGTCCAGTAAAGGGAACCATATCCCTCAGGTAGGTTTAGGATGATTGAGACATAAATTTCTGCTATTTTTCAGCTTGAGCTAGATACTTTTTATCTTTTTGTTCCCCCCGATACATCAGGTGTAGCCCGTACAGTCCCCCAGGCTTGGCGCGAAGCCCATGCGAATCGTCGGATTTTCCCTGATTGGGTTTTTTTGGCAAATAAATTCATTGTGATGGTATCATAGTCCACGACATGGAAGCTGCTGTTATCAGCCCGGAAATGGTTTTTCAAGTAAGTGTCCGAGTTGTTTTACAGCGATATCATAGAAGGTAGAATTCTCCCTATATTTTGTGGCCCAGAGGAAGCAAATTCTATTTCATAATATTGTCCAATGATCCACAGGGAATTCAAGGCTGAAAAGTCCCAGGATCCTAATACTTCCGATCTCTGAATCGAAGCGTTTAAATCAATGTGCTTAGCTCCTTGAAGTAGAATAGGACGTAATGGGTTTTCATTTTTGTGAGTCTAAGCCCATTTTCCCATAAGAGCCTATACAACACAAACCTAAGTCCGTGTGTATGGGTATTGAATTGAACTGATTCCAATCCAGCGGTGGTCCTCTGACGCTGCCGAATCAGCCAAACTTTTCACCGGTATAATCTACATATACCAAAGGCCTTCCTGGGTAGAATCCACTGGTCCAGCCTCTTGCTGGCACCAGATTATAGAGCCGTCGCGCGTTGGTAGATCGTGGAAGCGTTTTTAATCGCTAAGTGCTTTCAGACTATTTTCCAATGAGCCTGGGCGATTTTCCATACTTTTTCCCACATCAGGTTTTTGCTCCGTCTTCCCAATCTGCAGGAGTTAAGAAACAAAGTGCTAAGGCTATAAAAGCAAAGAAAAGCCAACGTTTTTTTTTGCATGGTATTTTGGTTAATTAGGGTTCAACTTCTCCACCAGAAGTAAAAACTGACCCTGAAATAAAATTAAAGGATTAATATCCCGGAATTATTTGGTGCCAAATTCGGATTTATATCAATTCTGAATTTTGGTAATGGAAACAAGTAATCTCTGGAAGGAATCAAAATTCGAAACCTAGGCTCAAGACTGTAGACCCTGGAAAACGCTTTCTCCAAAGTTTTTCACGCTTGATATCAATACCATCTCTTCCAATTCGAAAGTAGCTCAATCGACGATCATCTATAGTCCAAGTCATTATTGCGCTTTGGTCAGACCAATCGAAACATCCTGCTTGGAATCCGTCTTTCTTCCGCCCCAATTTCTAGCACGCTCTCCCTGACTTGATTAGATACCCAGCTTTTCTGTGGCAGGTTTGCTGAAGCTCTGCTGAAGCTTCAGGCGCAATCAATAACACTTCTGCATAGCGCATATCGATGTAATTGTGGTCTGAATACTTCCAACCAGCGTTGGGAATCCAGGAGATTGAGTCGCCACTTATAGATGTGAGGTACTTGGGGTTTGGTGAATTGTGGGAAGGTTCTAACCACACCCTTTGAAACAATAGTGTCCGACCAAACTTTTTTTTCCGATAATCTTTAAATTATCCCAAGTTTGATAACTTTTAGTGAAGGTACAAACTGAACACCAAAGTCCCCCGGTTGAAAAGTTTTGATCACACCAGTCATATTTGGAATCACCATCGTCATTTTGGGATCCAACATTGATCTGAACCCAAAAAAGTCTAGCGCAAAAAATGGTCCTTTTACGTTGTCAGCATTTTGGATGCGATTCCATAGGCCCTTTAAATCCGCCTTCCAGTCGTACCCAAACAGATCTTTGTTGTCGTCACAAATTTTGGGCCTCATCGTAAGGCTTTTTTTTTGAATAATTGCCTTGGTCAATAGACTGACGCTTTAAATAAAGAAGCAGCGTTCCAGCAATTTGTCTACTCCTACGTCATTTTTTTTTCTGCTTGCTTTGGAAAGCCACTGGCTTCGCAATTCCAGATCAGCGATGATTCCGGCATAGATCTCCGCTTCTGTTGATTTGAATATTTTTCAAAGCTGTGGGATCATTTACTAGGCAAAAATTTATATAAGGAAGATCCCAAATACTCGTACCAAATGAAATACGCTAAAATGCTCTGACCAAATTTTTGCTTCAGCCTTACGGATTGATCTCTTCAGCTTTAAGGCCAAGGCTCCTCCTCCCGCCACTTTCGCTGCGTTTGCAGCATTATCACTTGGAACCAAACCAGGCCAAAATCTACTCACCATCCCGTTATTTGAATCCATATTGAAAATCATTCACCTTGATTCGTCTGCAGAAGTTTGCTCTGTTGCCGAATATCTACTACCATATCACTTCGAAGCATCACGCTGATATTAAACTGTCTTCCCAAAAAGAGGTTCTGGGAAGCAAGTACGCCATAGCTACCAAAACAGCTGTTTCTACATCCTTGGAAGTATTGAAGAAATGTTTCAGGTGCAAAATCACCTACTGGTTTTTCTTCTAAATCTGCACAGCAAACGAAATTAAAGGCTAGCCCAGACGCCAGAATTATATTTTTTGGAGTTTTTCATGAATTTCTTTTTTTGGGTTTAGAAGCTTAATGTTCATGCCTACGGTGAGCGATTTTTGCAATTTGGGATAACTCGCAAATCTAAGCCGAGGTTTCTGTTGGATTTGTAGCTCCTGCAGAGAATAATTGACTTCTGGATCAAATCCTCTGTAAATCAGAGAACGTAAGTATGTCTGAGCGCTCAACGTAAACCCTTCAGTTTGCTGATGGAATTCTTCTCTGTCAATCGCTTCTTGGAAAATTATAGCCAAAGC
>Ga0163217_1067534_pt1 | contig 21907 bp, 14 predicted proteins | sample SynspAceP_FD_185933 | JGI IMG/M metagenome (GOLD analysis project Ga0163217, IMG submission 185933) | Saline lake microbial communities from Ace Lake in Antarctica - Synechococcus sp. Ace-P (PacBio error correction) | ecosystem: Environmental > Aquatic > Non-marine Saline and Alkaline > Saline ...
GAAAGAGGGAAAAAAAGATTCCACCAATAATTTCCTTCCTGGGCCTTAGAAAACTACCTCTTAATCTCTCCGATTAACGGTTTTATATGAAATTTCTACATCTTCAAATTGCCTTGCAAATTCCCCTGGTTTTTAAAATAAAAATTTTGATTTTCAGGATTTCAACTTTTAAAACGATGTTACCTCAACAAATCTGCAGCCGTTTGTAAACTTATAGCCAGCCAGCAAGGTATTCCTAATCATCCAACAGATTGTTCGCCATAACCCCAATTGAACCCGTATTGCGGCCGGAAAATTCATCTCCGAAGATTCATTGATCTTTTACAATTACGCCCTAATGCTCCTATTTAGAAGCTTCTAACGCAACCTGAGTAAGGCGTTGGTCACCGCAAGTTTTGGGAATAATGCATTAAATGTATTAATCTGAGTGAAGGATCCATCGGCTTAATTGAAGATACAATTTTAACCTTGTATTTTTATCCCTTACCCAAAGTAGCTTAATTCTTTTCAATTCCACCTACTTCTATACATGTTTGCCCTTAATAACCTTTAAAGGTGGAGTTGGCAACCGAGCCAACCTCCATGCCCAAATTCGCCAAATATTTAGTAGTTAAACGCCAGGTGTAGTTTCCAAATAAGCAACTCAGGCTGTACCCTTACCCATTTTGGCACCGTTAAAACAGGCTGTCAACAAACTTTATCGAAGACCCTAAAGATCTAATTGAGAATTTCGTATATTTACTGCCTGTTTTTTGGCGCTTGTATTTTGACCCTGAAAGCCGACCACCAATTTGAATTTGATAAAAATTTTTTAACCACCATCATAACCCTTTTTCCTTGGGTTAATGCAGGCATCGTATACTTTTTATATTTGTTCTTGATCATTGCTTTGAGAAACCCAAAATCGGTAAAGAAAATCCGACTAATAGCGCAAAGTTTACTTTTCACGTTGTAACTGTTCTTTCATAGTGCCTAAATTAGCTATATTTTTTTCGCTTACATAGGCTCTTCTAATATCTTTGTATTTTTTTACGATTGAAAGTATATAGAGCATATACTTATTCGAGTTTGCTTTTTTGTTACTGGCAGGTACACGCACCAAGGTGCATGATCATTTGTGGTTTTTGAAATTGCCCTCTTAACAATTCTGATAGGCTCCTGCCAAATTTCAACGCTCTTTAAATCGCCTGGAGAATAACTTCCAATGCTTTTTCTTTAAGAGCTATCGTCTTAACAAACGTTGACTGCTTTTCTTCTTTAAGAAAGATTTAAGAAAATTTAAAAAATCCACGTCCATTTTTCTGCTAGATGACGCCTCAATCATTGATTTGTTCAAACCTTTATCCCAAAATTTTTGATCTATGTCTTCTACGTTAATGAACCTGGAATGTGTTCATTTAGAATATATTCTGGTGACTCTGTTACTAACAATAATTTTTCATAATGGGTTCTATTAAAAACCCCAATTTACCCCTTGGCAGGTAAATACCAAATAATGACCATAAATATTATGACTTAATTCTAATTCGGCTAGGCAGGCACTTTAAAACTATGCCACCTCTACTTCCACTAACATTAAAGTCTTAAATATTTCTCGTATTAAACTATCTTTTTCCTGCAGTGTCCATTCCCTTGCAAACACACACACACGCCAAAATTACTATATTTACCCATTGCAATAATGGTGTCTTGAAAACTCTCCAAGTTCTCTTCTAATACCGATACTCTTTTTTTAGAATCTTTCTGATTTACCGAAATCTTTCATATGTTTTCGTTTCAAGATATTTTTAAAGTCGTTATTAGCCCTGTATTGTTGTATTTCCTATCCTTTCATACTTGAACTAATAATTTTAATTCTGTTTTTTAATAGAATGGGGTAACTTTATCCTATAACTTTCCGTTTATCGAATTCAAAACCGTATTGTATCGAAAATAATTTTTCCGTTGAACAAAGCACTTTTAAATTTTATAATTGTAATCCAAATTTTCATTAAATAACTACAACTGAAGAGCGACCTACATTTTCTTCTGTACTCTTGCGTATTAAGCACTATCCTCTTTTCGACCGAATTAGACTGTGAATACGCAAATTCAATATGGGATTTGCAAATCTCAGATAAAAAAAAAACCCGCTGCACTTCTTAACAGATGACATAAACCACGCTAGGTTCTATGCCATACAAAAGGCTGTAAATGCTTTGGAAAAATCTAAAAAAACCAATTAAGTTTGTGGGTTGTAGATTTTGCAAAGCAAGTAATGAACGAAAATTTTAGAATACACTTGTTTCCCTTTCCCGCCACCAAATCCAAACAACTTAGAAGGCACAAGGACCTATTTAGATAAATCTATTGAAGCTCATCAAAACACTAAATGTTTGTTCTTGATTCACACGATAGCCATACTATAGGCACCATACGCTAATGACGTATTTCAATGAACACTATCTGCTTCAAAACGTAACTTTAAACACAAGAACAGTAAAAGCCTTAGTTTAAATGATAAAATAGACCTTCATTAGCAAAGTATAAAGTTTCACTTGAAAAAGTTGTTGCCATATTATTGCAAAGACGCAAAAGCCTTCGCACAGCCGATATTTGAATGAATGTGAAAATTCAATTAGCTGAACCAATTTAATCTGAAGGCAGTAAATTTATAATTTAACGCACTAAGAGATTACTCAAAATGCATTAAATAAAAATAGGCAACTGCCCAAAATAAAATAGAAATCCCTAGTTTTAATTACTTACTAAGCAAATATTTTCACATCATCTTCAGAACACTTGACACACCCAAGTATAATTAAACGCTGCAACAACGTTTCTAAGCTCCTTATATTTTCCTGTCCAACATATGCCTTTTCTAAAAGCTTAATCGCTCGTATCTGAAAAAAGTTTTAGCAGCCATATCCTTGTTCTCGCGGTAAATCTTCCTGAAAAATGTTCCATCAGCAAAATGAATATCATCCTTCTATCGTTAAAACTAGGTACTTGTATACAGAATTCTGCAATCGATGAATATAATCTCTCTATCAATTACCATCTTCAATTTCCTTCTTTAAATCTTTGTTAGTCGCTTGGCAATAACACGAACATCAACTTTAAATATCTTTGTCAGAAGCCCGCCTACTCTTGATATTTTCACTTTCTTGAAAGTGCACGTAAAACTTTGCTTGGGCAGAAAGGCTCAGTATCAACCAATTTCCATCTAAAAATATGGTACCCTATTGCACGCCTCAAACTTACCTGCTCTAATCTTTTACAGCAGAGTAAAAGCACCTTTTACATGGCGACCCAATTTCCACTTCAATTAATTCGGACGGTATTTGCGGCCAATTTAACTTCAAATAAACTGTTCTCCACTTCTTGCGCTTTTCTCATGAAGCGCAATGAGCAACTAATTCTTTCCCTTAACCATTTTTTTTTAGGAAACCCGTATCAATACACGACATCGTTGGCAACTTTTTCTATCATACCTTTAAATAGTATTAATTTCGTTGCTATCCCCTATCATTTCATGTTCTTCCTACGCTTCTTTTTAGATTCTTGTTTTCAACAACCAAACTTTTCTTTCTAAAGCATTTCTTTACGGTAGTTAAAACAATCTATTTTAAAGTCTGGCCGTTTGAGATGTATGTCGAAAGCACACCTAAGCGCATTGTATTTACGGCAAGTATCTAAATTCACCATGACCAATATCATTATCAAAAAGGTATTTTCTGGTTTTATTTTCCGTGCAGCCTCCTACTTCAACATCCGATCCATTTAGGCTTTTAATGTCACAAAGAACCAAATCATAATTCATTGTTTCTGTAATGTTTTTCATTCCCTTTCAATCCATTTCTGCTTCTTTCTACAGAATACGGCCATCGTTCTCCTCCAGCAATCAGATTTTGAACATACCCTTCTAATGGCAGCTTCATCTTCTATTACTAATATTTTTCTGCATAAATAAATTTTTTAAATTCCTATTCTAAATCCTGTTCTATAATAAAGTCCCGCTTCTCATTAGGTAAAAATTCATTTCGTTCTTCGTCCCTTATACTCCATTCTGAAAATAAAGAGTACCACCTATTAAGTAAACGGACATATCCTTATTTATCTTAATACTGTACCTAACGTCAATACTATGGCCGTAAGAGACATCAGTAAGATAAATTTATTACCCGCAAGTAAAATAATTGTTTCTGAACTATTTCACATAACTACCCATCCTAAAAATACTTCTGTTTGAAAAGAAAATGTTCCTTTCTTGGTAAAATATTTCATTCCAGATTTTTGGCAACCCCCTAAAACGTAAAGACCAATTTGGTGAAATCGCTTTTCATAGACACAAAAGGCAGACATCTCAATTGGTGACGTGCATTATAAGTGAAATTCCTAATACTAAAATACCCAGGTTTTTTCTACATCTTTAATATTTTTATATGGCACCCACCGTATAATCATATTAAAAATCATCTTGCTGCAATTTCTCTACAAATTTGATAGACCAACGTGGAGTAAGTACTCCTATTAACGCGGCCATTTCTCACCTCAAATTATACATGTAGCCAGTAATTGCATCTATCACATGGAAACTAACTTAATCATTAAGAATTAGGAAATAAGGTCATCAGGCCACTTCAAAATTATACCGGTTCTATCTGCCCCCTAAATTAGGTAATCTCTTTTTTCTCTTAACGCAATAGTTACATTTAACCCCAGCTTAATTCGCGAAGTTTTCTACATCACCACTATTATCTGGCATCAGCAATCTACTCTATTCAAAATACGTATCTGGAGTTTGAGCTAAAATTGGATGATGGTTCGATGAGTAATAAAACCAATAAAAAGAATCCGCTAGCCTTTTCATTATTCCCTCATTTGAAACATTGCTATGTTGAAAAGGTGCTTGTTGAAATAAATGCACATTCTCTTGGAGGGAAAGGGAATGGTAATATTATTATTCCTGAACTCAGCATCTAATTTTGTATCGTATTCCTTCTTTATTCTAGGATCGTGAAAAACTATCGTGATATAAAGAATTCACAGAAAACATTAATGCTGAGTCTCCAAAATCTTCAAAATCACAAAAGGCTTAGGGCTTTTTAATACATTATGCGTCTTTATTACTTCTAATATATTTTAGTCCGAGCTGGTACGTCCTACCATACTAGCTACCCCCAAGTTTTTTATACTCTTCTTGTAGTTTTAATGGTTTTTGGGGTATAAATTATAAAACGATATCACTTATAAACTTATTGATTTTGGAATAATAAATAACCCTTATCATCTCTAGTAATTTGCTCGGCGTTGTACGTAATTTAATTTCAAAAAACCTTACCTACTTTATTTCGATTTCTATTAATATCACCCACTCGCAAAGACTTATCTACTATAGATAAAAATACCACCGATTATAACTCTTGAAAAATTCTTGTAATGCAGACCAAGACAACAAACCCAAGCAGCAGAGGCTGTTTATTAATATGGTAATATCAACACGAACCCGCAGCACTCATAGTAAATAGTAATTACTACTACGTAAACTAGGTACTTAAATAACTTGAAAATACTAAAAGCTTTCAGTTTATCATACGCTCCATTTTCCCTAGAAACCCTTCTAATGCCCTGTACAACTGTACTAGTAAGTAAAAATGCAATGTTTAGAAGGCAAAAGTAAACCCACAGTAATGTCGAATAGACCTTCACCTTCACCAAATTGTAGCCTAGATCTAAAAATTTCTTAGACGTTCCCAGACATCATCTCAATTATCTTCTTTAATCTTTTCTGTACTTTCTGGATCATGATCGAATATTAAGCCACTTGGTACAAATTCTTATCACTAGGTTTTTTACGTACATATGAATACCTACTCGATAAATTCTAGCCCGCCATCCAAACAATAAACCATAAAAGTACTATTAATATTAAAATAGAACTTTATCAATTGCCAAACAGGTAACTCCACCTTCACAATACTCAATGAAACGCATTAACATAACAATAGGCGTGGTTGTGGAACTAGAGAAAAAGCACAGCAATAGGCCATTAGGATTACTGAATCAGAAAGAAGCCAAGTAAAATAGCTTAACAATTAATGGTAAAATCACCGAAAAATAACTGTTTTTGGAGTATCAGTTTTCATTATCAACGCAGCTCCGATTGCCGCATAGATTCGAGCTATAAATCAAATACCCCAAAACAAAATAAATGATGAAAAAATCACATTGCAAAAAATGGGAATTCAAAAATTTTCTTGGGCATGATAATGTGAATTATTCTGCGTAACAGCATCTACACATCTACACTTGCATTACCACCATTTCCTGGGTCCCATGCCTCCTTTAGTTTTAAACTAGCCCGATCAATATCGAAAATAGTCAACCAATAAATAGCAAAATTGCTCCAGATACTATCCAATATGGCGCATTCGTGTAAACCCGCTAACGATGTACCATTATCTTACCCATCAAACTTAAATGAAAAGGTTTTACAGAGATATCAATACCTCTATTATCGAACTTGTTTTTTTCCTTCGATTACACTTCGCAATTTACAAAAACCGCCATAAATAATAATAACATCAATTATGAGGTAACCAAATAGCACCACCTATTATACGCTTTTATCTCATTATTCCTTTTAATATTTTGGAAGTCCGTCGAAAGTTTCAATATTAATATTACTGATATACGATCCCTTTCCGGCATAATTCTTGGGCGACAATCAAGTTTCCCGTAGTCTTTTCTTGTCGTAATCTACTGTTATTGGTGTTTTCAGTTTGTTTAGTACTAAAATTGAACTAGGACTTCTTTACTTATAAAAAAAAGTTCGTTGTGCAAACCTGTTCCAATTGGGTTCGCTTGGTACATAAACAGACCAAATAATACCCAAGCCTCAAAGTGAATCTTAGCTTCTTGCATGTCAAATCTTGAAAATACGTATGATGTTTGCTCTCAGAAAGCAATAAACTGCATTAGAAAAATAACCACTGTCGTTTAAAAACGCGATAACCCTTTCTTCATTATCATTTAAGCTGTGTTAAAATAAGCAATTAAAAGAATCATGCTAGCCAATTAGAATTGGCTCAAAAAAGTCATGATTACAAACGACTTGTTCGCACTTTTGCCAAATTTCTCTCTTGATAATTAACGGTAATTATTCATGGTGCTATATTTTATTTTGGAATAGTCTTATAAAAATATCATTGCCAGACGGCGTATACTTTCAACAAAGCCGTTTACATTGCTCTAGTGCTCAAAAAGCCAATATTGCCTCTAATTCTTTTTGAAGGAAGTTGTAAGTTAATTTCAACTGTTCTTCTCTGTGATATCAATAACTGGGGATAAGTTGAAATTTATCTTGCACTTCACTTATCATACATCTTGATTCGCTCCGTTTTCTAAACTACTTTAAAAGATAATTATCCTTGTTAGGCCTTTTTTATATCGGACTATTACCAAAATCAAGTATTTTTTCAGATTTATGTATTAAAGCGATTACCACAAAGTTTCCTCAACCGATTGCATTCTATGAGTAAGCAAATAATTATGATGTACCATTAAATCCTTTAAACTAATATCTGTTCTTTTTATAAGATTTGCGTTTATAGGAATCAAAACCTACTAAAAGGTCACGAAATTAAAAGTTTAGGCTCATGCATAACGGTAACCACAGAACTGTATTTTTTTGCGCCATACCTTTTGATAAGTCTTGGATTTTTCTTATTCACCAATCACCTATTCTAGTTTTTTCAAACAATATTTTTAGTGCTTTTTTTAGCCTCAGCCTTGAAAGTCCTTCAACTAACTGCGCAAGTATAAAGCTTGCCTCGCCACCTCATACTTTTATAAAGGCCTCCCCGTTCTTCTGGCAAATAACCAATTTGAGAATATGTTCAGGCTTAAGACTCACCATCAAAATAGACCGAGCCCTTATTGGAAAAGTAAATTTGATTTATAATACGAAAGTAATGTTTGTTTTAACAGCACCATTAGGTCTTAAGTAATGCCTATTATACTGTTTTTTGGGATTTTCGGGGCAAACGTTCTTAAAGCCGTAATGGTTTCCAAATTGTTTGTTGAACCTCATTAGCTACCAAAATAATGTTCATGTACCCAATTTTATTCAAAGGATATTGAATTGTTTTTGACTAGCTACATTCTTTATGATTCTTATACTATTAGTCATTTAAGCAATAAAATTAAGATACAAGCAATGTCTTAAAAAGCAAACCCACCTAATAATTAAGGATGGGAAAAATTTCGCTATGAAAAAGAAAATTAATATTGGTTGCCCAATATTATCTCAAATATACGTTTTTATTTTAAAAACGAAAGATTTTGAACTTAAGAACATATCTTTTTACTTTTCGAAAAATACTTGATCTGATTTCTCAGGTTTAAGGCTCAAAATTCTATTACCCTGCATTTTTTTTTCAAAATTCTCTTTGCTCTTATATTCAACTCTTTGGTGTCCAAACATCTTAACATGCACCCAAATATATCACCAGCCGTAACGTTTAAACTTGTATTCCTTTTCCACGTAGTCTGAATAATTTTACCTGATTGATATACCAGGTTCTAATTTTTATCGCACCTTACCACATGACTGAAATCAATTTCTTTAGAAGTACCAAGTATGCTTCAGAATACTTACATATAGATTATAGTGGCAATTATCACCTTCCTCTTTTTAAGTACTCATGCTCTTGTGTTTCAAATGCTACTAAAATCGCTCCGGATTCCGTTTCCTGGAGCATCGTTCTTATTTGGGCACTTTTATTGCAATACCCTCTTCACCCGGCGGGTAATACTTTATTGATACACGTTTCTTCGACAACTTTAAGTCCCTTGTCATCTGCGGTCACTCTGGCTTACCATCTAAAATCTGGCACCACCACCCACAAACTACAAACGGCCAGCCGTCTGCATTCTGACCTAAATGGTATTCTGAATTTTTGTCACCTGACCTCTACCACCACAAGTGCTGCAAGTTTTATAAGTAACACTCAGCTTGAACTTTTTTTCTTTCTTACTTTAACTTTCTTCTCAACGCCATTAGCTATTTCCTCTAGGGTCAATGTACCCTAATTCTTAGTTGCCCTACCTTTGACTCTCTTTGACCGCCACCGCCGCCAAAGCGCCAAGCCGCACCACCACCAAATCGCCTCCCAAAATATCACAAATTGGGCTGAAATATCATCTCTATTCATACCGCCACCACCAAAGCCGCCGCGCCACTTCGAAAAGCAGCATGACCGGAACTTGATCATAAGAGCCTTCTTATCGCGTCACTCAAAGACTTCATATCTCCGCCAGATTTTTTGAACAACTTCTCAGCAGAACTATCACTCCGTTTTTATCAGGATAATTTGTAATGCCCTTTTTTCGTTGCTTCCTTTTATTTCTGCCAGCAAGATGCACTTTACTGATGCCTAAACCTCAATAATAATCTTCCTTCATTCCAATTTTTTAATTTCTACACACACTTTTGGATGCCTAGATAATACGGTCACCTAACTTGAATCCTTTTCGATGACGTCTATAATTTACCCTTCATCTTTATCGTGGAGCAGTATCTGGTAATTGCTTCGTGAATTTCTGCGTCAAAACATTCACCAGCTCTAACTTCCAGAATCTCTAAACCTTTTGACTTCAAAGTTTCATTCCACTTCCAATTGATTAATTCGAATACCTTGAAAACTTCCTTATCATCAGTTTTTGCCATTTTTCATCGCTCTATCAAAATCATCCAAAACCGGCATATCGAAACGATAACTTCTTGACCAGCAGTCTTTAATAGCTCCATACGTTCTTAGAAGTACTCTTTTATAGTTTTCAAATTCTGCAAATAATCCTTAAAAATTTATCCTTTTCTTTCGCTAACTCTATTCTTAGTTTTTTCCTTCTCATAGCTCTTCACCTTCAATTTCATTATCTTGGTTTTGTTCTTGAGTTTCACCCCTAAAAGCTCAATCTTCCCAAAAATTCTCATCGAATGTGTTTTCTTTATCACTCATAACTTATTGTAATTTTTAATCGCTGACCTTAAAAGCAGGCAAAAGTAACTGCCAATCTTTAAAAATTGTCCAAATGTCACAAATAGTTTAAAAAAAATCTCGCCAAATAGCGGATTTAATACATTAACATTTTAAAAAGTATCTTCTAAGACACAACTCCTTTGTTTTTTTAGTTTTGAATCTCTTACGCACTCATCATCATTCATAAATAGCCCTAGGCTTGACAAATATTAGCATAACGAAAATAAACCTTCTTTCTTCCAATCTTTCTTATCTACGACCGTTGGCTGCGATAAAAAAATATAAGCATATCACCAAGAATAGTAATAATTAACAAATTTAGGGATATTAGGTAAGAACAAAGGTTTATTCAAAACCTTTGCATTTTCCTTCACCAATTTAAATATTAGTTAGTCAGGTGGGAGCCTACACCGATTATAAACGCTTCCAATTCAAAGAAGCAATATGCAGAAAGGATGCCTGCCAACTCTGAAATATGATCCAAGACTGCCATTGTTCACTCAGTACCAAAGCTGCACCACAAGTAGTTTAACCTGGTTTTTGCAATTTCTGGCAAAGCCCGCAATATTAGAACAAAACCAAAACCATACGTACCTTGCACCTTTAAAACCTAACGCTTCAAATTCATGCGATTTTATTTTCCCAAACATCTTACGTACTTCACCTAAGTAACTATCATCTCACTTCGTCTCGTCTTCTGTATACATAATCACTTCATCGAATCTGGATAAATACCGATTGAGCGATGCCGAAACGATTGACTTAACCGCCATGTCTTTCAGTTTTAAGAAAGTGTTTTTTAGTAAATTCTAATGAATTTACTCTACTGTGCACTTATTTCTTGCCTAATACCCCTTTCGTCCATCGTTTTAGATATACTAGAACCTGCCAAGCTTTATAATGACAGACACGCCATCAAGGCAAATTTGGTCAATTCTCTGCAGTAGTAGGTCCAGAAAATAACCTTGATAAATAAGTTCTGAACACTTTTTTTTTACTGGTTGTTAGGTAGTTAACGTCATATCCTTTTTCATGGCATTGAGATACCAACTCGCTACCCCACTAACCCTGGTTGCAACCTGTTATATTACTTTCATAGCTCTATAAGGTATTGCTTTTGTTGATTCCTTGATATACTATTTAATTTCATTTAACATTGTGAGCAACGTATCTGATTCTTAATACTTGAGTTTAAAATTAACCAATAAAAAGTCCTTTTATCTATTTTTTTTCTTGCTCTCCAACATTTCTCGTTTACCTGGTGGCCTGGCATCTCTCACCAGAACCCAACTTCTAGCATAGCTCGTCTACCCTGCCTTTAGCTGGCATAGTCACTCAAATAACCACCAGGGTTTCATAGCCTATCTGCATAATTTCAAATATCTCAACAGTCCATAATTCTGGTTGAACACGGCACCAATGCATCGAAGTAAATAAGGTTAACCCGTTTCTAAGTATCTGATATCCTTAAATCTTTCTTGTTCTTTTCTAAGAAAATGATTCAGAACTAATTACAATATCTTCTTGCCATTTGAGAAGAATGGCATTACAGACCGTCTTTTTTTCGTGAAACCGGATCTAAGTCTTCAATATAATTCAACTGATAAGTTCATCACAGAAAAACAGGAAGGCCTCTCAACCAGTATATTGATCTTTCAATTCGCCTCTGCAAGACCTTCCATCAAAGTAGGAAAACGTAAGAACCTGTACCAAAACCAAATTCAAGAATATGTAAATCTTGAAATTCTTGAACAAATCTAATCCTGAAGTGAATAAATACAAATGATAGGCTTCCTTGATAGTTCCATTTTAGAATGGTATTCGCTCTTGCCAATCCATTATCGATGGTCTTAGAACATCACCTTTGTAATTATTTTCTCTTTCAGAATTAATTTTGGAAACTAAGAACTCCTGAAGCTGTCAAAACTAAATGTCTTTTAGGAGATTAATCATTTTGCGAATCTCCATCGGCAGACTTCTTGCATCTTTTGCATAATTTTTTTGGTCTCGACACTCATTTCTTCACAAAATGCAAACCATTTAACAACAACTCTTTTTCCAGAATATCAGAAGGCATAAAAAAACCGTAGTTTTTTTAAAAACGAACCATTGTTTGTTCGCCTCCAGGTAATTCAACAATCATCCAACAACCTTCTTACTTTACACTTCTTTTAACCTAGTCTTAAATTTGGCCAGCATGTAAAGATCTTGAATAGCCATCGAGTATCTTCTGCCAACTTCTTCTCTAGATCAAACAGCATCCACCGTAAACTCTTCTCCATATAGGTGCCGAATTTGTAATCCTTAGAATGTAATATCTTCGAATCTTTCTGAGCCAAAGCATGAAAAAATCCAAATAAAAACACAAGTAAGATGTTAATTCCTTTCAATAAATCTTAAAAATGATAATTTACCTACAAACTTGGTTCAATTTAATCTAAAAAAGAAAGTGCTAGTAGCGATATTGTTTTAATTTTAATCAACTAAAGTTACGTAATTTCAATGAGTATTGAAAACTAAAGATATCACTGTAGAAAAAGTAAAAACTCAAAATTGACCCAGTTAGATTTTGGATACTCTAACTTTGGCTCGTATTCACAGACACATGCTTGTCTGTACGCAGAAATGAGCAATGGGAAATGCCTAAATTGTTACCCTAATCACCATAGTACTAGATCCATCTTCTAAAGATTTTTCACAGGGACAGTCTATATTTGAAGGAATGAAGGCTTTATAAAGATAAAAAAATGACGATGTATTTTTATTTAGCCTTTAGAGAATTTAAGCGATTAATATTTCTGGCGGATAGAAATTGTGCATACACCAATTCCACACAAGAATATTTTATGGATGGGCTTACACGCTTCTTAATATTGCTAAGATTTTTAATACCAACTAGGATGGTAGTCATTATATATAAGGCCTTTTATTTTGCTTCGGTAACGGATTTCATGGCATCACCACCAATGAATATAAATTCATAAGCGTGCGCACCATCTGGAGCGTATTTTCAGGTAAGGTAAAAGTACTTATCGAAGAACGGGATTCCTAGATCAGCAACGGTGGGGTTTCGGTTATGCTAAAACAGGTGGGCAATTATGGCAAGGTCAATTTTAACCCACCCCAATTAGCTGTTGAAAAAGGATTACAACCAAGTTATTTTGGACGATGACACCATCATGATTTATGAAGAGCGGTGCGCAATGAATATATTCATAAGAAATCAAATGACACTTTATTAACAGCCCAACAGCGACCGGCAATACTGATGTATTGACTTAGGAAAAGCATACCTAAGACATCGCAAAAAGACCAGGCATAAAAACTGAGGTTTCGAAAAATACGTAAAAGAAGTGGGTTGGAAGCCCAAAGACGGGCTCTTAAAGGAAATGTTCGGAAGGGAAACAGCTCGGTAGATTTTCTCCCATATTTCTGGATTTGGTTACAGAGATACCAGACTACGAATTACCAGAATTGAAACAGCTATGGGACAATCTTTAAAAAAGATATTACAACATTCAATACAATAAATCGAAGACAATTGGCTGGCGATTAAAGTTGAAAATAGAAAAAAAGGGGGGGCCATTGGCCCTTTTTTATTTATCAAGAATTTGTCTCCCATATTCGTTTAAAAATTTGGACCTTTACACTTTACCATCTCCCCCCTATATATAGGCTTCCCGTCCACTCCTAATTACTCATATTCCTTCGTGGAATTTCATTAAAACTTCCTCTATTTTATATTGCATACCGGTTGTTCTAAAATAGTACCACATAAAAATATCAACATATCAACCAAGGGCATCTGCTACTTCTACAAGGTCCATTATTTGTGCAGGCCCTTAAATATTCTTTATTTCTTCATCATGAGTTAAAACGCAATTATTTTTTGCTTCCTTCCCTAAAGTCGGCAATCATATTTCTGAATCACCTAGACCAAAAGAATTAATGAAAATTCTTTGACCCGCTTTGATTTTGTTTTTCATCTTATTTTATCGTTTTCAGTTAGCTTGCGTAAAAAATAGGAAATAATGTCAGTCCAGGGCAAATCATTTTTGCTAATACTGAATTTGCAGTGTTTTGCCATCGTTATTATCATTTCTATACAAAAAAGACTTAAACTAGCACACCAAAAAAGAACTTCAAGGGAGTTTAAGTGGATTGGATTATTCTTTGTATTATTCTTAGTAATACTACTTGTATCAATTTTCCCCATAAAGGATTAGTTAATAATTTTACCTACAACCACAAAAATTTAACCATTTTTTACAACAAAATGGTCATTTTGCTCGTATAATATACCAAATAACGTAATTCTTGCGTTATTCATTCTATACATGGTAATTAATTATGTACATTTCTTACAATTTTTTTAGTTTTAGTAGGTATTAATATTCGCGATTGGTGGTAGTAGGCTTGTAAGTGTTTCACAAAATCAAAACAATCTTCTCAAGAAGTTATGCCAATCAACATACTTCTTGTACTCTATCCTTTAGATTTAACTTACTCTAGCGCTACAAGAAAGCGTATTTTTTACCTTTATAAGGTATGAAACAATTTTACTGGTTTTAGAGGAAGGTTAGGTAGTATTCTTAAGATACTGGATTTCAAAAAACCTCAATTCCTACTATTCAAAACTTTTCCCTATCTAGGTAACTGTTTTAGTAATATTATAGTTTGGTCTTTTAATAGGTTATACTTATAGGTCTTTTCTTTAAAGCAACAATTACATTACTCAAATCATACCTTTTTTAAAGCCCGTTTCCTGCGGGGCTTTACAACATTCTCAACATTCGCATTAGAAGTAATATTCTCTTAAAGAATCTTCTTATTCTTTACACGTCCACTTTACTTGGGCTTAGTGTTGCGTTAGCATTTTTAGCCATCTCTTTGGCCTTTGGGGTTTGCAAAATTGTTATAGAAACCAACAATCAAGCACCAACTTATTTTAATATTTACTTATTTTTAAAGTAATTTGCCCTTTTTTTAAACATCGGTAGATAACTAAATGATTTCGACGATTAAGTCAAAATTCAGGATTATAGTCCCCACACATTCCACTTATCCATAAAATATTTAATTATAACTGTCAATACCTAAAATTGGGGTTAATAAATTATGATACCAATAAAAAATATCTATTCAATCACCCAAAATAAATAGGGGGTTGTTGTATTTACATATATTTTTGGATTACAAAAACTTAATCAAATGAAAAAAAATTGAGGCAATTATCAGAAAATCACAAAGTTTGACGATGTCAAAGAGGCATTACATCAAAACTAGAGGTTAACTTTCTTTAGTTATTGGAACGTAACAGGAAGTTGGCAATGAAAAACAAGTCACTAAATATCGTGGTTTTCATACAGCAAAACAGACATACAGGTAGACACTATCTATAGTAGTATCCGAATGACTTTCTAGAAAGACAGTTATAAATTCTTGACAGTGCATACTCAGGTAATGTAGTGATGGTAAAATATTTGTATCGAAGTACTGGAAGCTTACCCGAAATTAAGAACAAAGAGAATGGTTTGGCCGGCATCAACTAAAACTTCAAAAAAACTAACTAAAACTTAAAAGAAATGGACGCAGGAAATTATTTACAGCAATATACGTATGGATGATGTGGCTCCGCATTGGTAATTCTTCAAATGCATACAGGTTTTGCCTTTTAGAAATTGGCTTAACTAGACAAAAGAATACAATAAACATTTTTTATTTAAAAACATATTTTCATTACAGGAGCTACTTCTTTATTATGCATTTTGGCTTAACCTATGTCCAGGTTTTTCGAAGATGGTGACTTAGGACTTAATAAAATTTTAGCATGGATAGTTTTTTTGGAATTGGAGCCCTGAAGGAGAATGACGGCTGAATATGCAGATGGTGGGTAACTGGTGGAAGATTTTCTTTTCAGGAATTTCTCGCAGCAACTGCAGCTAACCATTGTAATCTGGAGCCGTTGCTGAGCGAATTTAAAATAGGTTCTTCATGATTTTCAAGTAATCTACGTAGGTTCCCTAGTTTTACCCTATAGTAAGTGCTTGGAAATGGGGTGAGGATTCTTGGATTCATGGGGATTCTATGATTTCGCAGGTCTCGACATTAGTACACGTCTGTTGGTGATGGGCAGCTTTTGTTGCGTATAACCTTATTAGGTTGCAGAATGGAAAAGTTCGGTAAAGACGCGCAACCAAACGCTCATACCAGGTCACAGCTAACCAATGGCAGCGTGCCGTCGTTTAATACTATGGTTAAGGTGGTTCGTTTCAACGGCGGATCAGTATTATTCTGCAGACCCAGAATTAGTCATTTAGTCTTGTTACTACAAGTTAGCTGCCGCTGCAGGTGGATTCGGGCAATGATAACCTCTACTAACTTTATACAAGAATTTAGAATTTAACCATGTTCCTTAAGGTATGCTTGGGTGGTCTAGTTGGTAATTAACTGACCAGGTGCAGACTTAATGGTCAACCAAACTGAAAGCAGTTGTAATCTGGCTTTTCTAGCAGGTATAATATAGTAGGCGGTGGTTGCTTTAGTTGATAAAATAAAATTAGATGAATCCTGTTGGTGCAACGTAGCGGTACATTCATCTGTGGTATCTTGGGGACTTTTAGCTTTAGGTAATTTTTGGAAACTGGCAAGTGGCGCTCCATTTATGGACACAACTTTTCTGAGTACTTATAGTAGGTGGCTTCTGTGTCGTAACATCTGGAATAATTTAAAGGTGACTTAAGTAACATTAGGTCTTTAGAGTCTCTAAAGAAGAAGAAGTAGAAGGCTTAGATATTCATGACATGGTATGGATGCCTATCAGATTTTAGAAAATGATCGATCCCTAATTAAAAATACGGAGCGCTTGCTAGAGCGCTCCGTTTCATAACCTTTCACAAATTTTATTTTCTCAAACCTAATTATCCTTGTGGGATTAAAAAAACAAAATTTATGAAAACAGTTATCATACAAAATACGTAAAAAATATTCTCAGCATCACGGTCTTATGTTCACTTGCAACTTCAGAGTGTTCTTGCTTCAAAGAAGAGGAAAAAAGGTGCACTTATGCCTTAGTGGTTCATCGATACATATTTTACCGAACACTTCAAATGAAGCGCCAGGTTGTAGATGACTCTCATCATTTACATCGTTTGCGAACCAAACCGGTTTGCTTTACCGGTATGGCAATATAATAGGTACTATGAAACTGGTGATACTGTTTTTGTCAAAGTAGATTTAGGTTTTTGGTCCGAGAGGAACAGAAAGCGAACATTTAATAATGATGTGTTTGAAATGGTGTTACAATCAGGCTTTATGCATATTGGAAACGTGTCTGAATGAACTACTAACCATTGGTAATTTATACATTTTTTAGGATATGAGGTTTAAATCGCTCCAGCCAGCAAACTTTTAACTATAGTGTTTCGCATTATTTTTCAACGGGACCGTTTTCACATGTTTGGTTAAAAGCTGATTTTACTTTATCTGACGATGTTAGTTATATGCTTGGCAGGTTATGAACCCATGGGTACCGCAATGATATCACGGAACTGGAGATACTCATTCGGTGGTCAACTAAGGTTTTTAAATGGGCCATTCTAAAATCATAATTATGATAGTGGTAAAATGATGGATTAGGTTTGAAATTGTTATCTGGGTGGGTTTTGAGTATCTGATGTTTTTCTTTGGCCATAAATGCTTGCTATAAATTAAAACTCGAACCGAAAGTGGTTTTCTATGGTTTGGCAATTTACCTCAACTTACAACTTCAGAAACCTTTGCCATAGGTCTAAAGAGGTGAATATATGACCTTTACACAAGATGGCCTAGATGATATCACCTGTACTTGCTGCACTTGACTGTAGCTATACAAACTGGTATTTAATAATCAACCAGAAGTACCTTAGATAGCTGGGGCAATGATGTAGAACCTTTTGGTAATGCAACTGACCCTACAAAATTCTCTAAGCTTCTTTACTTTTAGCGCATCTATTCTTTTCGATTAAAGATAAAAATCAATAATTAAATAAAAATCCTCTCCACAGCACTGGGGATTTTATTTCTTTTTCAAAGTCTTTTACCCCACCCTATCCTAGAATCAATATGATTAACAGAAGGTACCAAAGGGCCAGAGGAAACTTTTTTTAATAGGCACAATACGGATTAAGGCTTTATTAAAGTCTAATACAATTTCGTTTCCATCAGGAATCCTTAAATCAAGAATATGACCCCCATACGTTTCTTCACCATTAGTAGCATCCTGTAAAGGCAAGAAATAAGTTATTTTATACTTCTTGTGTAATTATTCTGGCGTTTGGTAAATTTCTACCTTCTTGCTTTTCCCATTTATGGTGAATTTAGCAATACCATACACCACTCAGTTGATTTCGCGTCTGTAGTTGTGGGCATAGAAAACGGCAAAAGCTTCAGGTGTTCCTAATAAACTCGGCAATATGACATAATTAGTATCGGTTTGAAAGATCTACGGTGTTTCGGAAATCTATTCGAAATTTCATCTGCCAACGAAGCGTTTCGGGATCTTTAAATCCGTCATTTAGCTTCTGCTGAATTTTTAAAATGGTCCGCAGTTTTATTCAGATGTAACCCAACGACTTTTCTATCATGATTTTGTTATCATGATATTTTTTTTCCTGCTTACAAAGAAAACAATACGCAACATTACTGCAATTTAACCAACACCTTCATCATTCTTCGTTTACAATTCAAAAATACAAATTTATTCATTGTACATTTTTGTATATAATCCGTACTTTACATAATACTATTCTTTCATGAACTTTAGATACTTTTTTTTACAACTTCTGCTTTTTTACTATCATTTAGTTGTGACAACAAAAGCCACAAAAGAACCTTTACACGAAGAACATAAGAAGTCTTGCCAGAACTTAACCTGAGCGATATAACGTGGATTTTAAATTATGGTGGCACTTTTAAATACTGAATTTACCGCACCTTTTCATTTTTTCAACACACCCAGTTTAGAGAAGGCATTAAGGCGATGAATAACTTTACAGTAGCAAACACCTTAAAACCGATTACCACTTTCGAAGGTGTTCCGCATTCTACGACTTTGATTATACCAAAGAGATTACCAGAATAAGATATTCTCGTAGTACCAAGCGCTGAGCATTCAAATGGATAAAAGCCTTCCAAGACACCACCATGTAAATTTTTTATTAAAAAGATTGATAAAACTCACTTATATGACCAGTCATTGTGATGGCGCTTTCTTTTGGCTAATCTGGAATACTAGACCCCGTGGCATCGACTACTTTCCCTAGTGATATTGAAATTAATAAAAAATTTTCCAAATCTTGATGTTAAAGGACAATGTGCTTTTTGTTCACTGATGATAATACATTACTCCTCAGGCGGCGCAAACCAGTTTGAAGCTGCATTATATTTATGTGAAATATTATATGGGGAAAAATTACCGAATTCTCTAGCAAGGCCTAGTCTTGATTGGGATTAAAGAACAAGTTCCTCATCTTACTGTTCAATAATTTTCGTAACGAGCATCTTAAATATTCTCCCAAGCCAAGTTAAACTCAGCGTAATACAAATAAAGCGGTATTTTTCAGTTCATATGTTCACTTTTGTTTGCTAACCATTTTTCAAAAGCTCTTCTAAATAAAATACATGCGGTACCATAATCTTCCATTTACACTAGTAGAAAATAACTCTTTAAATAAGGAAGCAAATTTCTACCGGATCTGTAATGTTTTAATCATGTACAATAACTTCAGGGCCTCTAAATCGACTTCCTTATCGCCGAAACAAAATCAATATTATCAGAACTTAAGTGCATTTTCATATATCTCTTAATCTGCTAGACATTTGCGTTCTAAGCACAGTGCTTTTATGAGTTTAACTAAATCTTCCATCTGATATTCACCATCCTAGATTTGCATAATTAATATGTAATGAAATCTTCCTCTAAAGAATATAGCTATACATCTCCTTAAAGGATTCTTTCAAGAAATAACTATTCTGACTTCTATTTGCCTTATAAGAAAGTACCTGCGCCGTAAAGCTTTGAATAATCTTAAGAGATCCAATTCTTACCAATGGGTTAAATACTTTTCTCTATATCGACAATAGGTAGTTTTTTTGCTAAAATCGCTTTTTTTCGCTTGAAACCACAACAATATTTTGCTTTTGTCAATAAACTCCCGATAGAATCATAATTAAACGTCAATTACCGCTGAACATCACCTTTTTTGCATAACTTCGTTAAGGTTAGCATTCTAAAAGCACTACTCAATTGTAGTCACATCAGTCAAATTCCGATCATCATCCAAAACCATAATTCATTTGGAGTTTAATCTTATTAAGAATTTGTTGCGTATCGAGCATGCCTCTTAAAAACTAAATAATCAGAACCTATTACATACCTCATAATGGAAACATGTCTGTTTGACTTCAAGATTTCACATATTACAACGAAGCACCTATAGAAACAAACCCCTTTAATTTCCTTTATGAAACGTTGGTAGAATTGCGGCAAACAAGCACCCTTCCAAAACCTGCAGTAATGTGCGATGATGGCAACAGAACAATATTTAATTAAGAGCGTTTGAACATTCTTTTGCTATAGAACATTTTCAGAAATAGATAAAGAATATTTTACATTAATCTGAAACTTGCTCAAAATATATCCCTTCTTCTTTTTCCAGCAGCAGTAAACCAACATTGAAAAAGATCCCCTATCTGCCTTTTCAATCAAACACAAAAATTACCGCAAGGTTTCTGAACTTCAAGAGTAGGGCAAAATAGCGCGATATATTTTTTCTAAAGAATCGTGACCGCTTTAACATTTTCTGTATCGAACCTCTTAATATCTCAGTTCTTGAAGAAAAATTTTGTGAATTGAGGTCAAACAAAGCAAAGAATAAAGTATTTTTTTCATCATTTAATTTACATCAACAATCTAGCCAAAAAATTTAATTTCTAAGATTAACTTAACGCTTAAAAGCTTCATAATCTGATCTTAAGATGTCATGAGGCTTTTTAATAATTAAATAATTGAACACTTCAAATCTATTTTTATTTTTATGTATTGGAGCTTTGAAATTACTTGCGATAGCACAATATGCGTTCTAGTTTTCACCATATTGAAATAAGTTTGTCTATATAATTTTTCAAGGTGAAATTGATCTGTAACAGCAAACTTCCATCACAATATTCTCATTTCAGTTATTCTATAACAATTAATGACTTCATGCAGGTGGCCCACTGCCTAAGAGGTTTCAACTTACCCATAAAAGCTAAGCGTTATGATTGCCTTAAGTTGATGACTGTTTAGTGCGTGCCGAGACGAAGCTTATAACCCAGATATACCTAGTCTTCCATTTTTTATCTTCAGCTACAGCAGGGTTGCAGTAAGCCCTACTGTACGCCCACTATTGGGCGACGATTCTCTTTGCATTATTCCTGCAACTGCTTCAGTATTTTCCAGTTAAGTCGTCTAATCTTTGATTCAAAGGTATATTTTATTAACAATTACGTAACCAAGTAAAATTCAAAAATACATTTACAATCGATAGAAAATTATGGAATAACAACGTAATTTATATAGTCGCATTATTGATCCACAACCATGGCATATTCGTAAGTTAAAAAATTTCCCCGATTTATAGAAAAGCGTGGCCCAACTTTGTAAACATGAGTAAGGGAGATTGCTCATACGTTTCTTTAAACAGGACCTTATGCGCTTAATGAATCTAAAGAGTCTTAGAGATATAAATGGCCAATTCTATTTTTGATGACGCGATTCGATAACTTATCCCCTCAAAAAGCACAAAGTAAGAATATTCAAATTGCAATTCTGAACGCTAGCACAATATCTACATTAATATAAT